>Ga0070706_100001824_pt1 | contig 22068 bp, 16 predicted proteins | sample KBSK5501metaG_FD_65476 | JGI IMG/M metagenome (GOLD analysis project Ga0070706, IMG submission 65476) | Corn, switchgrass and miscanthus rhizosphere microbial communities from Kellogg Biological Station, Michigan, USA - KBS K5-50-1 metaG | ecosystem: Host-associated > Plants > Roots >... | reverse complement strand
GATCGTGAGGTGAAGCGATGAGCACACGCATTGCCAGTTGGCTCGCGTGGTCCCTGTTCGCGCTCACCGTGGCGCTCGGCCTCGGCACCCTCCCGCTGGCCATCGCCGTCTCGCGCGCCGCCTCCGCCCCCGGCTCGCTGCTGCCTCTATCGGCCACCACACAGCTACAGGCATCCCCGCTCAACTGGCTCGGGACACTGGTCGGCCCCGTTGCGTGCTGGGTGTTCTCGGCGCTGGGCGCCGTGATCGTGTCGCGCTACCCTGCACACACGCTCGGCTGGATCTTCTGTGCGATCGGGTTCCTGATCGTCGTGGAACCATGCGCGGGATACTATGCGATCTACGCCCTGTTCGTCGCGCCGGGGACGCTCCCCCTGGGCCTGCTGGCAGGCTGGTTCCAGAACTGGATCTGGGTGGTCTCCGCCGCGCTCCTCTGCGCGTTCTTGCCGCTGCTCTTCCCCACCGGGGGGCTCGTGTCCGCGCGATGGAAGTCGGCGTGGTGGCTGATCACCGGCGCGACGATCGCTGGGGCGCTCGGGGCGGCGTTCCATTCGGGTCCACTCTTCAACTCGCTGCAAGGCTTCGATGTCCCCAACCCCTTCGGCGTCGCGGGCCTCGGCGGTCTGTTCCTTGTGCTCGGTACGGTGCCATTCGGCTTGCTCCTCGCGAGCATGCTTGTCGCGGCGGGCTCATTAGTCGTGCGGCTGCGCCGCGCGCGGGGCGAGGAGCGCCAGCAGATCAAGTGGTTCGCCTACTTCGGCGTGGTGCTCGCGCTGCTCTTCGTCTTGCAGTTTGTCGTGCGTTACATCCTTGGCATCTCATCCCCGCCATTCGACGCGGCGTTCTTGCTGAGCTGGTCCATCGCGCTCATCGGCCTCCCGCTGGCCACCGGTCTCGCCATCCTGCGCTACCGCCTCTTCGACATCGACGTCCTCATCAACCGGACGCTGGTCTATGGCACGCTCACGGCGTCGTTGGCGGGGCTGTATTTTGGTGTGGTCGTCGGCCTGCAAACGCTGATGAACAGCGTGAACATCGCAGCCGCGTCCTCCCCGGTGGTTATCGTTGCGACCACCCTGCTCATCGCCGTGCTTTCCAATCCCTTGCGCCACGGAATCCAGATCATGATTGACCGACGCTTCTATCGGCGCAAGTACGATGCGGCCAAGACGCTGGCGGCGTTCAGCGCCACGCTGCGCAGCGAAGTGGAGCTGGCAGAGGTCAGCGCGCACCTGCTGACTGTGGTGAACGAGACGATGCAGCCGGCGCACGTCTCGCTCTGGCTGCGCCCGCCGGGGCAACAGGCAGAGCCATCGCATGAGCTATCTCGCCGTGTGCCACCGCTATTGAGCAGCAGCGGAGTGTTCGTCAAGCCAGCCCAACCAAAAATACCCAAGGATAGAGTCTGGCTGTGACGCCTCCCCGCCATACGCCCAAAATAGGGCCAGCGTTCGTTGCTCGGCTGGTGCCAGCGACCGTGCCTGATGGTCTCCAATTCGCACCACTGGCTCGTACTAACGACGGTGGACCCGTGCAGGAATGGGACCGCCGGGGCGCAGCGTCACCACGGGGTAGAGGGGTACTTTGGCCGTGCTCAGCGGCTCAAAACGCACGCGTTGCGCCAGCGTCGCGAGGATGAGCTGCCCTTCGAGCAGGGCGAAGTGATTGCCGAGGCAGACGCGCGGACCGTCGCCGAAGGGCATGTAGGCCATGCGTGGCCACGCCTCTTCCTGTCCCGGTACGAAGCGGTCGGGATCAAAGCGCTCTGGGTCCGCAAAGTAGTCTGGGTTGCGGTGCAGCGTATACGGGCTGAGCACCAGCAGCGTCCCAATGGGAAACGAATAGCCCCCGAGGTCGAAGGGATGAGTCACCTGGCGGTCGAGAAACCACACCGGCGGATAGAGCCGCATAGCTTCTTTGAAGACTTGTCCGACATAGGGCATGGCCGGCAGATCCGCCACGCCAGGCGAGCGCCCGTCCAGGGTCGCGCTCGTCTCAGCGGTGAGGCGCTCATAGACCGCTGGATGGCGCATCACGAGATCCCACGTCCAGCTGAGGGCATTCGCGGTCGTTTCATGGCCCGCCAGGAAAATCGTCATCGCCTCGTCCCGAATCTGCTGGTCGTCCATCCCCTTCCCGGTCTCGGTGTCCCACGTCTCTAATAGCATGGACAGGAAATCGCCGCGATCCTCCTGGCTTCCGCGTCGTTCCTGGATGAGGGCAAAGAGGATGGCATCCACCTGGCGCAGGGCGCGGCGGAAGCGCACATTGCGGGGAGTCGGCCAGGAGTGCGGCGCATGCAATCCCATGCTGCTGCTGACGGTGGTCAGGCGCGCCAGCTCACTGATGGATCGAAAGAGCTGCGCAAAGTAGCGATCAATGCTGGCACCAAAGAGGGCCTGGGCGACGACTTCCAGCGTCAGCCGCACCATGGCTTCATGCAGCTCGATCTTAGCACCCTCGGTCCAGGACTGTTGCAGCTGCTCACTCATGGCGGCCATGGTTGCGCCGTATGCCATGACACGCTTGTGGTTGAAAGCCGGCGCCAAGAGCTTGCGCTGGCGGCGATGCGCGGGCTGGACCGCCGTGAGGACACTCTCGCCGACCAGTGGCAGGAGGTTGCCTCGATCCAGCGTACTCCGCTCGACATCGCCGGCATGCTGCACGACCAATTCGTACGCCAGCTGCGGCGTATTGACGAAGAAGCTCTTGGAGTTCACAAACGGCGAAATCTCTCCCCCAGCGGCCAGTTCCACCACGAGTTCAACGGGCTGCCGCACCAGGCGACGCAAGCGTGCCGCCGCCCGCCACGCCGCTATCCTAGGCAAGGGACGCCGTTCCTGGGCTACCGCAACCATCGCGCATGACTCCCTCTCGCTGCTCGGCCGACCATCACCGCACCAGTGGGCTACGTCTCTTATCCGCACGTCCATGTTCATGCTGAGTATACGTCAGAGTCATCTCATCGGTACTTTGTTAAACGCACAGTTAGTGTTGTAGGGGCTGCCCGCAGGTAACGGTGCCCAGCAGCGCCCGCAGCGTAGGCGGAAACGGGGCATGCGACCAAGCCCGCCAGCAGCGCTGTGAAAATATCCCAGGCACCCCTCTCAACCATCTGTGCGACCTGCACTGCCGTACTGCTTGCGATGGAGAACGTGTAGCCGAGTATCGGGTAGTGCATACCAACTGTATTTAACGTGGCTCTCTTGCTAATCAGTGGTGATGTCTGCAATGCCCCGTAGCGGGGTGGCAGGGCGCGCCAGGGAGCGCCCATGCGCAGCTTCCAGAGCAGCCCGTAGATCACATGACAGTGGTACCGCTCTGGTCACCACACCACATAGTTCCTTGCGCATACGTTCGGCTGTCAGGGTGTAATAGAGAAGCTCTTGAGCATGCCGGCCAGGGCGTCGTCGGCATTGTCTCCCTGCACCGCATCTGTGCTAAGCTGGTATTCGTACGTGCCGTGCACGACGTAATATTCCGTATGCGTCACCGTGCTTTGGCTGCCGGGGAGCTGCCGCGCCACCGGCGTGGCCTGGTAGCCCGGCAGGCCCGCGATGGTCGTCGCGTGCAGCGTCTTGTCGGTCTTCATCTTGGCGATGGAACCGGCCAATGTGGGATCGGTGGCATTGAAGATAGTGACGCCAAACGTCGAGACCAGGGAACCGTTCGATTTCAGCTCCCCTGAGCGCGTGATCGAGAGGCTGAGCGGCGCGAACGCGCTGGATTGCGGCTGGACGTTCACCTGCCACCCTGCGGGATAGTTGATGGTGAAGTGGAAGCGCGCGTTGGTGTAGGTGCCGCCCGGCAACTGGCGCGGAGCCGTCGCGCTGGCCCGACATGCCGATAGACCCACCAGCAGAGCCAGCGCCAGCATGCCTAGCATCCACCAGGCACCCGGCGACCGTCCTCTCACGCATGAGCCTGTCCCGGTGTCCTGCGCCCGCTCACCCACGCGATCCCCTACTTCCTTCACTCATGTCTGGTGCCAGCCGGGCGAGTATACATCGGGGCCGGCGCGCCGTCAATTCAACATGCCGGCTGCCTGTCGGCCCCGCGCTCCACGGTCGCGTGGTCGCATACGAGCCGGCGATTCCGCCAGGTCATCCTGGATGTTCAGCACGCAGAGATGCGACGTGGCGTGATGCTGACAGCGTGTCATTACGCGACGCCGTGCGCCGACCGCGTACCGCGGACGGGGAGGTGGCTGATGGGGCAGCGCAAGCGTCACTCGGCGCGCGTAGGGTCGGCTGCGGAGTCGTGCATGGGTGCCTGCTCGGCGGGATCGGCGGGGTCGGCGAACAGGCGCGCCAGCACGCGCATGGTGACCTCTGGAGGCACCTCGTCGAACTCGGCCAGCGACCGGATGCGTGACACGAGATGGAAAAACATCTTATCCACGAGGCGCTGGCCAAAGCGGGTGATAACGGCGCGCTCGTCGTCGCTCAACGCATCTAACTGGGCGAGCGCTCGCAGCAGCTCCGCCTCCTGGGAGCGGTCCACATGCTGGCGCAACGCGGCGATGCTGGGCACAGCTAGCCGCAGCGCTCTGCCGCGCTTGAATTCGCGCATGCCCTCGTCCACAATCTCCTCCGCCAGCACGATCTCCTCCGCCCGCTCGTCCGCAACCTCGCCTTGCTCCAGCATGTCCATGCCACGCAGGGTGTCGAGGGTGTAGAGTGAGACCGACGGCAGCAGCCCAACCGCCTCTTCGACATCTGGGGGCATCGCCAGATCCAACACGACGAGGGGAGCGCGGCGACCCGCCATGCCGCGCGACACCGTAGAGGCGCTCAGCACCGTGTGCGGCGCCGCGGTCGCGCCGATCACGAGCTGGACGCTGGGGATGGCCTCGGCCACGTGCGCCAGGGTGATCGCTTCGCCCTGCACCTCGGCGGCGAGCTCGGTAGCCGCGGCCAGCGAGCGGTTCGCCAGTACCAAGCGCTCGATGCCATTGGCGCGCGCAAGCTGTGCGCATAGGCGGCTCGTACGGCCCGCACCAAGCAGCAGCGCGGACTTCCCGGCAAGGCCGCCAAGCGATTCGGTGGCAACACGAATGGCCAGCGCCGCAATCGACACGTCCGCCCGCCCGATGGCGGTCTCGGCGCGCGCGCGTTTCCCAACCTTGATCGCGCTCGTAAACAAGGAGCGCAGCTCGTCACCCGCGCAGTGCTCCGCCTCGGCGGCCGCCAGCGCCTCTTTCACCTGCCCGAGAATCTGCGGCTCACCGATCACCAGGGACCGCAGCCCCGCGGCGACGCGGAAGAGGTGTGTCGCGGCGTCCGCTTCGGAATAGGTGTACATGCCGCGCTGAAGCTCCGATGGGAGCTCGAAGGTAGAGTCGTCATCGGGCGCGCCGTTTGGCGCATCCACTGCGGAGGTCCCGTGCCGGAACGATGCGCCAATGAAGCGCTCGACGCGCGCGAAGGCCGGAGCAAGGTCGTCCGCCGCGATGTAGAACTCGACGCGATTGCACGTCGAGAGGATGACGGCTTCCCTGATTCCGGCATCCGTCGTAAGCGCGCTCAACGCACCGCGCAATCGCTCGTCCGCGAAGGTCAAGCGCCCGCGGACGCTTGCACTGGTGTTTCGATGGTCAAGTCCGATCAAGCCAATCATCGCGTGCCTCGTCGCCAGGCGGTATTCAGCATGCTTCCGGTGTCACACTTTCACGCCTCTCACCTATCCTAGCGCGTTTGGTGTGTCACGTGCATCGAGTCTTCACTGGATGCTGCGCTCAGGTGCCAGCGGGGCGCCCGCGCCGTATACTGGTGCAGAAGAGAGGAGCGGGCTCAGGCTGGCCTGTAGCCTGTCGCTCCTCGATTCGCAAGCGAGCATGTGATGACACGTCTTGACGCTCCCCCCGACGCCGGTGCATGGCATCAGGTCTATCTTGGCCTGGGCAGCAATCTGGACGACCGCGACGAGCTGCTGCGAGCGGCGATTACGCGTCTGGGAGCGCAGGTGCGCGCGGAGCGCGTATCTTCGGTGTACGATACCGCCCCGCTGCTTGTCACCGATCAGCCGCGTTTCCACAACGTCGTCTGCGCCGGCACGACACGCCTTTCGCCCCTCGCGCTGCTGCGTTTCACCCAGGAGATCGAGTCGGCACTTGGCCGCAGGCCGACCATTCGCTACGGTCCGCGGCGCATCGATGTAGATATCCTGCTCTACGACGCTCTGGTCATCGCGACGCCCGATTTGGTCCTCCCGCACCCTGGTCTGGCGGATAGGGCCTTCGTGCTCGCGCCGTTGGCTGAGATCGCTCCAGACCTGCGCCATCCGCGGTTGCGCCAGAGTGCGGCGGTCCTGTTGGCACGTCTGCCGCAGGCTGATGTGCGCAGGCTAGGCCCCTTGTTCCCACCATCTGGCTAGAGTATAATTGCGCGCATGGTCGGCGCCAAGGTATTCCCCGTGCCGCGTCGAATTGACCAGGCTGGACGCTTCGTGGCCCTGTTCCGGTCGGGGAGGGCCGCGCCTGCGCACGCGTCCTGAGCCCTGCCGCGACGATATGAGGACCGGCGGGAATTGAGGGCTAGCGAGTGTCGAATAGCAGTGTTTTTAGCGGGCGTCTCGATGAGTTTCGCCTGGTGGAGCTGCTCCAGATGATGGGGCTCGGCTCCAGCACCGGCGCGCTGCACCTGCAGCAGGCGGACGGACGTGCCGGCATTGTCTATTTCGACCAGGGCGCGCTCGTGAGCTGTACTGAATTGGATACGGAAGCGCTCACGCTCGGACATGTGCTGCAGCAGCTCGATCTCGCGACCGGTCGCCAGGTGGAACATGCGTTTCGCCTGCAAACACAGGATCCGCTGGGCAAGCGTATCGGCGAGCGGCTGATGGATCTGGAGATCTTGACCGAGGAGCAGCTCGGCTATGCCCTCCGTACGCAGACCCTTTGGACCGCGCGCGAGCTGGGCTTGTGGCGCGAAGGCACGTATGAGTTTCATCCGGGCGAGCGTACGCCGCCCGACTTTGCGAGCTTTCACATAGACTCGACGCGCGCGGTGATGGAGGTGCTGCGCTACGAGCACGAGTGGGAGACGCTGGAGCCCTACCTGCGCGACGGCATGCGTACCCACATCATGATGGCGTCGCTGCCCCCGCTCGATCATCAGCTCGTGTTCCACGCGCAGGCCTGGCAGGTGATTTCTCGGGTCAACTCCCAGCACACCGTCCGGCGCATTGCGACCTCGCTCCATATGCCGGAACTCGACGTCGCCCGCATGGTCGGCCCGCTCGTGCAGGAGGGCCTGCTCGTCCCCGTTGGCCCGGCCGGCGGACCGGGACTGCCCGAAGAAGCCGCGCGCTTGAGCATGAGCAACTTTGACCTCTTCACGCTGCTGATCGGCTTCGAGCAAGAATGGCTGAAGAAGAAGAATCCAGCGGACCAACTGATCGCGTTGACGGGCTTTATCAACCAGACCATGCGCTCCCTCGAGGAATCCTGCCAAGCGAATGGCCTTGCCCTCGCGCCGGATACACTCGCCTCAATTCTGGCACGAGAGCGCTTGTTGCGTATCGGTGACTACCAGTTTCGTATCGTGAAAAATCGCATTGACGCCGACGATTTCGCGGCAATGTGCCGGCGCGTCTTGGACGGGTCGGGCCGCGGCGCGATTTCCACCACCAAGCTCTTCTATGAACAGGCGTCTGATGTGCTCGAAGGTGCGCTCCGAGCCGCGTTTCAGGCGATCAATCAGCGGGTCGCTTCGCCCATCGAGCGGGGGCAGAATCAGGAGGCGTGGGAGGCGCTGTTTTTTACCTTCCGCGGCGAGACGGCGAGCGATTGACCTCACGTACTTGACGCATTCCACAGTGGGTGGGCGCCCGAACGATAGGGCGCATGGCCGCAGCCGTGGCGAAGGGGGTCGAGGAATGGACTTCACGCAGCGGAGTGGGCCTTACGTTGAGGCTGAAAGGACCGACCAGCATGCTGAATGCATCAGAACTTCCGGATCGGGACGATCGTGCGCTATCGAACGAGCGAGACGCTGCCGGCCCGACGATCATGGTGATTGACGACTCGCTGGCCGTGCGACGCGTTGTCGAGGCCAGCTTCTCGCGCATTGGCATCCCGACGACCTCGTTTCCTGACGGCCTCTCCGCCATCTCCGCGCTGACGAAGGGCGAGGTGACGGTGCCCTCCCTGCTGCTGCTCGACATCGTAATGCCGAAAATGGAGGGCTATGAGGTCGCGCGCATATTACGCACCAATCAGGCATTCGAGGACACCATTATCGTGATGCTCACCGGACGGGAGGGCGTCATCGATCGCCTGCGCAGCAAGATGGTCGGCGCACGCGACTATATCAAGAAGCCCTTTCGCGTGTCCAAGCTCGTCGAGACTGTGTGCGGGCATCTGGGGCTGCCTTCCAGCTAGTGTGCTTGCAATTTCGGTCGTGGTGGCGCAAGGGTGTCGTTCTGGGGTGTGGGCACAGCGAGGGGACGCAGCATGACAGACTCTGCCGAGGAGCCACAGTACACTCGCCCGAGCATGCGTCCGCACGCATCTGGCGCGGACCTGGCGCGTCTGGTGGCGGACGTCGGGCAGGACCCGTCTGGAACGCTCGCGTTATTGCTGCACCGGCGCGAGATGGTGCGGACGGCGCTGGATCTCGCGTCTGGTACAGAGCACCTGCTCTTCGTCTGTGCGGACATCCGCTGCGCGCTTCCACTGATGGCGCTGCGCGAGGTGCTTCCCTCCGTGCCGCACGTTGTGCCCTTGCCGTTCAGCCCAGACTGGATGCTGGGCATTTTCCCCCTACGTTCCGAAATGATGGGGTTAGCTGATCCGGCGCCACTGCTCTTCGGACACGCGGACGACGCCGTGCGTGCGGCGCATCTTTCCCCGCCCGCGCCTCATGGCGAGAATGGCTCGCCCTTTCGTCCGGGTCCGCCGCGCACTCCTGTGCTCGTCATCGGCACTGAGGCGCGGGCACTCGCGCTGGCCGTCGGCGCCGTCGGTGACATCGCGCGGATTCAGCCGGCTGAGGCGTTGTCGCCTGCCACTGCGCTCTCGTCCGGGCCGATGCCCTGTGCGGAGGCGTACGTAGCAGGCATCTACCGGCCAGCCGATGGAGGGTCGCCACACATCATCCTGGATGCGGAGCGGTTGTTGGAGGACTTGCTGGATGCGCTGGAAGAGAAAGACGAGCGCTATGGATAACCACGACGTGGTAGCGCTTTATGTCGCCGAGATGCATGCGCTACTGCCCGTCGTCCAGCGACATCTGGAGACGCTTGGGCGCGCGGATGCCGAGGCGCACTATGGCCTGGCGGCGCGCGCTGCGACACGCGTTGCCACGGCATTGGCAGAGCTCAGCTCCGGCTTCCATGTCGAGGACTGCGCGCAGCTGGCGCGTGCCATCGCGCAGACATTCAACACTGCCGAAGGGGACGAGACGCCGGTGCTGCCCACCGCCGCCGTGCTGGCGGCGGCAACCGACATGGTGACGTACATCACTCGTCGCATCGATGCAATAGCCGATCCGCCGCGCCTGCTGGCGCCGACAGACGCCGACCGCGCCGCGGCGTTGCGGCTGCTTGCGGCGCTCGCCGCCACGCGGCCGTCCAGCGCGCCTAGCGCGACGCCTGGCGCGGATGAGCCACTGCCCGCACATAGTGGATCGGGCGAGGTCGCAACGCCCGATGACCGAGCGATGCCCGAGGGTGCTGGTGCGCCGTCACCTTCCCACAGCAGCGCGAGCGACGCCTATCCTGGCGACGACGCCCTGAACGAGGACGAGCTGGCGCTCGTGCGCTCATTTCAGACGCGGCCGCTCCGCCAGACCCAGGCGCCTGTACCGGCGACGCCAACAAGCGCGCCAAAGCAGCACGCAGCTGAGTCGCCACGGCCAGAGGAGCCGCCTGCCGCCTCTTACATGCCTGACACGACGGGGGCGACAGGCGAGCCGGAGGCCGCGGCAGAACTGGGTGCTCCCGTGGCTTCGCGTATGCCGACCGCCAGCGAGCTCGACACGATCCCACCGGAGATGCAGCGTCTGTTCGTGGTAGAAACGTCCGAGGACTTGCATGACTTGCGGACGTTGCTTCTGCAATACGAAAAGCAGCAGGACAATCACGGCAGTCTGCTGGCGATGGGCAGGATCAGCCACAAAATCAAAGGGGCGGCAGGGACCCTGGGCTTTGACGTGCTGGCGTCGCTCGCCTTTACTTTCGAGGACCTCTTGACGGCGTTGCAAACGCGACAGGTTGCCCCCGGCCCGCACGCCGTCTCCATCCTCGTGCGTGGCCTGGCACTGATGCAGGCCGCCCTGGATGCCGCCAACTCCGACCATGACCCCGACCCCAGTTTGATTACGCGCGCGCAGGACCTGCGGGATGAGTTCTTGGCGCGTCGCTACACGCATCCAGCGCTACCGCGGGCTGCTGATTTCAACGACACCTCCGTGCGCGCCGGTCTCAATGACTCAGGTGCGCGCACTCCCATCACGCACGACGGGGAGTCGTATTTGCGCGTGGATGTGCGCCGGCTGGACGAACTGATGAGTCATGCCAGCGCGCTCGCGGTGAATCGGGCTGCGGTGACACAGATTCGTGAGGAGGTTGCGCGCTTTCAGGCGGAGATGGAAGGCTCGCTCGCGCGACTGGCAGAGCTCGGAGTACAAATCAATGACCTGGCGCCGTTGATGCGCGAGACGGCGAGTTGGGGCGCGGCGGCACTGCATGCTGAGGCAGCGCAAACCGCACAGGTGCCGGCGCGAGTGGCACGCTTTGCACGCGAGGACGCGGCTACGACGGAGCCAGCGCACGCGGCAACTCGAAATGGACCACGATGGGATGCGCTGGAGCTCGAGCGCTATTCCGATTTCGATCACGCCCTGCGCGTGTTGACCGAGGTCGTGGCCGATCTAGGCACGACGAGCCGCTCCCTGCGTACGGAGCTTACTCGCTTCCGGCAACTGGGCGAAGAGCAGGCCGACCTCCTCAATCACATGCAGCGCGACGTCATGCAGATTCGCCTGGTGCCACTCAGTACGCTGATGCCACGCCTACAGCTCGAAGTGCGTCAACTGGCGACTCAGCTTGGCAAGCACATCACATTCGCCGTGCGTGGCGAATTGACCGAGATCGACCGCAACATCAGCGAGCAGCTAACCGAGCCACTCATTCAGCTCGTGCGCAACGCTTTGGTCCATGGCATCGAGCGACCGGAGGAGCGGGTGGCGCACGGCAAGCCGGCAGAGGGAGCGATCTGGCTCCACGCGTACTATGTCGGCAGTGAGGTCATCATCGAGGTGGGCGATGACGGCAACGGCGTCAATCCCAATTTGCTGGTCGCACGAGCAGTCGCCGCCGAGGTGCTGGATGCCGACACGGCGCGCTCGCTTGGCTCCAACGAGGCGCTCGACCTGATGTTTTGGCCACGTGTGACGTTGTTCGAGAGTGCGCAGATGCTCAGTGGACGGGGCATGGGGCTGGATGAGGTGCGGACCATTATTCAGCGTCTCAAGGGCAGCGTCCACGTGCGCAGTGAACACAGCCGGGGCCTGGTCTTCACCATTCGTGTGCCCATCTCGCTGAGCATCGTCCGCGCGCTGCGCGTGGGCGCGGGCGGTCAGCAGTTCGCCGTGCCGTTCTCCGCCGTGGAGCGTACGGTGACCCTCACCGAAACGAATCTGGTGGGGGCTGAGTCACCGCCGCTAGCCGGCGGGTGGCAGGGCCGCGTCGAGCGGCGCATTCGCATCGAGCGCGAGCGTTCCCAGGCCGCGCCAGACGAGCCGGCCTACGATGAGATTCCGCTCGTATCACTGGCAGCACTGCTCGGCATCGAGGAAGGTCAGCGCCAGCTTGATATGGGGCTGGTGGTGGACGCTGGCCGTCAGCGGGTTGCATTGCTGGTGGACGACGTGTTGGGTGATCAGGAAGTAGTGGTGCAGGCACTGCCAGCGCACCTCCGCCGCCGTTCGGTGCGCGGCGCAACAGTGACGTCGGACGGTCACGTCCTGCTGCTGCTCGATCTGCCAGAGCTGGTCAGTGGTATGCTAGAAGGCACAGTCGTCCCGCGGCGGCGTGCAGCCCGCTCTACGCCCCTGGCGGTGTCCACATCGGCACCTCGTGTACTGGTGGTAGACGACTCCATCTCGATTCGGCGTACGCTGGAGCAGACGCTGACGCGCGCGGGCTTCGAGGTGGAGATGGCGCGCGACGGCATCGAAGCGCTGGACCGGATGCTTGTGAGTACGCCGCGCGTGGTCGTGCTCGACATCGAGATGCCGCGATTGGATGGCTACGAGCTGCTGACGATTCTGCGCGGAACGCCGCAGTTCGCGGACGTGCCGGTCGTGATGCTCACCTCGCGCGCGGCCGAGAAGCATCGCGAGCACGCGCTGCAGCTAGGCGCGCGCGCCTATTTGGTGAAGCCGTGCCCCCAGGACACGCTGATCGCCACCGTGCGTGGTCTTTTAGAAGAGTTACCCAGTCCCGCATGAAGCACCCGACGACTGAGCCACCCCTAGGCGGCGAGACAGCGCCTCCGGCAGCGACGACCTCGTCGTCTGCTGCGGCTCCCGAATCTGCAGCGCGCGGAAGGCGCCGTCTGTGGTCGGGACAGCGGCCGCGGGCGGCGCTGGCCATCGTTGCGGGCCGCTCCGCGGGGGCGCTGGCGCGGCGGTTACGCCTGGGTGGCGGCACGAGCCTGCCTGGCCTCGTGGCGCGCTGGCTCGACCCGCAGGTGCTGGCGTATCTCGGCGCACAACTGCGCCACGGCAGCGTCGCGATCACCGGCACGAACGGCAAGACGACGACCAGCGGCTTCGCCGCCGTCGTGCTGCGTCGCGCCGGCCTGCGTGTGTGGCGGAATCGTGAAGGCGCGAACCTCCTGCGCGGCGTCGCGGCAGCGCTCATCATTCGCGGGAAGCCGACCGGTCACCTTCGTCGCGGCGGCGACGCGGCGGCGGTGTTCGAAGTAGATGAGGCTGCCTTCCCCGCGGTGGTGGCGGAGCTGCGGCCGCGCGTCATCGCCGTCACCAATCTGTTTCGGGACCAGCTCGACCGCTATGGCGAGGTGGATACCGTCGCGGAACACTGGCGGCGCGCCATCTCGACCCTGGTACCGGGAGCGCAGCTCGTGCTGAACGCGGACGATCCCGCGGTCGCCTCGCTCGCTGGCAGCGACACCGCGCACACCACCGTCTATTTCGGTGTCGAAGAGGCGCCGCGCGACGACACAGACGTTCCGGACGGAGCGGCGCGCGCCGCGGTGGAAGTCGTCGACACGCGCACGTGCCCGCGCTGCCGCGCCGGGTTGGTGTTCTCGCGCCGCTTCTACAGCCATCTCGGGCATTGGAGCTGCCCGGCGTGTGGCTACGCTCGGCCGCAGCCCGACGTACAGGCCCGCGCGGTCGAATCCGAGGGACTGGACGGGGTGCGTTTCGTGCTCGTTACGCCGGTGGGGGAACGCGCCGTCCGCCTGAGCCTGCCCGGCCTCTACAATGTCTACAACGCGCTGGCCGCCGCCGCGGTCGGGGTGGCGATGGGTGTAGAACTCACGCAGATTCGGGAAGGCCTGGAGCGCTTTACGCCGGCGTTTGGGCGCGCGGAGCGTATCGCCGCCGCCAGCCGCGACGTGCGCTTGTTGCTGGCGAAGAACCCGACGGGAATCAACGAAGTGCTGCGCGCGCTCGGCGCGGTACGCGAGCCGCTGCACCTGTTGCTGGCGCTCAACGACCGGGCAGCCGACGGGGAAGATGTCTCGTGGATCTGGGATGCTGACTTCGAGCGAGTGGCCGCGATGCCGGTTGCTGCGCTCACCGTCGGCGGCACGCGCGCATACGATCTGGCGCTGCGACTCAAATACGCCGGCATCGCTGGCGTGGGGATCGAGCCCGAGCTTGCCCCCGCGCTCACCCTCGCCCTGGAGCGCACTCCGGTCGGCGGGACCCTTTATGTGATACCAACTTACACGGCGATGCTGAGCGTACGGGGTGAGCTAGAGCGGCGCGGCTACGCCGCGCCATACTGGGAGCAGCAGGATGCGTGAACGTGAGCGCAGCGAGGGGGCGACGCTTGTCCTCGGCCATCTGTATCCGGAGCAGCTGAACGTCTACGGCGACCGCGGCAACATTCTGACGCTCACACAGCGCTGTGCCTGGCGTGGGATTCGGCTGGAGGTGACCGCGCTAGAACTGGGGGCGCCTATCCAGCCGGATGCCTTTGACATGCTCTTTATCGGTGGCGGCCAGGACAGGGAGCAGGAGGAGGTGGCTCGCGATCTCCGGACAGTGAAGCACGAGGGCCTGTGGGCCGCTGTGGAGGCAGACGTACCCATGCTTGCTGTGTGCGGGGGCTACCAGCTCTTTGCGCGCTTCTACCGCCCCGCCGAGGGGCCTGAGCTCGAAGGAATCGGCATCTTCGACGCCTGGACGATCCACAAGGGCAAAGCCACGCCGCGCTGCGTCGGCAACGTGGCGCTGGCCTGGGCCGGCAGCACCCTCGTCGGCTTCGAGAACCACGGCGGCCGCACCTATCTCGGCCCGCAAGCGCGCGCGCTGGGACAGGTGTTGGCCGGCCATGGCAACAACGGCGAAGACCAGCGCGAAGGCTGCGTCCACCGTAACGTCTTCGGCACGTACGTGCATGGGTCGCTGTTGCCGAAGAACCCGCACTTCGCCGATCATTTGCTGCACCTGGCGCTTGCACAGCGTTTTGGCGACGACGTCTGCGCGGCGCTGCTCACTCCGCTCGACGATGGCCTGGAGTGGCAGGCGCATGATGTAATGCTGCGGCGGCTGGGTCTTGATCCAGGCAAGGTGCGCTCCGATGGTACAGTGGAAAGCACCGCGGCCGCTGCCCTATAATGCGTGTGTGATTTCGCACTGCTGACGATCGTGCCACAGGATCTACAACTGGCACATGAGGCAAGCGCAGTCACAGATGAAAGCTCTCGCAGGCGTGGACACGGCCGGAGTTCGAGCCTGACTGCTCGCAAGGAATGCGCGCACACCAATTGTCCCGGCAGTTGACCTTCCGGCGGGCCCATTCGTAGTATCTAGTAGTAGTGCCGACATAGCGCACACCTCTGGCACGCCATCTGCTTCCTACTTGAATGCTGGTGCGTGTAAAGAGGCAGCACAACCTTCGCGAATTGCCGACAGTGGCGCCGGGGACATGGGGCAGCGGCGCGGGCGAGTGGTCCGTCGTGTAGTCAGGGAGGCGCACGACGCACGCGCGCATAGACATACTCGCTTCGCTTCCAGGGCTGGCGGAACCAAGCAACCCGGGCGTGGAATATGCAGCGGGAGGTGTCACCGTGAATCAGTACGAGGACCTGCTGATCGATGCCCTGCTGGATCGTGGGTTCAGTGTCGAAGAGGCCGTCCGCTTGATCGCATTGCAGGAGCGCGTAGAGCGCGAGCGCCGTGAAGAGGAAGCGCGTCGCCGGTTCGCTCAGTGGATGGCGCGGATCGCGAGTGGCGGGGAAGCAAGCTGAACGCATCTGTCTAGCGCATCGAGGTGAGGGGTACGTTCCCTACGCGGGTCGTACCCTTCGGCGTTTTCCCAGCGTTGCAACAGGTCGGCCGTGGGGCGCGCTCGCCGATGGCTGTCTTGCGACATCTGATGAGCGAGTGGTAGGATACCACCGTATAGGGCACACTTTCTGCTGCATGAAGCTGGCCGACGTGCGCAAACGCAGACTTGCTCGCGGATCCGCGGTCGCTTCATGAGGACCGCCGTGTCGTCCGCACTTCCCGCCGCCTCACTTGCTGGCATGCGCGTCGCGTGACTGCCTATGCGTGCGTGCCGCGCGGGAGTCGCCTAATCACATTCAGGCAATCGCAGCCCGATTGCTGTTGCTTCATACTGTTGAATCTGGACACAGAATCGAGACACGCCACGTCGGGGGTCGCGAGGTCATCGGCCTGCTGCCGCAGATCGAGGAGGGATGCGCGATGAAGGCTGTTGTGATGGCGGGCGGCGAGGGATCTCGTTTGCGCCCCTTGACGGTGACGCGCCCGAAGCCGATGGTGCCGATCGTCGGGCGGCCGGTGATGGAGCATATCCTCAATCTGCTGAAGGCCCACGGCATTACCGACGTCGTGGTCACCGTGCAGTACATGGCGAGCGCCATCGAGGACTATTTTGGCGATGGCAGCCAGCTCGGTATGCAGATCACCTATTCGCGAGAAGAGGTGCCGCTGGGCACCGCCGGCAGCGTCAAGAACGCCGAGGAGTTTCTCGATGAGCCTTTCCTGGTCATCAGCGGCGACGCGCTGACGGATTTCGATCTCGGCGACATCATCAAGTATCATCTGGACCATAAGGCGCTGGCGACGCTGACCCTGGCGCATGTGGCGAACCCGCTCGAATATGGCGTTATCATCACCGATGAGACGGGCCACATTCGCCAATTCCTCGAGAAGCCCAGTTGGGGCGAGGTGTTCAGCGACACGATCAATACCGGCATCTATGTGCTCGACCCGGCCATTTTCTCGTACTTCGAGCGCGACAAGTCCTTCGACTTCAGCCAGGAGCTCTTCCCGATGATGCTGGCGAAGGGCGATCCCATCTATGGCTATGTCGCGGAAGGCTACTGGTGCGACGTTGGCAACCTGGCGGAGTACATGAAGGCAAGCGCGGACGTGCTGCAGGGCCGCGCCAACGTGCAGATGTCGGGTACGGATCTCGGCGGCGGCGTCTGGGCTGAGGACGGCGTGGATGTGGCGCCGAGCGCGCAGATTTTCGGCCCGGTCTTTCTGGGGCACGACTGCAAGATCAAGGACGGCGCGATCGTACATGGGCCGAGCAGCATTGGCCACTACACCGTCGTTGACGAGCACGCGCAGATCGACCGCAGCGTCGTATGGAATAACTCGTACATCGGCGAGCGGGCCGAGCTGCGGGGCGCGCTGGTTGGCACGTCCGTCACCGTCAAGAGCAAGGCTGTGATGTTCGAGGGCGCCGTCGTCGGCGACCATTCGGTGGTGGACGAGAGCGCCACCATCCAGCCGGGCGTCAAGATCTGGCCCAACAAAGAAATCGAGACCGGCGCGGTCGTCACGAGCAGCATCATCTGGGGCTCGCAGGGCAGGCGCGCGCTTTTCGGGCGCTACGGCGTGACGGGCCTGGTGAACATCGACATCACGCCAGACTTCGCCGCCAAACTGGGGGCTGCCTATGGCGCGGTGCTGGCAAAGGGCTCGTCGGTATGCGTGAATCGCGATGACCACCGCACGCCGCGCATGGTTAAGCGCGCGATCATCTCCGGTCTGCCGTCTGCTGGCATCAACGTCTCCGATCTGGAGACCGTGCCCTTGCCGGTGGCGCGTCACTACGTGCGCACGACGGACGCGGCGGGCGGCGTGCATATCCGGCTCTCGCCGTTCGACCCGCGCATCATCGACATCAAATTCTTCGACTCAAACGGCCTGGACATTAGCAAGAACACCGAGCGCAAGATCGAGAACCTCTACTTTCGAGAGGACTTCCGCCGCGTCTATCTAGACGACATCGGCACGATTGCCTATGCGCCATCCGTCAACGAGCGCTACGTCTCGGCCTTCCTCAAGGCCAGCGATGTCGAGGGCATGCGCAAGCGCAAGTATCGCCTGGTGGTGGACTACGGCCATGGTGGCAGCGTGGAGGTGCTCTCGCCCATTTTCAACGCCATCGGCGCGGACGTGATCGCGCTGAATGCCACACGCGACCCGGATCGCTACTCGCGCACCGCGGAGCAGTTTGACCGCGACATGCAGGTGCTCAGCTCGATCACGGGAACGCTCAAAGCCGACCTTGGTGTGCGCATCGATACGGGCGGCGAGAAGATCTTCGTCGTGGACGATCGCGGCCAGCTCCTCGATGGCGGCAAGCTGCTTGCCGCCATGACCGAGCTGGTGCTGCGGGGCCGTGGCAGCGGCAACGTCGCCGTTCCGGTAACGGCGCCGAGTGTGGTAGAGACGGTGGCGGCCCGGCAGCATGGCAAGGTGGTCTACACGCGGGTGCTCCCGCACGCGCTGACGACCGCGGCCACGACGGCTGGCATGGTGCTCGTCGGTGACGGGGCCGGCGGCTTCGTTTTTCCAGAGTTTCACCCGGCGTTCGACGGCATGTTCGCTCTGATAAAGCTGCTGGAGGCGCTGGCCCGCTTCGATACCAAGCTCTCTGAAGTCGTGGCACAGCTGCCGCCGTATCACCTGATCCGCACTCAGGTCAATTGCCCGTGGGAATACAAGGGCAAGGTGATGCGCATCCTCAGCGAGCAGTATCGCGAGCGACGCGAGGAACCAATCGACGGGGTAAAGATTGACCTGGGCGAGGAGTGGGTATTGGTCTTGCCGGACGCAGACCGACCGCTCTTCCACGTGTTGGCCGAGTCGCGCTCGCGCGATTCCGCCCAGGCGCTCGCCGACAAATACGCGCGCGTCGTCAGCGGGCTCCAACACTAGCAGGCTGCCGTGTAACGCGCAGGGGAACTTTACTTTGGAGGGTGGTGAGTAGCTTCAGGCTGCGAGGAGAGCGGGCGGGATGATTGAGACTGGGGAGCGGCGACCATCCCGGCGACGGTTGGTGCCGTCTCGTCTCCGCTTGCCGCTCCTTCTGCTTCTGGTGCTCGCCGTCGTGGGCGTGGCGCTGCTGTACACCCAGCGGCACACTATCACCTCGCTCCTTACAGGCACGCGGTTCGTGGGCGGCCAGCCAGCCGTCACATCCATCAATCTGCCTCCCGGCTTCCGCGCCACGGTGTATGCCTCGGGCCTGCAAGTGCCGCGATTCTTCGCCTTCGCGCCCGACGGGACGTTGTTCACGACGGAACGCGGCACAGGCAGCATCGTCGCGCTCGCCGATCCGTCGCATAGCGGCAAGGCTACCGTGAAAAAGGTCGTCGCCACTGGCCTCGATGAGCCGTCGAGCATCGTGTTTTACAAGGGCTTCGCCTACGTCGGCGAGCAATCGCGCGTGACACGGTTCACGCTCGGCGCGGACGAGTCGTTCTCCGATAAGCGGGTGCTGGTGAACGATTTGCCGCCCGGCGGTAATCACATCACGCGCACGGTGCTGATCGGGCCGGGTAACAAGCTCTATGTGTCGATTGGCTCGTCATGCAACAACTGCGTTGAGTCGAATCCGCACCGGGCGTCAGTTTGGGTTTACGATCTGGATGGCTCGGGCGGGCGGCTTTACGCGAAGGGCCTGCGCAATGCCGTCGGCATGGCGGTGAATCCCTGGACGCATGAGGTCTGGGTGACGGATATGGGGCGCGATCTCCTGGGCGACGACACGCCGCCCGAGACCGTGTACGCCTTGCAAGACGGCGGCAACTACGGGTGGCCCCGCTGCCAGGCCGGCACGATCATCGATCCCGACCTGGGCCACGCTGGAGACTGCAACGGTATCGTCCAGCCGCTCATCGACATGCAGGCGCACTCCGCGCCGCTTGGGTTGGCCTTCTACAATGCCACGGCGTACCCGCAGGCGTATCACGGGCTGTTCGTGGCGTTCCATGGCTCCTGGAACCGCAGTGTGCCGACGGGCTACAAGGTCATCTACATTCCGCTCGACGCCAGCGGTCACATCGCCGGGCATCCGCAGGACTTCGCGGCCGGCTTCTTGAAGAACACCGACGACGCGAGTGGGCGGCCGGTCGGTGTAATCGTCGGTCCGGACGGCGCGCTTTACCTGAGCGACGATAAGGCCGGCTTCATCTACCGAATCGCCTACTCAGGCTGACGCTCGCCTGTCGGGCGACTCGCCGCGACAGCGGCACGCAGCACCTTGTCAGGACACCTCCCCGGAAACGTCAGCTCGTAACAGACCATGCAGTAGTCGCCTTCGCGCTGGTCGTCCTCTTCGCCGGTGCCATAGTACGTGATGGTGTGCGGGTCGCACGCCCAGTGGCCGCAGGGACGCAGACTAGCGTCGTCGCGATGCGGCAGCGCGTGGGCAAACTGCTCGATGTAACAGACCGAGTTGTGCTGGGCTGGCGTGTCTGTCATAGCTGCTCCTTACGGCCAGGCTATGTGGCGTGACCGTGAAATCATGCCGATTCCGCTGTGATACTTGTCATTCCCGAAAGGGCCACCTGCCTCGCATGCGCGATGTCCTCCGTCCTTTCCGGCCCCAATTCAGAACACCCTAGGAAGTAGGCGGGTGGCCGGTCAGGATCAAGAGCGTGATCGCCGAAAAGGTGAGGAAGGGGAATCCAGCTCCCCAGAGGACAACGAGGCCAAAGCGGCGCCACATCTCGCGCCGGAGCCGCTCCAGTTCCGGGTCGTCCTGCTGGCGCCACATCGCCTCTTGGATCCTACGATAGGTGCCGGGGGGATTGCCGCCCCCCGGCATGTACAGATCCAGCGTCTGGTAGCGGTCGATAGGCGGGAACCTCCGCAGATAGGCAGCTTGCTTCTGCCGGAAGCGGAAGAACAGGACGATCGTCGGGCTGAGCCAGAGGATGGGAAACGCGAACGGGAAGATCCGCTGTAAGACCTCATACACCCGTCACGCCCCCTTCCACCGTCCGCCTGTCACCCGCCCCGCGCCTAGCGTATCATGCACCCGGATTGTCCACAAAAATCCCGGAGAACTTGGTATCGTGTGATCGGTGGCCGGCGCACGACGGCATGACGACGACAGGAGTGGCATGCGGCCGCTCATGCCGGGCAGGTGAGTTATGCCGGGCAAATGAGCAAGAACGGACAGCTTTGGCAGGTCTGTGGATCGGGCCGCGCCGGATACACGCCGCTCTGCATCTCTCCCAACAGCGAATCCACTTCCTCACGCAGGCGCGCCAGCTTCTTGCTATGCGGCTCGACCGCCTCCACCTCCCCCGTCGAAAGATTGTGCGTCACGACCTCGGCCGCCGCCGCATACCCCTGTTCCGCCGCCAACGAATAGAACAGCGTGCGCACGTCCGGCGCCGCACCAGCGGCGTTGCGGCCAAACCGATGGCGCACGATCCGCACAGGCTGTTGCGTTGTGGCACGTGCCGCTCGGCGCCCTCGTTGACCAGCCGCCGCCGCTGTCTCACGCGGCAGCCGCTCCACTCGGTCCAGCGTGACGGCGACCTCGCGCTGGCCCACGCGCACCGCTACGGTGTGGTCGAATGTTGCCTCGGCTTGCTGCGTGCGTGATGCTTCCGGCGTGCTGGCGCCGCTGCGCCCGCGTGCAAGCTCCTCCCATGCGCGCTGGACGACCTCGCGTCCGTGCCGAAGGTAGAGCTCGCTGAACGGCTCAGGGCCATTGGCCCGTACGTCTGCGGAGAGCGCGTCCGCGTCTGACCCAGCGGGCACCCGGCTCTCTTCACGCAGGGCCGCCGTCCAGCTGCTCTCGAACAGTGCCACCGCCTCTTCCAGCGATGGGACGGTAGAGGCGCTCTCGCCGTCGCCGGATGGGCTATCGCGCCCGGTGGCGGCGAAACCGGCGTGCAACGTCGTTAGCGTGTCGTGTAGCGAGCGGCGCAGCGTCGCCAGCCCCACTTCAGCGGGCCGCAGCCCGTACACGTAACGATAGGCGAACTGTCGCGGGCAGCGGCGATAGGTCTCGATGGCGGACGGCCGGAGTGGCAGGTCACCGTCGGTGAGCGGCAGCTCGCGCTCGTGCCTGGAAGCTTGCTCAGCTGCCCGTGGGGCAGTGGGCACACCCTCCCAGCGTGCGTACGCTAATTGATCGCCGAGCGCACGCGACACCGGCGCGAGGAACGGCGACGGACGATAGCGCATGCGCCCGTAGCGCTCGGCATAGCTGAGCACAAGCTCGTCGCGGGCGCGCGTGAGGGCGACATAGAAGAGGCAGGCCTCCTCGGCCAGATGGCTCTGCTCCGGCGTGGTGGCGGTTGCCTCTGCGTCCTCCAGGCCCGGCGGGAGGGGGGCCGGGTCTGCGCGGCGCTGCGACGGGAAGCGTCGATCGGCGAGGCCCGGCAGGTACACCACCGGAAACTCGAGACCCTTGCTTGCGTGCACGGTCAAGACGCGCAGGCTCGACGCCTCCTCAGCCGCCGCCTCGTCCGCTCCTGCCGCCTCCTGCCGCAGCATAGCCATCACGCGCACGTATTCGAGGAAGCCGGCCCAATCTGCGCTCCGCCCGCTCGGCGTTGCCGCATCAGTCTGGGAC
>Ga0070706_100001823_pt1 | contig 22086 bp, 16 predicted proteins | sample KBSK5501metaG_FD_65476 | JGI IMG/M metagenome (GOLD analysis project Ga0070706, IMG submission 65476) | Corn, switchgrass and miscanthus rhizosphere microbial communities from Kellogg Biological Station, Michigan, USA - KBS K5-50-1 metaG | ecosystem: Host-associated > Plants > Roots >... | reverse complement strand
CCGCTGTTCTCCCCCGTGATCACGATGTTGCCGGTGATGCTCAGCGTGAGGCTGCCGGTGTTGGCCAATATGACTGTTTGTGTCTGGCTGGTTGATTCCAAGGGTTGATTGCCGAAATTCAGGCTCACCGGTGCGAGGTGCACGCCAGGAGCAGCCGGCGTGCCGTTGCCGCTGAGCTCCACGCTGTGCGGGCTACCAGAGGCATTGTCCGCGACGTTGAGTGTCGCGGTTTCTGTGCCGGTAACGGACGGTTTGAAGATCACGTCAATCGAGCAACTGGCGCCCGCCGGCAGAGTCGCTGGCGCGACCGGACAGTTATGGGTCTGCGAAAAATCAGCGCTGTTGACCTCGGTTACGGTGATGCGCGTGATCGTCAATTCGGCGGTGCCGATGTTCATCAGCGCGATCCTGCGCGGGACGCTGCTCGTGCCCAGGGCCTGGTTGCCGAAGTTAATGGTCGTGGGCGTGAGAGTCACCATCGGGTCTGCGACCCCGGCCGTCACGGGGAAGCTGACGCCGGCAAGCGTGACCAGGAGCACTAATTTCATTGCGAGCGCATGAGGGAAGAGCTTGATCATCTCCCGTGTCCTTTCACTTTCCTGTTCGGCTGGCACGAATTAGGATAATCCAGTTCAATAGCTCTAGTCCATGATTCCAAGCCTAGAAGCTGATTTCTGCCGGACCATGGCGAGGCTTGACAACCTGCCAGCCACGGCACTAAGTTGCGTCCCATCTACCCTCCCATTCCGAAAGCGAAAGGAGACTGAGATGCGCCGAGCATTATTCTTGGTGGCGATAGTAAGTCTGGCGGTCTTCACTCCTAAAGCCCAAGATCCCGTGAAAGTAGCGGGGGACATTTACAAGGTGATTGTCGAGAACGACAGCGTTCGCGTCTTGGACGTGAATATTGCGGCGGGGGCAAAGACTGCGATGCACTCACATCCAGATTTGGTGGCTGTCGTACTTGAGCCGAGCACGATCAGATGGACTCGGCCTGATGGCCAGTCCGAGCAATCGGGAGCCGGGTTTACCCGAGGCAGCTCGCGATACATGGCGGGCGAGACTCACATCTCGGAGAATATTGGCACGACTTCGGCGCACGTTATCCTAGTCGAATTTAAGAAGCCAGCGCCGACTCCGGGCCGTAATCCATCGCTGCCCGCACCTTACAAGAAAGTGGCGGAGAATCCGCACTCGAGCGTATTTGAACTCAGGGTGGAGCCCGGCGGGAAAATAGCGAAGCATACGCACGGCGATTACGTAACCGTCTCGCTGGCCGATGCAACAGCGGAGACCACCGATGAGCAAGGCAAGAAGCAAACAACGAATTTCAAGAAAGACGCCGCGACATTTCGAGGCCCCGCAACGCATTCAGGGGTGAACACGGGCCAGACGCCAATGTACTTGATTACGGTCGAACTGAAGTAAAGAGTTCTGGGCCTCACCTGGGCCGTACAATTCGTCACTAGATGCACCGAACAGTCGTCATCTTCCTAGTTCTTGTCGAGTCCGCCCGGATGCCGAATGGCGTCCGCGTCGAAATCGAACTGATCGCCTTGGCTTAGTGGCCGCTTTCCAACGCCTGCCGGCCGGGGCAACAAATGGATCAGAGAAACTTCGCCCGGCTAACGTTTTTGTTGACGACGAAGATGCGAAGGTTGTTGCTCTTAGGATCTGTGGGAAAGATGAAAAAGCCGAACTTCTGAGGATTGTATGCGTCCGTTGTCCCCACCAGGGTTTCGCCATCGCTGAAGGTGATTTCAAGCTTCCGGCCGGACTTGGGCGATCCCGCAAATACGGTTTCCTTGTACTCTGGGCTTCCGCTGAGGTCCTTCACGAAGAAAACCGCCTTGAGGTCTTTCAGCTCGACGTGTGTTCCCCGGTCTCGGAGCGGATCCGCTTCAGAAAAAAGCCGAAAGCTGTCCTTCATCGCGGAAAAGTTGTAAATATAGCCCTTCAGTCGATGCCCATCCAAGTAGGCAATGACAGCCTTATTTCTGTTCTCTGGGGTTTTTGGCGGCGTCGACATCACGTTATCACTTCAACTGGAATTTCCGATTTCAACTTTATTTTCGCGCAAGACCATAAGGCAGCTACCCTCTCGTGTCAATCTCGGATCGCCATGGCCGCAGTTAAGTGGGTCGCCGCGGCGATCGGCTCGTTTAGCCGCTCCGCTGGCTGGCTTGGTCTGGCTCTCGCCTCCGACCGGCCTCGCCGCTGATGCTTCTCCCCACTGAAGGGATTGGAATGCCCTCACGTTAAGAGTGCCGCAGCCCGTATTCTTCATGGTTCCAGTCAGTTCAGGGGTATTGGGGTACAGGAGCCGTGAACTCATCCCCTCTCAGGGCATGCTAGTGGCAGTAGTGGTGGAGTTGCGAGAGCGTTAGTAACCAGTCTAGAGCTCTGGGTTCGCAGAATTCGCGGTTGACCTCAATGCAGCAATAACTTTTTCGTGCGGTTCTTTGGATTGGCAGATGGCCTGAGCAGCAGCGAGTGGTACCTTTACACAAGCTCGTGGGGAGTCCGTGTCCGAGACTGTTCTAAACGGCGTTCCTGAAGGACGGAAGCGGCGTACCACTCGTATCGCTCAGACTCTGCCCATGAGAGTCACAGGGGCCGATTCGCTCGGCCGCTCTTTTCGGGAACGGACCTACACTTCGGTGGTCAACTGCCACGGGTGTAACTATATGTCCAAGCTGAAGATCAACCGAAACGCCGTGGTCAACCTGGAAATCCCGAATCCTGCAGTGAAGCCGGAGCAGCCTTCTGTGCGGGCGCGCGTGGTCTCCATCCGAGAACCGTCGCCGCAACAGGAATACTTTCACATTGGTGTGGAGTTCGAAGTCCCGGGCAACGTCTGGGGCATCAAGCATCCACCTGACGATTGGTTGCGATTTCTCGAGCGTAGTGCCGCGGGAAGCTCCGCCCTTCCGGCATACCCACCGGTTTCGGTGCCCGCGACGTCGCTGACGCCCGCATCTATATCCAACGACGGGCTAGGCGAGCGCACCCACGCCGCCGGGACGAGGCTGGCTCCTTCTCCGGGGCAGCCGATGGCAGGACTGTTGGGCGAGTTGCTGAACCACATTCAAGATACGGTTTCCAAAGTCGCGGCAGCGGCGGTTGGCATGGAAACCGGCCGACTTCTGGACGAACTGCGCGCGCAACTTCAGGAAGCCGAGAAAAACCTTGAAGCCGTGGCAGGGTCACACCGCAACACGTTCGAGAAAGCTCTACAGCAATCCATTCTGGAATCCGAGACACGGATGGAAGAGAGAAGTGGCCGGCTAGGGAAGCAATTCGAACAGGCCATCCGCGGCATGATGGCCAAGTCGCTGGAAGAACTGGAGCGAAAAAGCGCGGGGGCCACTGACGGGGCTGCCGAAAACCTTCAGATGCTCTCGAAGCGCTATGAGAAACAGGCCCGGGACAATCTGCAGGCAGCGTTCGAACTCGCCTCCGAGGAAGCCACAAACCGGCTGCAAAAAAAAGCCGCAGAAATCTTGCAGCTCTTTATCCACGAGCTAGAGAACCACAGGCGTAGCCACCTCGAACAGATCGGCAGATTAACCGCCGAACTTGGCACGGAGCTCGTGAATCGCTCTCGCGGCTAGTTGAAGCGTTGAAGGAGCACCTACAGCGCGCCTGCTGGGCCACGATCCTCTTCAGCCGGCCGTTCTCTTCCTCCAACTGCCGCAGCCGCCTCGCCTCGTTCACTTCCAGGCCCCCGTACTTCGCCTTCCAGTGGTAGAACGTGGCGTCGCTCACCCCCAGTCGTCGGCACAGATCCTTCACCGGGACCCCGGCCTCCGCCTCCTTCAACACCCCTACGATCTGCTCTTCACTAAACCGGCTCTTCTTCATGGCGCGCTCCTCTCGGGTTGTTTTATCCCAGAGAATCTACATTTCGGTTGGACTAGTTTTCGGGGGGCAGGTCATTTGATCCACAGAAGCGCCGCAAGAGGCCCTCGATGTCGGCTTATCTAAATCTCATCAAGCCTCATCTATCGATACAAAAAATTAGCCGGCACAAAAAGTAGCCGACACCCACACACCCGGCGGCGTTCTTACTTTCCTTTGCAAGACCAACCTGCTCCGCTTGATCGCCCGCTAAACTGGGGGCTTGCTGAAAGGGTCTCCGAAGCTTGCGCCGCAAGTTGCTGATTTCTTGCTCATAGCATGATGATGCCAGGGCATGCCCAAACCACAGGGTTTTGCATCCTTTGTATGGGGTTGACGATATTCGATTTGAGAGCCTGCCTCCTCCAGAATTACCCCGTTCTATTCGCGGCCGCCTTCACTCAAAGGTTAGCCACGGTTGATGGAGAGAGGGAAGGGACAACCCGGGTGAGACAGGGTGAGGCAAGATTATTTCATCTCAATGCGGCTTGTCTCGTAGGGCTCGCGATTCCTGAATAAGTTGTGCCCTTCGCGCAATAGTTTCGAAAACGCCTCGGCTGGCACGGGAGGGCTAAACAGATAGCCCTGCATCTCGTCACACTGTTGCGAACGCAGGAACGCTAGTTGCTCTTCTGTTTCCACGCCCTCGGCAACTACATTCAACTTTAGGCTATGGGCCATAGCAATAATGGCGGAGGTAATCGACGCGTCATCTGGATCCGTTGCAAGGTCTCTCACAAAAGACCGGTCGATCTTTAAGGTAGCGATCGGAAGGCGCTTCAGGTAGGCCAGCGAAGATGAGCCGATGCCAAAATCATCTATTGAGATTCGTATCCGAATGGCCCTCAATTCGTTCAGGGTTCTCGCACCCAATTCACCATCGCTTATCGCCATGCTCTCGGTGATTTCCAGTTCCAAGAGCTGGGGAGCAAGACGAGTTTCCTTAAGCACTTTTTTGATCAGCTCTTGTATGTTCTCGTACTCAAACTGGCGTGAGGAAAAATTGACCGTCACGCGGAGCCCTGAATACCCATCAGCTTGCCAAACCATGGCTCGGGCACAGGCCGCCTGCAACACCCATTCGCCAATGGGTCGAATCAGGCCGGTTTCCTCTGCCATCGGGATGAACTCTCCGGGAGAAACGAAGCCACGTTGTGGATGCTGCCATCGCAAGAGAGCCTCTGCACCGGTGATACTGCCGGTCTGGAGCGAGATAATGGGCTGATAGTGAATCGACAACTCGTGGTGGTCGATGGCCCGTCTGAGATCCGACTCCAGGTGCAAGAGCGTCACTGCGCGGGCATGCATGTTGCTGTCAAATATCTCATAGCGTGCCCTCCCTTGCGCCTTGGCGCGATACATCGCTGCGTCGGCATCGCGCAGAAAGTCTTCCGGCCTTGCATAGTCTGTCTGACCCATAGTGAGACCGATGCTCGCGGTGGTGAAAACCTCGTGTCCGTCCAGGTTGAAAGGCGCCGCTAATGCCTCCTTGATCCGCTCAGCCACGCGAATCGCGCCGCTGATCTTCTTAACATCAACGAGGAGGAAGGCAAACTCGTCGCCCCCAAAGCGCGCGACCGTATCCCCGGGGCGCAGGCACCGCTTCAACCTTTGAGCCATTGCGACCAGCAGCTCATCTCCAATCGTGTGCCCAAGGCTATCGTTGACGACCTTGAAGCGATCGAGGTCCAGAAAGAGTACGGCAAATAAACTGGTCCCTGGCCGTTTTGCGCGTCCGAGCGACAACCCCAAGCGGTCCATGAACAAGGCGCGGTTTGGCAGGCCCGTTAGCGCATCGTGAAAGGCATCATGTAGTAATCGTTCCTCGGATGCCTTACGCTCGGTGATGTCGGTCTGCGACCCAGCGATGCGAGAGGCCTGCCCTTCTGGATTCCGAACTGCGAGCCCCCGGGCGAACATCCAGCGATAGGTTCCGTCCTTGTGCAGCATGCGGTGTTCATTTTGGAGGTGGCGTACATGGCCTCCGAGATGGGCGGTGATTTTGGTTTTCAGACGCTCGATATCTTTCGGATGCACTCGCGTGAACCATTCCTCCGGACTGTTTCCGATCTCGTTCTGCTCGAAACCGAGCATGGATTTCCACCGAGAGGAGAAATAGATCTGGTTACTTTTCAGGTTCCAATCCCACAGCCCGTCGTTAGCGCCTTGAGCAGCAAGCGCATATCGCTCCTCGCTCTCGCGAAGTTCCTCCTCCATCCGTGTTTGCCCCTCGCGTGCGGTTTTTTCTGCCAAAGCTTGACGGATCGCCACGGGTAGACGGGCCAGTCGATCTTTCAGAACGTAATCGGCGGCGCCCTTCTTGATGCACTCTACCGCGGCTTCTTCGCCCAAGGTGCCGGTCACCAGGATGAAGGGAATGTCTTTCCCCTCCTGCTGCAGGCATTCCAGGGCTTCGGTTCCAGTCCATTTGGGCAACCGCTGGTCAGACAAGATAATGTCGTAGGGTATCTTGCGAATCCTTTCAAGAAACTCTTCGCGGGTTTGGACGACATCTTCAGTAACCTCGAAACATGCTTTCTTCAGTTCCCGCAAGCACAACTTCACATCTGCTGGCAAATCTTCAACAAACAGGACACGCAACGGACGCCTCCGCACCGTTTCGGTTGCGGCCCCGTATCTATTCATGGGGCGCTCCTCCGCTGTTTTGCCGAGAACGCTGTGACGGCTGGGGGCTGGTTCACCCGTAACCAGTACAGACACAGTTGCTTGACGATCTCGCGGAACTGGTCGAAATCCACCGGCTTTTGAACGTAACTGTTCGCGCCCAGGTCGTAGCTGTTGATCAGATCCTTTTCTTCCCGCGAAGAGGTGAGGATAACCACGGGGATGACTTTCGTGTGCGGGTCATTCTTGATCGCGCGCAGCACTTCCAGGCCATCGAGCTTGGGGAGTTTTAGATCCAGGAGGATCAATTTGACCTGGCACTCCGGGCCGCGGTCGCTATAGGCCCCGCGGCCGAACAGATATTCGAGTGCTTCCTCGCCGTCGCGGGCCACGTAAGCCCGGTTGGCAAGGTTGCCTTCGCGGAGCGCATGCAGAGTTAAATGCACATCCGGCGGGCTATCCTCGACCAGAAGAATGTCTATTTCGCCTGCTACCACGCTTTGCCTCCCAGCATGGACATGCTTTCCATCCTGGCCTGTACGGGCTGCCCCAGGGTGAAATAGAACGTGGCGCCTTTCTCCACTTCCGCTTCGGCCCAGACGCGGCCGGCGTGCTTGTGGATGATGCGCTCAACAATCGCTAGGCCTACGCCGGTGCCTTCGAAATCCTGCGGGCGATGCAGGCGCTGAAACACGCCGAACATCTTGTCGGCGTACCTCATGTCAAAGCCGATGCCGTTATCGCGGACGAAGATCACTGGCTGGCCGTCCACGGTCATCTGCCCTACTTCAATGACGGCCCGTTCGCGTTGCCGGGTGAACTTGAGGGCGTTCGAGAGCAGGTTGGCGAAGACCTGCTTGATCAAGCCTGGATCGCATTCCACAAATGGTAGAGGGCCAACTTGCCAGTCGATTTGCCGGTCCTGCGCTTCCGTTCGGAGGCGCGCGATAGCCTCCTCGACAAGTGCATCCAACCCGGTAGTTTGCAGGATCAGTTCCTGGCGACTGACCCGGGCCAGATGCAAGAGGTCGTCCACCAAGCGTCCCATGTATTGCGTGGTCTCATGTATGCCCTGCAAGTATTCCTTCGCCGCAGGGTCCATCTGCGGTCCGAAGTCCTCCAAAAGGATTTTGGAAAAGCCGTTGATATGTCGCAGGGGGGCGCGCAGGTCGTGCGAGACCGAGTAAGTAAAAGCCTCCAACTCTTTGTTGGCTGCTTCTAGTTCTATGGTGCGATGGAAGAGCAGTTGCAGCACCAGCTTGCGCTCGGTGTTGTCGGAGGTTATGGTTGAGGCACCCGTAATCTTGCCCGTTTCGGCCCTGGTCGGAGAGATGGTCATGGAAACCTCGATTAGCGTCCCATCTTTCCTCCTCCGCACCGTTTCATAATGCTCGACCCTTTCCCCGCGCTTGACCCTCTCAAGAATCCGCGGAACTTCATCAGAACGCTCCGGTGGGATCAGGATGGAAATCGGGCGGCCCTTGACCTCCTCGGCCGAATAGCCAAAAATCCTCTCGGCACTCTGGTTCCAGCTCAGGATGATGCCGTCCAATGTCATGCCAATGATGGCGTCATCGGCGGACTCCACAATCGATGCCAGTTGGGAAGTTGCTGCCCGAACTTGCTTGCGCTCGCTCATCTCACGATTGAAAGGGAAAGGAACGCCGTCAAAGAACGCACTCGCCCTGGGCTACTGTGCATCCGAAATGGACACTGCCGATGATTTAAAAACTTGTGGTGCCAAAAGAGGTACTCCGCTAGCGTTCGACCCTCAAAAAGAAAGGGGCCTTGGGTATTCTCCGCGTGATCCCCCTCTGGTTAATCGTCGAGTCGGCACAAAGTGCGCGCGGGCTGCGCCAAGACCATTGCCTTTTGAACTTCGCGAAATAACGCAAGCACATGGAAGCGTTCACAAGCAGCACTCACATCCCGTGACCCACTGGAGAATGCCTTCAGTTGAAGCAGCAAGATGGCACGCGAATCTTCTGCAAGTCTTGGATGAAGCCCAACGCTGAATCAAAAACTGTGTGGATAGCCTGAATGGCGGGACCGGGCGGACTTGAACCGCCAACCTAGAGTTTAGGAAACTCTTGCTCTATCCAGTTGAGCTACGGCCCCGCCGTTCCCACTATCCTACAAGCCCCGCCCCTTGTCCGCAACCTTGTCCCTAATCCTTGTCCCTAACTAGCCCGTTTTATCCCGACCAACGCCGAACGTGATTAGCATAGGCACGCTGGAACAGACCGTGTCGCGGCCACACACGGCCAAGGGCGCTCGCTGTCAGATTCGCGCTTCTCCACTGGCTCAGCATCGCCACGAGCTTCCTCGGTCATCGGCGGGCTTCTGCTTTGAGGGGTCTAATCCCAGAGGCGGCTCGGCGAGGATGCGCATTTCTCGAGAAAGGCGCGGTCATCCTGGGTGAAGGCATTTACCCGCTCGCTTTCAACATCGATGAGGCCGAGGATGGCCCGCGTCACCGGGTGCAGTATGGGGACGATAATCTCCGACCTCGTGCTCCCAAGGGTGGTGAGATAGCGCGGATCCTGGGTGACGTCGCCGACCACTACCGTCGTGCCAGATCGCACTGCAGCGCCGCACAGGCCCTGACTGACCGGAAAGCGTGGAATCGCCGGCGCATCAGGTCCTTGCTGCTCTCCAGCACGCTGCAAATTTGATCCAGGATATGCGGATCGTTGTGCCGCAAGATTCTGGCCTTCTGGTCGATTCGCTGGACGACGATTCTAGCAGTAATGGCCAAGGCTCGAATTCCTCGCCAGCGGCTTCCTGCCTACGACGCGGGCCAGGGATACCGTCGGGAGGGCGAAATTCGCCTTTCGGCGGCCCGGAACCACCGGGCAATGAAATACTTGCGGCCCGCAGGAGTGCTCTGATATAGGATTAAGCGAGGGGCAAGGGGGATGTCCGCAAACCAAGTTTCACCTGCGGGCATCCGTGTACTCCGACATGGCGAGCCGCACGACAATCCGGCGGAAGCTGAGGCTGGTCCACACGCGCCTGCGCGAATGGCGGATGATAGCCAAGGGCCTGCTTTCGACGCGTCATCCCATCCTTGTGCACATCATCCCCATGCGCCAGTGCAATCTTTCCTGCGCCTACTGCAACGAGTACGACGACCACTCAAAGCCGGTGCCGCTCGAGGAAATGTTCCGGCGCATCGACCGCCTTGCCTCGTTCGGCACGACGATTATCACCATCAGCGGCGGTGAGCCGCTGATGCATCCGGAACTGGATGAAATTGTCAGACGCATCCGCCGTCGCGGCATCATCGCGGGGCTGATCACCAACGGTTATCTGCTGACCGTCGAGGGCATTGAGCGGTTGAATCGAGCAGGGCTCGAGCACCTGCAGATCAGCATTGACAACGTGCTGCCCGACGAGATCTCCAAGAAGAGCCTGAAGGTGCTGGATCAGAAGCTCCAATTGCTCGCCCAGCACGCTGTTTTCCAGGTGAATATCAACTCGGTGCTGGGCAGCGGCGTCAAGAACCCCGAAGACGCCTTGGAAGTGGCGCACCGCGCTGTGGCGCTGGGCTTCACCAGCACGGTCGGCATCATCCACGACGGCAACGGCCAGCTCCGGCCCCTCTGGCCTCGCGAGACCGAGATCTTTGAAGAGATCATGGCCATGGGCAAACGTTCGTATTCGCGCTTCAACCAGTTCCAGCACAACATCGCCCGCGACCAGCCCAACCAGTGGCGCTGCCGCGCGGGCTCCCGCTACCTCTACATCTGCGAGAACGGCCTGGTGCACTACTGTTCGCAGCAGCGCGGCTACCCGGGCATCCCGCTTGAACAGTACTCCGCTGAAGACCGCCGCCGCGAGTTCTACACGCGCAAGGCATGCGCGCCGCGCTGCACCGTCTCCTGTGTGCAGCAGGTGGCCATGATTGACAACTGGCGCGCGCCGCAGACGCTTAGGCCCGTCGCGGCGCCGGCTCCGGAACTGGTGCAGCTCACCGGCGTTGGCATTCACGAAGAAAGCTAGCCTCCCTTAGCGTTCCTCCCGACCACCTATACGCCCGCTATTTCCTTTGCTTCCGCCAGCGCACCGCGGCGGCTTGAAGCTGCTCGCAGCAACCGAGCCTGAGCGCCTGGCGGCAGCACTGCTGCGAGCCCTGCCAAGTTGGGAGTGGAACCTGCAGGACCTGGTGGTATCGGAGTTGTCGCGGTTGGACGTGCGGGGCACCGCCGGGGCATTCACGGCCGCAGTGATGGAGGCGCAACCGATGGTGGTGCCGATGATGCTGGACCAGATCGGGCTGGCGCAGGAGACCGCCGCGGTGCCGGTGCTACTCCAAATTGCTGCGGGAGAGAATGACCGGCTCAGGGATATCTTCACGCGCATCAAAGCCATTGAGGCGCTGGGGCGCTGCGGGTGCGGGAGGCGGCAGACCTGCTGCGCGCCATGCTCCGCCAGCGCAACGGCCTGACGCACGCCGAGCCCGCGGACCTGCGCGCCGCAGCCGAAGAGCCGCTAGCGCCTGGTCAACCGCATCCTGCACAGATAGGCCCGTCAGCACTCCTTCCCATTTCTCCTCTTCGGATCCGGAGAACGCCCTTCCGGCCCGTCTCAAGAAGATTTCTGTTGAAATACATTAAGGCTTGATGTAGAAGCCGTTCATAATTCCGAACAGGGGTGTGGCACGCGACCGTTATCTGCGTTCATCCTTAACAAGACTGCCCGCCTTCGGCGAGCACCTATTTAGTAGATGAAGCCGCGCACGCCTGAAAAACCTATCGCGTGGAGGATAGCGATGCGACTGCGTCGAATTTTGGTAGCCCGCCTCCGGCGAACGTGGGCTTGGCTCGGAATCCTGGCGCTGGGCCTTGTGCTGTTGGCTGGCAGTGCGGCCGGCGCCCAAGTGAACACGGTGGATTTGTCGGGCCAAGTGCTCGACCCGCAGGGTCTGGCGGTGCCGGGCGCCAAGGTCGCAGTGCGGAATCTGGCCACCGGGGCCACACGCAGCGCGGAGACCGACCAGAGCGGCCGCTATCGCATCGTTGGGCTGCCCCCGGGCCGATACGAGCTGACCGTGGATGGCGGCAAAGGGCTCGCGAAAATGGTGAACCCCGAACTCATCCTCACCATTGGCCAGTCCGCCGAATTTGACGCGCACCTGCAACTTCAGTCCGGGGCGGAGACAATCACCGTTTCCGAGGCCACCGAGTTGATCGAGACACGCCGCACCTCGGTTGCGGAGACGGTGGACCAGCGGCGCATCGACAACCTGCCAATCAACGGCCGCAACTACATTAATTTCACGCTCACCACGTCACAGGCGCAGCGCGATAGCGCGCCATCGATCGGCGCAGCTCCCACGAGCGGCCTGAATATGAGCGGGCAGCGCGCCCGCTCGAATGAGGTCTCTGTGGATGGCGCCGACGCCGTAGATAACTCGGTGAACGGGATCCGCGCCACCGTCTCACAGGAGGCCGTGCAGGAATTCCAGATCATCATCAGCAACTACATGCCGGAATTCGGTCGCGCCATGGGCGGCGTGATCAACATCGTCACCAAGAGCGGCTCAAATGATTTCCACGGCAACGTCTTCGGATTCCTGCGCCACAAGTCCATCCAGGCGCGTAACCCCTTTTCCGTGTCGGTGGACCCGGCGACTGGCGCCCTCATTCCGGTCAAACAGCCATTCACGCGCGTCCAGACTGGTGCCACCCTCGGCGGCCCCATCCGCAAGGACAAGACCTTTTACTTCTTCTCCTATGAGACCACTCGCCGCCAGGAGACTGGTTTCACCAACATTGGCGCCAATGATTTCGACCGGGTTGATCTGGGAGTCCCGGGACTGCCGTTCAAGGTGACGCAGGCGCAGAGGAACTTCATCTTGCCCCTGTTGGCGTCTTCGGATCCGAACCTGAGGGCTCTCGGACAAACCTATGCGGCACTCGCCGGGTCAGCCAACAGCGTGGCCGTAAACGGCATCGACCCCGGTGTGATTTCCGGGGCCGGACCGGGGGCCCGCTTCTCGCTTCCGGTAACCTGTGTCCCGAGCACCTTGAGCCCTATTCCCTGCTCCCCTTCCGGGAGGGGCCTTGCACCCTTGCCTGCTTCGTTTGTTCCGCTCAACTCACTGCGCGGCAATTACCCGATTTCCGAAGGCACGAGCTTGTGGTCAGCGCGCCTGGACCAGCAATGGAACCAGCGGAACAACTCCTTCTTGCGCGTAAGCGTTTCTCCCTCACTGATCACCGGGATTCAGGTGAACGCGCAGAACCAAAACTTCGGGCAGAATGCGGGCTCGCGTACCTCGCTCCAGCAAACGCGCGACTTGGCCGTGGTCGGACAGCACGTCACTGCAATTACGGATTCCCTCTTCAATGAAGCCCGCTTCCAGTTTGCCCGTCGCGGCCTGCACTACGGGTTTTCGCAGCTTCCCGGAGGAAGTGGATTAGGCGTCAACATCACTGGCTTTGCTTTCTTCGGCCGCGAACCATTCTCCACTGTGGACCGGATCGAGCGTCGCTTCCAGTGGACCGACAACCTGAGCTGGATCAAGGGACACCACACGTTCAAGGTCGGTGGCGATATCAACCTCATCCAGCTCCGCTCGCAGAAACCGCAGATCTTCGAGCTGAATTTCGGCGGAGTGATGAACTTCGGCGTGCTCGACGCGAAACCCATCCTTGCGGCGGCCAGCCCCGCGGCGGCTGCGGGTTTGGCGTCGCTGCCAGCGGGGACTGTCGTACCCGGTCTCAACGCCGTGCAGAGCTACGGCCTCGGCCTTCCAACCAGCTTTATTCAGGGTGTCGGTACCTCGGCTCGGCCGTTCGACAACAAAGCCTTTGCGGTTTTCATCCAGGATAGCTGGAAGTTCCGTCCGCGTCTCACCCTGAACTACGGCGTGCGGTACGATATCGAATTGACCCCACTGTTCCCGGCGGGCACCGCGATCAACGCTGCCGCCGAGGCCGCTCTGGGGGTCGTCGAAGGCATCCCGCACGACAGGAACAACGTGGCGCCGCGGTTCGCTCTGGCCTGGGACCCATGGGGCGACGGCAAGACGGTCGTGCGGGCGGGATATGGTATCTTTTACGATCACCCGCTGCTGGCCGTAGCCTTCGACTCGTTCACAGCTGAGGGCGCAAAATCGGTGCAGTTGATCTCCGGCGGCGGCGTACCCAGCGCATTACCGTATCCAACGAACCCGGGCGCTCTGAACGGCGCCACGATTTTTCAGGGCGTCCTCAACGATCCTCTGGGCTTGACGTGCTACCTCGCCAGCCAGCAGCGCTTCGATCCCAGGCCCGGCCCGAGCAATCCTACTTGCCCCACCTCAATCTTTGTTAACCAGAATTTCCTAACCGCTGGAATTCCGGTGCCCATCCTGCCGTTCACCTTGGCAGTGAACAAGAATTTCGTGTATGGCTACGCCCAGCAAGCCAACCTGACCGTCGAGCGGCAGTTTGCCAAAGACTTCAAGTTCAGCCTGAGCTACACCTACACTCACGGTCTGAAACTGAATCGACCGCGCGACCTCAATTCCACCGACCCGCGTCTGCTGGCAACCAACTTCCGGAACGCCCTCGCGGCGGGTCTTTCTCCAGCGAGCCCGTTGACCGTGCTCGCCCCTGCTTCCAACCAAGCTGCGACTGCCAGCACCTGCGGCGTCACCGTCATCGCCCCCAATGCGCTCGGCACGCTCACTGGTTGCCCCGGGCCGTTCGCCCCCTTGAATGGCCAGTTCCTCGGCACAGCCGCCTTCTTTAACTTCTTCCGGCCGTCCGGGCCGAATCCCTCGTTCGCCGGTCTAGCTGGAGGCTACGCCAATCAGGCCTTGCTGGCTGGTCTCGCGGGGTTTCCGAGAGGTTTTCCGGGCGTGCAAGTGCCTTTGGGCGGCGTGGACAACCAGGAGTCTACGGGCAGCTCCGTCTATCATGGGCTGACTTTCAATTTCTCGAAGCGCTTCGCCCACCATTTCGAGTTCCTATCAAGCTACACTTGGTCGCATGCGATTGATGATTCGACCGACCTGCAAACGCTACTCGAGCCGCAGGACAGCCGTTTCCCGCAACGCGAGCGCAGCAACTCTACATTTGACCAACGCCACCGCTGGGTGGTCAGCTCCGTTCTTGAAAGCCCCTACAAGCGCTCTGACGATGGATTCTGGCGAAAGTTCCTGGCCGATTTCACCGTCGCACCAATCCTCGAGATTTCTTCGGGCCGGCCGTTCACCGTTGTAACTGGCACGGACTTCCGATTGGATCTAAGCGCCAATACGGGCCGGCCGTCGGTCGGCGCGCCTGGAGTGACCTCTCCTTTCATACCTGGAGTCTCATTTACGCTTCCCACGGTGTGCGACGCTGCCCTGCAACTTCCTCCCGCACCGGTTCCCATCCCGCCGGCCGTATCCATTTCCCCGCCCGCTGGCTGCACGGGCAACCTAGGACGCAATAGCTTCGTGCGGCCCAACTTCCGCCAGTTCGATCTGCGCGTCTCGCGCAAGATCCACTTCACCGAAAGGGTGAACCTCGAGATCATCGCGGATGCATTTAACCTGCTCAACCGCAACAACGTCGCTGACGTCAACCCGCTCTGCGACCTGAGCAGTCCAACCGGTAAGTGCACTGCCGGCCAGCCCAGTGCGGCGCTCGACCCGCGGCAGTTCCAGTTCGCACTAAAGATCAACTGGTAGCTCGAAACCGGGGATCCCCAAGGGCTCCGCTCCGGCGGAGCCCCTCGTTTCTCCATCGGGCTATTTGCGAGAGTGACTTCTTGCGGTCGCCCCAAGCGAGGGGGGCCGGCCTACGCACTTGGTTTGAAAGGCTTTTGCCCGGCAGGCCATCCGCGCTAGAGTGGAAGAGCAGGGCAGGCATGGCTGCGTGCCCTCTCGAGCACTAGCCGGCCGACCGGCAGGGAAAATGAACTCCATAGCAGCAGTCGCAGTAGCACTGGCGGCCATTGCCGTGGTGGCCTGGGCGGTTATTGTGTGGACTCGCGGGCGCAGCGAGGCACAGACGGCGGCATTGCGGCAGGAGATGCAGGCCCTGCTGGCGACGCAGGCGCAGACCCTTGCCACCCAGGTCGGCCAGTTGTCGCAAACAATGACCCAGCAATTTGGGCAGGTGCAGCACGCCTTACAGAAGGGCGTAACCGACACGGGGCTGCTTGCCTCACAGGCCCAAACGGCGGTGGCCACCGAGCTGCAGAACTCCCGCGAGATGCTCGGCAAGATCAATCAGCAACTCGGTGAAGTGCAGCGGGCCGGACGGGACCTCTCGCAGGCCTCGCAGACGCTGCAGATGGTCCTGGGTGGGGCGAAGACCCGGGGTACGCTCGGCGAGGTCGCGCTCGAGCACCTGCTGGAAGACGCCCTGCCAAGGGCCGCGTATGAGTTCCAATACTCGTTCGCGACCGGCGCAGTCGTGGACGCCATCGTGCGCAGCGGTAACCGCAACCTCTCCATCGATTCAAAATTCCCTCTCGATGCCTACCGCCGGCTCGTAGAAACCGGCGAGGAAGCCCGCAGGGAGTTCGCGCAAGCGGTCCGCAAGCACGCTGATTCCATCGCCGAGAAGTACATATTGCCGAACGAAGGCACGCTCGACATTGCGTTCATGTTCGTGCCGTCGGAAAGCGTCTACTATGAGTTGCTGATGACCGAGGACGCCAAGGGCGCGCGCCTGGACGCGTACAGCCGCGCGAAGGGCGTGATCCCCGTCTCCCCGAACACGCTCCACGCCTACCTCAGCGCCATCCTGATGGGCCTGAAAGGTATGCAAGTGGAAGAGAATGCGCGGCGGCTGTTAGGCAGCCTTGCCGGTCTAAGGAAGCAAGTAGAGGCGTTCGCCGAAGTATACGAGAAGCTGGGCACCCACCTGCGACATGCCCAGCAAAGCTACGAGGATGCCGACAGCAAACTGGGCCGCGCGCGCAATGCGCTCGATCAGATGGCCCAGGGAGCCCTGCCGGAAGCACCTGCCAAAGCGCTGGAAGCCACGACCGAAGACTAGTTTCTCCGGCCCGGTTCCTCCAAGTTGACGCTACGGTGCTCAGCGCCTCAGCACCTCTCGCCAGGCAGCTTCGAGCAGCCGTCCGAACTCCCCGACAGGCTGCTTGGCCAGCATCTTTTCCAGATCGACGCGGATGTGCTTGATGTCCTGCGGATCTCGCTGGATCCGGCGGATGATCCGGTCCACCCGGTCCTGCACCTCCCCGGTTACCAGACCTCGAGCGGCCATTAAGTACTGCCGAGCGGCCTCCACATCCGGCAACCCGGTTACGCCGGGCACCAATTTCGCACTGATGGAGAAATCGCCGGCGCGCACGCCTTGCAGTTCAACCCGTGCCGAGTTCACGAGTCCGCCGCTCGAGGTCACGCGCTGCAGATTGCCCCGCGGGAGCGCGATGATCTCGGGCGTGAGGTTGCGCACCTCGACCACCACGCTCTGGCCGGTGCCGTGCAGGCGCACGGTCAACTTGCCCTTCTCGCCCGGCGCCAACTGGTTCCTCACTGCCGACAGTTCGATTGACACCAGCGTTACATGAACCGGTTCCGCGCTGCGCCCGCCCGCTTCAATCAGAAGTTGGGCCGTCCCTTCGGGCGCCCTCGGCCCCGGCAGCAGCACTAGCGCAACGGGCGACGCCGCCAGCACCAGCGCCGACTGGCCACCGAGCATGGCGTGGTCGTCGTCGGCGTCGCCGCGGAAGCCGGAGCCATACACGGCAAACCGGTCGGACACGGAGATGACGTGCGGATAATCGAACACCTGCACGCCATTCGACGGACTTGGAGGTGGCGTGATGATGGTGGTCGAAGCGCTCATCTCGACGCCCGGGAGTTGCGCCCGCAGCACGCCCGCCTCAGCGGGCGCGGTGAAGCCGGCGCGGCCGGTGGCGTCGGTGCTCACGCGCTCGCCGCCAGTGAACTCGACCACTACTCCCGGCGCGAGCCGCCCGGTTGCGTCCAGCACGGCGAGTGTCGCCCGCTGGCCAGCAACTAGCTTCTGCGGCAGCACAATAGTTGTCGCGGGTGAGGCCCCAGTCGCATTCGAGGAGTCCTGCGGCGCGGCGCCACCCGGCACCGAAAGCACCGCGGCGACGCCGATCGCAACGACGCTGCCCATCCGGATCATGCCGACGATTGTATCGCTTTTCGGGCGTTGGCCGGGAGCCACGGCAGGTGCGGCCGGGCGAGAACTGCTTCAGGGCTTGCGATGGGTGAGCTGGTAGATCTTGGCGTCGAAGAACAAATTAAAAAGATCGGGGTCGAGTTCCCTTTCACGCACCGACATCTCCAGGATTTCCAGGGCGCGCTCGGACGGCACTGCCTTCTTGTAGGGCCGGTCGGCGGCCGAGAGCGCGTCGAAGATGTCGCAGATGGTCATAATCTTGGCCTGGACCGGGATCTGGTCGCCGCGCAGCTTGTAGGGGTAGCCCGAGCCGTCGAGTTTCTCGTGATGAGCGCGAGCAATCATCGGGATGCCCTTGATCTCCTTGGTCCAAGGGATCTGCATCAGGAAATTGAAGCTGTGGACGACGTGTGATTCGATCTGCTGCCGCTCATCGGGGTCGAGGCTGCCCTTGGGGATGGAAAGGAAGCGGACTTCTTCCGGAGTGAGCAGGTGGTGCTCTACGCCGCGAGGATCCTGGTAGGTCTGCTGGGCGATCTCGATCAGCCGGTCGAAGTTTCCCGCCGGCAGCACGGTCGGCTCGTTCACCCGAAGGATGAACTGGAAATAATCCTCAATCTCGGCCAGTCGCCTGCGGTAGTCCTCCTCGAGCCTTTCGAGCTGTGGCAGCGCCTGGTCGCGAGGGTGTTCGAGCAGGGATTGCAGCTTCTCCTGCGCCGCACCCGCCTCCAGCTCCTTCCGGACGTAGTCGAAGCGATTCTGGACCAGCGCGAGTTGCGCCGGATAAAGTTTCTTGGCCTTGACCAACACTTCCTCGCGCACGCCGACCTTGCCGAAATCGTGAAGCAGCGCCGCGTAGCGGATCTCTTTCATCTGCTCGCGGCTGAAGCGCACGGCGGCATAAGCACCGAGATCGGCGCGGTCCACAGTTTCGGCCAGGCCAACGGTCATCGTGGAGACGCGCTGCGAATGACCCGAGGTCGTGGGATCGCGCTGCTCGATGGCGGTTACCGCGGCGTGGACGAAGCCTTCGAACAGGGTCTCAATGTCCTCGTAGAGCCGGCTGTTCTCGTACGCCACTGCCGCCTGCGAAGCTAGCGAGAGCGCCATCCGCACGGCGCGCTCCGGGAACGCCTGCACCTCGCGTTCAACCGCCTCAGGGCTCGTCAGCATCGCCGACGAGGTGCGTTTGCAGTTGATCAGTTGCAGCACGCCAAGCACTTCACCTTTGGCACCTTTCATCGGCAAGGTGAGCATCGAGCGAGTGCGATAGCCGGACTCCTGATCGAACTTGGGGTTGAAGTGATAAGGGCGCGACGGCGGGGCCGCCCTGGCCCGGCCCGGTTTGTCCTTGCGGAGCAAGGTGTAGACGTCCGCGATGTTGATCGACTCACCGTGCACGGCCACGTAGCCTGCGATGGAGCCTTCGGTGATTGGCATCGTGAACTCGGCGAAGGGGAATGTCCGGCTGTCGTTCTGTGTCAGCTTGAACCGGAGCAGGCGTTCGCCAGGGCCCCCCAGGGAGGAGCGCGCCTCTTCCACCAGATAGAGCGAGCCGGCGTCGGCCCCGGTGATCTCACGGGATTTGCTGAGGATCATCTCCAGCAGGGCGTTGACGTTGTGCGTCGCCGAAAGCGCCACGCCGATGCGGTTCAGCTCCTCCGTCTCGCGCTCGGCCCGCTCGAGCTCTTCGCGGGCAGATTGCTCGCGTTCGGCCAGCTCGATATGGGCAAATGCGGCCGCCACCGTTTTTTGTACCAGTGCCGACGATGCCTTTCGCGGCAGGCAGGCGAACCAGTGCGGGTCAGCGATCCCATCGGCGCCGTGGTCGCCGAAGATCCCGATCAGTCGCACGCCCGGCTGCCGGCGCGCCAGTCGGCGCAGCGCGCCCGCGTCGTCGCGCTCCAGATCGGCCAGGCACACCGCATACACCGCATGGTTCCCGCCCGCCTCGGTGGACCCGCTGGCTGTCTTTCGTGGGGATTTCGCGCCGGGCAAGGTGCGCACTAAATAACACCGGCGCAGAAACTTCGCCAATGAAGCGGCCGGAGAGCCCTCGAAGAACCAGATTTCTTTTTTGCCCGGCATCACGAAAGCTACGGACTTGAGCAGTCGCTCAGTATAGCGAATTCCTATGGGCCGGCCTATCGTCCTGAAGTACCAGTTTGCAACGGACGTAACTACTTGCGGCCCTGCCACTTGAATGCGAGACGCCCCTTTGTTAGCCTGAGCCAAGGGCCTGCTTCTTTTCTGGAATCAGACGGGTGCGGCTGAGACTTATCGCTCCGGGTCCTGCGTGGCGAGGCATGGGGCAACGGCGTTGCCTCCGGGGGGCTGCCGCTGCCGGGCTATCCGGCTGGCCGAGGTTTCCCATTGCGCGTTGAGATCGGCGCGCGCTCTGACGTCGGGCGCGTCCGCAACAACAACGAGGACAGCTTTCGGGTGGTGGCCGCGCTCAACCTGTTCGTGCTCAGCGATGGGATGGGCGGGGAAGCCGGCGGCGAGGTCGCCAGCGCATTGGCGGTCGAATCTGTGGCGGCGCATATCCTGGAAGCGGCAAACAATGTTTCCGCTCCTTCCTTTGGAGCGCGGCAGCCCGATCTTACGGAGAAGAGCAATCGCCTGGCCAGCGCCGTGCGCCTGGCCAACCGCAAGATCCACGAAGCCTCGCGCGACGATCCCGCGCATCGCGGCATGGGCGCCACGGTCCTGGCCGCCTGGCTCGACGGACAGCGACTGAGCCTGGTCCACGTGGGCGACAGCCGCGCCTACTTACTGCGGTCGGGGGCGCTCGAGCAGTTGACCTCCGATCATTCTCTGGTGGCGGAGCAGGTGCGCCGCGGGATCCTTACACCGCAGCAGGCCGACTCCAGCACGATGCAGAGCGTGCTGATCCGGGCGCTGGGCGCGCACGAGGACGTCGAGGTGGATGCCGACGAACACATTCTGCTCGACGGTGATGCCTTGCTGCTGTGCTCCGACGGCCTCACGCGCATGGTCACCGACCCCGAAATCGCGAGCACCCTGCTGACTCACTCCGACGCGCAGGCCGCTGCCGACAGGTTAGTCGAGCTTTCGAACGAATACGGCGGCGAAGACAACGTGACCGTGGTGGTGCTGCGCATCGCGCTCGACTCCGACGGGTGGCTTTCACGGCTACGCCGATGGTCGCGAGGTCCCGGAAGGCCGCCCGGCGAGGCGTCGCAAGCAGGAGGTCACTGAGATGGCGAGGCTCGTTTTAAAGTTTGAGGCCATGGTGCTGAAGGAAGTCCCTATCGGCGGCCGGCCCGTCAGCATCGGCCGTGCGCCCGATAACGACATCCCCATTGACAATCTAGCTGTGTCGAACTATCACGCCCGCGTCTACACCGAAGCGGAGCGCTTGGTCGTCGAAGACCTGAACAGCCTGAACGGCACGTTCGTGAATGACATGCGCATCGAGCGCGCTACCGTGCGTGATGGCGACGCCATCCTCATCGGCAAGCACCACATCCTGGTAGACACAACCCGCGACGCGGCGCTACCGCTCGACCCCGGGCGCAAGATCGCCGCGCCCAAAGTGGACGAGACGATGGTACTGGATACCCGGGAGCGCCGCGATATGCTCCAGCAGGCGGTTGCCGTCGGCGAGCGCTCACAGCTCGCTCCCGAGCGCACCCGCGTTCCCAGTCTCGTCGTGCTCAGGGGCCGTACGGATCAGAAGGACTACCGGCTCTCGAGCAAGCTCACCGTCATCGGCAAGTCAGCCATGGCCACGGTGCGGCTGCGTGGTTGGTTCGCCCCGCAGGTCGCCGCACAAATCAGCAAACGTGAGGACGGCTACTACCTCGGTCGCGGCGATCGCGTCCCCAAGATCAACGGCGAGCCCATCACCAGCCTCACGCGGCTCAATGACGGCGACCTGATTGAGGTGGGCGGCGTCCGGCTGAACTTCCTGTACCGCGACTAGCGGCTCCCTGAGCTTCGCGAAGCGATCCTTGTCTCGACCCGCTCGCCGCAGGGTCGTATATTCGGATTCGATCGGCGGCGGACACGGAGGCTGCAGGGAGCCATGCCCGGGACAGGACCGAAGTTCACGCTGCGCGGAAGCGGTGGGCGCTTCTGGGGCCTCTTCCGCGCCTGGTGGCAGCACAAGGTCTCGCTCGGGATCAGTCTGGGGATCACGGCCTCTGCGCTTTTCGTTTACTTCTACACGTTTGTCGGCGAGCACCCGACGCCGCTGTTCGAATTCATCCAGCGCCTGGAGCTCGACGCGCTCGATACACGCTTCCGCTACCGTCCGCGTCGTTATACCCGCCCCGATCCCCGGATCGTCGTCGTGGATGTTGACCAGCGTTCGCAGGAGGTCCTGGGCCGCTGGCCGTTCTCACGCTCGCACTTCGGGAACCTCCTCGACGTGCTGCGCGAGGACGGTGCGCGGGTGGTGGCCTTCGACATCACCTTCAGCAAGCCCGAT
>Ga0070706_100001822_pt1 | contig 22093 bp, 16 predicted proteins | sample KBSK5501metaG_FD_65476 | JGI IMG/M metagenome (GOLD analysis project Ga0070706, IMG submission 65476) | Corn, switchgrass and miscanthus rhizosphere microbial communities from Kellogg Biological Station, Michigan, USA - KBS K5-50-1 metaG | ecosystem: Host-associated > Plants > Roots >... | reverse complement strand
GGGATCGCGGCGGAGATCTTCGGTCGCGACCCCCATTACCGCCTGACCGTCTGCGCTGAGGGCCGGTCGGCGTCACTCCCTGGTTCTGGGCTGACCGTCACGACGCCCGCAGGGCTGGAGGGACTCAAGCGCGCGGATACCGTCATCATCCCGGGATACGAGGACGTCGACGCAATAATGTCCGCAGCGGTGCTCGACGCCATCCGTGCCGCACACGCCCGGGGCGCGCGACTGGTCTCGATCTGCACGGCCGCCTTTGCCCTCGCCGCGGCTGGTGTCCTCGACGACCGTCCCGCGACCACGCACTGGCGATGGACCAGTGACCTCCAGAACCGGTACCCCAGGATCGACGTGTTTCCCAACCGCCTCTTCGTCGACGACGGCGACATCCTCACGTCGGCTGGCGTAACTACCGGGATCGATTTGTCCCTCTACCTGATCCGGCGCGACTTCGGCTCCGCAGCCGCCAACATGCGAGCCCGCGGGCTCGTGGCTCCGCCACAGCGTCAGGGAGGGCAGGCGCAGTTCATCGAACGGCTCATGCCGGACGCGAGCGGCGACGAACTGGGGCCCCTGCGCGATTGGATGCTCGAACACCTCGAACTCCCGCTCGACCTCGGCACGCTCGCGACCCGGGCACACATCTCTCGACGAACCTTGAGCCGTCGCTTTCGCGAGGAGACGGGCCTCTCTCCCATGGCTTGGCTCGCAGACGCACGCATCGATCGAGCGCGCGAGATCCTGGAGACGACCGCTGAGCCGATCGAGAACATCGGCCACCTGACCGGACTAGGCGCGCCGGTCTCTGTTCGGGCGGCCTTCCATCGTCGGATCGGCATCTCACCGAAGGAGTACCGGGCCGTCTGGCGTGAATCGTCAACGTCGGCGACGGTGGCGACTGCGGCGTCTGACTCGCCGCCAGATCATCGTCTGCCAAAGATTCGAACGGATCGCAGGAGAATCGGCCCACGCCCAGAAGCCGAGGGTTCCCCCGGGTCGGAGAAACAGAAAAGAGGCGCGCACGATGCCTACAACGGAGCCCATTGGCTTCGAGACCGAGATCAAGCCGATGTTCCGCGAGCGTGACCGAGCGTCGATGGAGTTTGCCTTCGACCTCTGGTCCCACGATGACGTCAGCAAGAATGCCGACGCCATCCTCGCCCGCCTCAAGGCGGGCACCATGCCTTGTGACGGCGCGTGGCGCCGAGGAGATGTCGAGCTTTTCGAGCGCTGGATCGCAAGCGGCAAACCGGGCTAACCCCATCGCGAGCCAACCGGGACGTCGCCATCGGCTCGGGTCGGCGGTCCGATCGACCCTGGGACTCGACGGCCGATCGCGGCGCCCTTTTTCGGAGTAGTGGGAACGCCGGGAACCGCTCCCCTTCCACCTCCGGACCACCGCGTTCGACAAGCCTCTGCGTGCCCGTGTGGCCGGGCTCGTCGCGGTCAACCGGTGTCGGCTCGCAAGCGAATACTCGCGCGACGGCCAGAACTTCTGGCCGTGGGTGGCCCCTGGAAAAACCCTTGAGGATTTGGTCGCGACCGCCGTCAAACGTGAAGCCTCGTTCGGCGCCCAGATCGTGAACGAGGTCGGACGTCAGGATCCGCCGGTTCAGCGGCCCGCCCCGCGGCTGCTCTTCGCACCCGGCCATCTGAGCTCCGCGACCCGCCGCCACCCGGGAATTCGTCGCTCCAGGATGCTGTCGACGCTCAGCCGGCTGAACCCGACGCCCGCGTCATTGATGAGCAGCGTCAGGAAGAGCAGCGTGTAGATGATGGCCGCGCCCACGTCGGTGCTGGAGCCCGGAACGTATGGACCGCCGAACCCTTCCGCCGTTGCCCAGATCAGGGCGGTATAGATGGCCCCGACCGTATAGGTCACCTTCCGTGCGAACCCGCTGAGGAGCGCCACCGCCAGGTACGTCTCGATCGCCGCCGACCCAAGGGCCAGAACCGGTGCCCGACCGTCCGAGGCGATCGCGGTCACGAGGCGGAACCACGGCTTCAGGAACGCCGGCTGATCCTGGGATGCGCCGGTGAGCATCGACAGGAAGGCCGCGCCGAATGCCGGAAACCACTTCAGGGCGGCGTTGGCGGTCCAGGCCAACCCGAGGAGGATCCGCAGAGTTGCCGTGGCAAGGGCCGCGCCGCTTTGAAGCGGCATCACGACCGAGATCTCGGGGAAGTTCGGCCGCGCGAGCTGTCGGCCCGCCGGTGAAGGTTGTGTGCGTTCCATGATTCGATCTCCTGGGTGTCAGTTGGTGTCGCTTGCGTGAACGCGACTACTTGACCGTGAGGGTCCCCGTCATGTTCGGGTGCACGTCACACACGAACATGTAGCTCCCGGGAGCGAGCGCCGGGACGTCGTACATCGCGGTCGCAGGCCCTGTGACGATGTCGCCCTTGAACACGCTCGTGCCGCTGGCGTCCCTGATCTCGACGTTATGCGGGACGCCAGCATCCCGATTGTCGAACTGGAGCACGAAGGGCTGGCCGGCGCTGGCGTCCAGATGATCCGTGTCGAATTCGATGTTCTGTGCCGAGATGTGCAGCACCGCACCGGTCGCAGCGGAGCTGGCGGTTGGGCTGGGGGCGGCCGAGACGATCCCGGATGCCTCCGGGCCGGCCGAGGTTGCCGGAGCGCCCGCCGGGGGGCTCATGTCCATGGTCGGTGACGCTGGAGCCGATGCCGCAGGTGCGTACGTCCAGGCTGGTCCGCCACCACCCGCAGCCGAGGAGCAGGCCGCAAGGACGAGCGCCAACGTCGGTCCGGCCACGATCACGCCGATCAATTTCGTTCTCACGGCCGGTCATCCGGGCGAGCAGCGCCGAGCCGGCCGATTCCGGTGTCGCGAAGGACGAACTGAGCGACGTCGGTTCCGAGCTCGAGGCCAGCTTCGTGATCGAGTCGCGTGTGCTGCCCGGCGAAGATTCGGCTCAGGCCGGCCTCCGTGGCCACTGCCGAGTAGCTGTCGAAGCTCCTGATAACGCCCGGCAGGGCCGAACTGCTGATCTGGATGTCGTCCAGGTTTCCGAAGAAGCTCGACAGCACGGCGGCGCCGGCGGCACTGATCGTGCTGTGTGCCCCTGGGTAGGACGGGTCCGCGGCCGTGACCGCGAGGGGCGTCCAGTTCGGATCGCCGATCGTGGCCGCGTTGCCGTCCGTGTCGGCGAGGCGGATGGCCGTGATCGGGCGCCACAGCTGGTAGTGGTACTTCGCGTCATTGATCGCGATCGCGCTGTCGGCGAATGTCAGATCGAGGGCCGCGAACAGCGCTGCGGTTCGTTCCAGGTTCGTGTGATGGGCCAGGGCGGCCTGCTCGGCGATTGCGTTCCAGGTGTTCCAGATCGGCGGGGCCCAGAACTTGCCGATGACGGTCTCGTCGGCCGTCCGGGTCGTGCTTGTGTCCTGGCCCAGGCTCTTGACCTCGATGATCGCGCGCGCGTATTCGGCGCTCGTGAGTGGCGGCGGTGGCGCGGGACGGAACTGCGATCCGCTCTCGAGCACAAAGGGCACGACCGCACCCCAGTTGCTGAAGACCGGGGAAGGGAAATTGGGCGGCGTGGATCGGTAATCGCCCGGCTGGCTGCCCGCCACGAACGCGGCCGGGATCGTCGCGGAGCCGTCATTGGCGCGGGCGACCAGCAACTGCGAGGCAGCGTTGACCCCGACCTCGATGCCCCGCTCCTTCGGTTGTCCGCCGGGGATCAGGGCGAGCTCGTCGCCGAGCTGCCGATCGAGTTCCGGCGTCATCGCCGGATAGAGCGCCGTCAGGATGGCGTGGCCCGCGGCAGCGGCTGCCGCGTCGGCCCGCGCGAAGCGGGGCGCTTCGACGGATAAGAGATACGGCGTGCCGGTCCGGGTGATCGAAACAACGGCGTCGTAGATCGCCGCGTGGAGGAGCGCGTAGCTGCGGGTCTGGTGAACGGTCGCCGGCTGGGCGCCTGGCGTCTGAACGATGTGAAGCAGCTCGCGGTTCCAGGCAAGGACGATGCCGGCGCCCCCGAATCCGCGCCCTCCTCCATCCCCACCTGGGCCGTCCCCGCGGCCGGCCGAATCGGCCAGCACGACACCGGTCGAGCCGACCGCCAACGTGGCACTGACGAATGTCGCCAGCACCCGGGCCAACTTGGTCATGTCCGTGTTCTCCTTCTTGTGAAGCGGTTCTTGTACGGGCCGCCTGGGGTCGGCGGCGTACGTCTCAGCGATCAGCAGCGGTGATGACTCGGATCGGTCTCCGCCGGCGAAGCACGAGGAAGCGGGCGAGCTCCAGCCACGCGACCGACAGACCCAAGGGGACGATCAGGAGCTCCACCGGAATCGCGGTGGTGAAGGCGCGTCCGGGCATGACCGTGGGCAACACGCCGCCCATCAGCAGGAAGATCGAGAGGGCCAGCCCGGCGGCCGTGAGGCCGGCGGCGGCAGCAACCAGGGCCACGCCGGCCTCATAGCCGTGCGCGGCGCCAATCCGTCCCGGCAGACGCCGCCGCGCAATCTCCAGGGCTCCGATCATCAAGACCGGACCGAGGCCGAGCTCGATGACCTTGAGCAGCGTGGCAAAGAGGTCAGCGTTCGGGAGCACGACCGCCTGCACCAGCGCGGAGAGCGGACCACGCGAGGCCCCCGGATTTGCGCGAACAAACGCGGTGAAGTTGGCGACGTAATCGGGATCTGCGAACTTGTTCAGGCCCGACAGCCCGAACTCGATGCCGAGGGCCGCCTGGACGACGGCACTCGCGGCCAGGGCTGTGTTCCCGCTGGCGGGAAGTCGCCTCGCGGAGACCAGACCTCGAACTGGCACTGGGGCGTGCGCGGAGTCCTCGACCGGCGCGTTCGCGTTCATCGATGGACGCCGGCCCGGCGGGTCGCCGCGCTGGTGCGGGAGCATCCCGGTGTCAGGGGCGGGATCCGTGGACCCAGCGTTCCGGCAATCAGGAGCGCCGTCCGCGGCGAGCCGAAGACCACGCCGAGCGTCGCGGCCGTAGCGAGTCGGTCGAGCCTCCGCCACGTCAGGCGTACACCCTGATCGCTCGCGGTCCCAGAGAGGTCCGCGACTCGTCGCGGGAGGGAGTCAACCGTGAGCGAACGGGGCGTTGCCGAAGCCGTGGCGGAGGTCGTGGAGAGAGGCGCCGATGCGATGTCGTTCATGGGCAACAGGCTGCCCAGCCGATCGCCTGGTGTCGTCAGCCCAGGGGCGGCATTTCGAGTACGCCGGTGGGCGCAGGCTCAGCCGTCCTCGTTGCTCCGTGCGGACGACTCGAGACGCCTGGCTCCGATGCCCCCACCTACATCCGCACGCACGATGTAGTCGCGAATACATCCACAGGCCGACGACAGGACGTTCTTGCAGTCATAACGTAGCGATGGATGGCAGCCAACCGAATGTCCCGCATCTCCTCCGTCGCGGTCGCGGAAGCCGGCCTGCCGGTCATGGTCGCCGCCGGTTTCCTGGTGGGCTCGGCCCTTCTGGCGAGCGCCGCGACGCTCGGTCCGGTGGGATACGGTCTGCTCGTCGCAGGCGCAGCCGCACTCCTGGTGCGTCGGAGGTACCCGGTCGCGGCCCTTCTCGGTACGGTGGTCCCGGCGTTCGCCTACGACCTCCTCAACTATCCGGGTGGGCTATGCACGATCGCCGTCGGCGTCGCGCTCTATTCGGTGGCCGATTCCGGGCATTCGCGCACAGGGGCCGGCGCGATCGTCGCGGTTGTCGGCGGTTTCCTCGCGATTGGCGTCGTCTTTGGACGTGGTCACGTGAGCGACCTCGTCACAGCCCTGTGGTTCGCCGGCTGGCTTGTCGCCAGCCTCATCCTCGGCGAGACCACTCGGAGCCGGCGCGCCTACCTCGAAGAGGTCGAGCAACGAGCGCTTGAGGCAGAGCGAAGCCGTGAGGACCTGGCCCGCAGGCGGGCCGGGGAGGAGCGCATCCGCATCGCTCGGGAGCTCCACGACGTCCTCGCTCATCGGATCTCGATGATCAGCGTCCAGTCCGGCGTCGGGGCTCATCTGATGGATCGCGATCCGGAGCAGGCTCGAAGCGCGTTGACCGCAGTCAATCAGGCCAGCAAGGAGGCACTGCTGGAGCTGCGCGCGACGCTGGGCCTGCTTCGCCAGGTTGACGGGCCCGAGCCACGATCCCCGGCACCGGGACTGGCCGAGCTCGAGCGCGTCCTGGCGAGCACGACCGCCGCCGGAGTCGATGTCCTGCTCGACGTGACCGGCAAACCGCGGGACCTGCCCACCGGTGTCGATCTCGCCGCCTACCGGATCATCCAGGAATCGCTGACCAATGTCGTCCGCCATGCCCGGGCTGCGACGGCCCACATCGCGATCGCATACCGACCGGCGGACGTCGTGATCCAGGTCGAGGACGACGGCCGTGGTGTCGAGGAACGCGGATCGCCAACTCCCGGCGGCAACGGGTTGCTGGGCATGCGTGAGCGAGCCGCCGCCCTCGGCGGGGACCTCGAGGCGGGTCCGCTCGAGGCGGGCGGCTTCCGCGTATGGGCGCGGTTGCCCCTCGACGGAGCGGCATGATCCGTGTCCTGATCGCCGACGACCAAGCGCTTGTCCGCGCCGGGTTCCGGGCACTCCTCGACGCCGAGGAGGACATCGAGGTGATCGGTGAGGCGGCCGATGGTGCGGCGGCGATCAGGCTGGCGATCGAGCACGTGCCGGACATCATCCTGATGGACGTCCGGATGCCCGAGCTCGACGGGATCGAGGCCACGCGTCGGATCGGGGCCGATCCTCTGCTCCACGACGTCCGGATCGTGATCCTCACGACCTACGAGACGGACGAGTACGTCTTCGATGGGCTTCGTGCCGGGGCCAGCGGCTTCCTCGTCAAGGACACCTCACCAACCGAATTGCTGCGCGCCGTTCGGGTCGTCGCGGCCGGGGATGCCCTTCTGGCCCCGAGCGTCACGCGGCGGTTGATCGCCGACGTCGTCGCGCGGGCCCCGGATCGGGAGCCGGTCGCGGGACTCGGCGAGCTGACGCCGCGGGAGCGCGAGATCCTCGGGCTCGTCGGCTCGGCCATGTCGAACGACGAGATCGCCGATCGACTCGTCATCAGCAAGGCGACTGCGAAGACGCATGTCAGCCGGATCATGGGGAAGCTCGACGCACGCGACCGTGCCCAACTGGTCGTCGTCGCCTACGAGTCAGGGCTCGTCACGCCGAGTCGCGTCTCCCGCTAGGTTGAGACACCAACTGGTGGATCAAGTCAAATCCTGGCGACACCGACCGACGGTCAGGCTGCGTCGCCGGCAACGTGGACCTTGACGCCCTCCCGGTCGACGGCCGCGACAGGAGTGGCGGGCTTCGCTCGTACCAACACCAGCGACGCGATGGCACACGCCAGGAGCGCGGCCACGATCAACCAGATCGTCAGCCCGATCGCGCTTGCGGTCGGATGGACGCCTGGTACCAAGGCCTCGGTCAGGAAGACGCTGCCGAACGTGGCCACGCCGATCACCAGACCCAGTTGGATGACTGTGGTCAGGACGCCGCTGGCGTCGGCCGCATCCCCCGGGTCGACCTTCGACAGGGTCAGGGTCAGGATGGGACTGGCGGCCATCCCCTGTCCGAATCCGCCCGCGAACAGGGCCAGGGGCAGCGCGAGGCCACCCGTCCCGCCGTCGACGACGGTCAGGCCCACGGCCAGATAACCCACTGCCGCGATGACGCACCCCGCCGGAATGACGAGCTGGTGCCAGCGGACCGGCAGGCGCGACCAATTCAAGCTCGACAGCGCAAAGCCGGTGGCCAGGGGCACGAACGTGAGGCCCGCCTGGAGCGCGGAATCGCGCAGGCCGCCCTGGAGATGCTGGGTGAACGTGAACAGGAAGCCCCCATACGCGGCCAGGGCGAGGACGATCGCGACCAGGGCCGCGGGCATGCCCGGCGCGCGCAGGACACGCTCCGAGATCAGCGGCGCTCCGCCTCGTCGCTCGACAGACCGCTCGATCAGCGCGAAGACCACGATCGCAACCAGGCTTAGCCCAAGCGAGACGAACGTCCAGGCCGGCCAGCCCTGCTCATGGCCGAGGACGAGCGGGACCACGAGGAGCAGCACCGCTGCCGCGAGCGAGACGAGGCCGCCGACGTCGAGCGGCCGGGCAGGTGCGGGTCCGTCGATCGGGAGGAACCGGTAGGACGCGACCAGGAGGACGAGACCGATCGGGACGTTGACGAGAAACACCGGCCGCCACCCGGTCCCGAGGATGTCGGCGCTGACGAGAACGCCGCCGAAGACCTGGCCGACGAGACCGCCGAGCGCAAGAGTGGCCGCCCACAGGCTCAGCGCCTGGGCACGAGATGGACCCGAGAAGTTGCGCTGGATCAGGCTGAAGACCTGCGGAACCATCAGCGCGGCGCCGGCACCCTGGATCGCGCGGACGACGATCAGCGCCTGGCTGCTGGGTGCGATGCCGCAGGCGAACGACGCCACCGTGAACAGCGTCAGGCCCCACACGAAGGCAACGCGGAAGCCGAAGCGCATGCCGAGCCGCGCGCCGGTGATGAGCAGGACCGCATAGGCGATGACGTACCCCGCGACGATGAGCTGGAGGTCCGAGCCGGACGCCTGGAGATCCAGGCGGATCGTGGGGATCGCGACGTTCACGATCGAGGCATCGAGGACGGCCATGAACTGGCCGGTCAGGATCAGGGCGAGGAGGACCTTCATGCGACTGGACAGGCCGGGGTTGGTTTCAGGGATGGCGGCGGTCGGCGTCATTCGGGGCAGTCTAGTCGGGATCGGCGACCGACCCCTGAGCCTCGCGAACGAGGCGCGTCACACCAGGTCGGCGGGCGCTCACCTGCGTACGAACATCCCGTCCCCGGTCAGCGCGGAAGACCTCCCCCACTCACCGTGGCCAACGCCGCGAAGACGAGGACGACGCCGACGGCCTGGGCCGCTCTCGGGCCATGCCGTCCGGTTGCCTCGTAGACCATCACCGCAGCCAGAACGGCCATCCAGCCGAGGTTGGCGAAGCCCTCGGCAAACATCAGGAGCATCAGCGCCCACGAACTCCCGAGGCAGGCCAGGCCGTGGTCGAGGCCGAGCTGAAACGAGCCCCGACTGGCGGCCTCGCTGCTCTCGGCGAGCGCGGCAGGATGGCGGCAGGCCGCCAGACCGTGCCGCTTGAACCGTGAGAACTGGTACGCACCGGCGAGCGCGAGGATGCTCGCCTCGATGAGCCACGGGCGCTCCGCCAGCCACGGGGTGGCGTCGACGATGTGGTGCAGGATGTCGTCGCCCATGAAGGCGAGTACGCCGAAGGTGGACCAGGCGAGCGCGTACGTAGCCAGGAACCCTGCGAGCGCGTGCCGCCGACGGCGGGGCGCGGCCGCGCTGAACGCTCCGATGCTCGGCAAGCTGGCCGGCAGCATCATCGCCGCGATCATCACCTGCCAGCCGAGCAGGAAGAGCGCAAGGGCGATCCACAGCGGCGCTCCGCCTTCGATCAAGGTGTGATGGTGGAGCAGGGTCGCTTCACCGGTCAGCTGGGCGCCGACCGCCAACAGCCATGCTGCCGCGATCGCCGCCGTCACCACCGGGACTCGCCATACGGCTGCCCGGAGGTCCCGGCCATCTGGCCGCCCGGGCTGGACGTGGTTCATGATCGCGACCGATCGCCCACCGTCCGACCGCGATCAGACGAAATCGAGGCTGCAGCCGAAGGGGCGGGTGGTCGCGACGCGGACATCGCGGCCCGCGAGCATGTCGTCGAGGGCGTTCCGCAGGTCGTGGCTGGCGACGTTGGACGCGATCCTCGAGGAGTCGAAGCGTCCCTGGTACCGGAGCCTCCGCTCGCGGTCGAGCACGAACACGTGGAACGTGCACGTGGCGCCGTAGGCCTTGGCGAGACGCTGGCCGTCGTCGACCAGGTACGGAAAGCGATACCCGTCCTCGGCGGCGCGCTCGGCCATCCGGGGGAAGCTCTCGTCGGGATACAGGTGCGGGTCGTTCGAGTTGATCGCTATGACCTGGACCCCGCGTGACCCGTAGTCGGCCTGGAGCGTGTTCGTCCGCTCCGCATACGCCTTGGCGGTCGGGCAGCGGTTCGAGCTGAAGATCAGCACGAGGACGTCGCGATCGTCGAAGGTCGAGAAGCCGTAGCGCCCTCCATCGATGCCCAGCAAGCCCTCGAAGGCTGGGCCTTGGGCACCGACCGGGAGGGTCGCCCGCTCGGGCGACGTCTCGATGAGCTCCGTCGACATCGTCAGGCTGCCCTGCCCGCGAATCGCTCCGGGAACTGGGCGACGATCCCGTCGTGCAGCGCGTCGGCCAGGACCATGATCTCCGTGAAGATGTCGTCGAAGGCCTTCACGTCCGAAGCCCAGTCGGCGCTGATCCGGGCAACGGCCTCGTCCTTGGTCAGCTTCAGGTGGAGTGCGAGCAGATCGAGGACATCCTTCTTCGGCCAGTTTGGATTCGCCCTGGCCAGGAACGCGGCGATCGCCTCGGCGTTGGCCGTCCAGCGGGCGTCATGCTTCGCAAACGCGGCCTGGTCCCCGGACTTGGCGGCTTCGACGAGGTCGACGGCGATCATGATGTGTTCCTTCAGGAGCTCGGTCAGCCGGTCGCCGGCGGCCTGTCCGTAGAACCCAGCCACGGCGGCGCCGATGTCTTCCTGGTTCTTGAGCAGGCGCCCCGCGGCCGCGTCCGCATCGGGCGTTCCCGCAACCGCGGCAACGATGTACTCGCGGGTCCAGATGACATGGTCGGACCAGAGCTTGCGCAGCGCGAGCCGCACGGGTTCCTTCGAGGTTGCCATGACCGTTCTCCTATGAGCGCCGTTGGCCGCCGGCGGCGGCGCAATCGAGATCTGATCGGCGAGATCGTCGCCCAGTTTCCGTGATAGAGGTTCTATCGGTAACGATGGTTAGCGTTACAGAATGGCGGCGCGCTGTCAACTCTATTCATAAGTCTCGCTTGTGATAGACTCGCCGCATGGAGACCAAGCGCGCTTCGACCGATCCGATCGAGGCGATCGGGATACTCACCGAGCCCACCCGGCGGCGCCTCTACGAGTTGGTCGCTGCGAGTCCCGAGCCGATTGGCCGCGACGGTGCGGCCGCGGCACTCGACATCAGCCGCGAGCTGGCGGCGTTTCACCTCGACCGGCTGATCGAGGCCGGCCTCCTGGAGGCCGAGTACCGGCGTCGCAGCGGTCGGAGCGGCCCCGGTGCCGGTCGTCCGGCCAAGCTCTATCGGCGGGCGACCCGCGAAGTCGCGGTCGCGCTCCCGCCGCGTCGCTACGACGTCGCGGCAGACCTCATGGCGACCGCCATTGAGCGGCTGCCAGGCGGTTCCGGGGTCGACGTCACCGCAGACGTGGCACGTGAGCGTGGCCGCGCCGTCGGCCGGGACTCGCGCCGAAAGCCGGGACCGCGACCCGCCAGCGGTCGACCGATGGCCGAGCTGTCCGACTTGCTATCGGCCGCCGGCTACGACCCCGCGCTCGATGACGCGACGGGCACCGTGACCCTCCGCAATTGTCCATACAGCGCGTTGGTAACGGACCACCGAGGCCTGACATGCGGGATGAACCTCGCCTGGGCGGAGGGCGTCATCGATGGTCTCGGGGCGAAGGTTCACGCCGAACTCGCGCCGGCCCCGGATCGATGCTGCGTCGTGTTCGGGCCCGGTACTGGCTACGACGCGGCGGACTGAAGCGGTCCGCGCCGGACGCCAACGCTCGGCGGGGTCACTCGAGGTAGAGGTCGGCGGCGTCAGGACGCGACCTGCGTCGTCAGGCGGTGGCCAGCCGAGGTTGGACAGGCGGGGTCGAGCGGCGGAGTTGGACGCGCCGCAGGAGCTGGGCGTTGGCGGCCACGATGATCGTCGACAGGCTCATGCCGATCGCACCGACGGCCATCGGGAGGTCGATCCCCCAGGGCACGAGGACGCCGGCGGCGACCGGGATGGCCACCAGGTTGTAGCCCGTGGCCCAGACCAGGTTCTGGATCATCTTCGCGTAGGTCGCCCGCGACAGCTCGATCGCCGCGACCACGTCCCGTGGGTCGTTCCGGACCAGCACGATGCCGGCCGACTCGACGGCCACGTCGGTGCCGGCGCCGATGGCGATACCGACATCGGCAGTCGCCAGCGCGGGCGCGTCATTCACGCCGTCGCCGACCATGGCCACCCTCCGGACGCCCTCCTGGAAGCGCTTGACGGCCGCGGCTTTGTCGGCCGGCAGGACCTGCGCCGCCACCTCGTCGATGCCGAGGCGACGAGCGACCGAGTCCGCGACCGCCTGGCTGTCGCCGGTGATCATGGCCACCCGGATCCCGAGCCCGTGCAGGAGATCGACCGCCTCCCGGGATTCCGGCCGGACCTCGTCCTCGACCGCGATGGCTCCCGCAACCTGACCGTCGACGACGACGTGGAGGACCGTTCGGCCGCGTCCGTCCCAGTCTTCCGCCACCTCCAATGGCGCCAGCGACATCCCGGCCAGGAGGCGCGGTCCGCCGACGGCCACGTCGTGACCGTCGACTCTGGCACGTGCCCCACGACCCGGCAACGCCTCGAAGGCGGTTGCGACCGGCACGGACAGGCCCCGAGCCCGGGCGCCCTCGACGATGGCCCGGGCAAGCGGATGCTCGGAGTCGGCCTCGACCGCGGCCGCCAGGCGGAGCGTGTCGTCATTCCCGGAGACGTCCGCCAGCACCGGTTCGCCCCTGGTCAGCGTGCCGGTCTTGTCGAAGATCACCGTGTCCAGGGTTCTGGCTCGCTCGAGGGCCATGCGATCCCTGATGAGAAGGCCGTTCCGGGCGCCGAGCGACGTGGAAATCGCGATGACCAGCGGGATCGCCAGACCGAGGGCGTGGGGACAGGCGATGACCAGCACCGTCGCCGTTCGCACCAGGGCGCCCTCGCGATCGCCCTGCAGCCACCAGAAGATCAGTGCGATGGCGCCGGCCGCCAAGGCGACATAGAACAGGATCGCCGCCGCCCGGTCGGCCAGTGCCTGGGCTCGCGAGGCCGACGCCTGGGCCTGGGCGACCAGCCGCATGATCCCCGAGAGCGCCGTACCGTCGTCGGTGGCCATGACCTTGACGCGGAGGGAGCCGCCGGCCGCGACCGTGCCGGCGATCACGTTGTCGCCGAGCTCCTTCGTGACGGCACGCGACTCGCCGGTGATCACCGATTCATCGACATCGGCGGCCCCGTCGACGACCTCACCGTCGGCCGGGACCCGGGCGCCGGGTCGGACGAGGACGATGTCGCCGACCCGCAACTCGGCGATCGGGACCATCTCCGTGCCGTCCGCGGTGACGCGTTCGGCCGTGTCCGGGAGCAGGGCGGCGAGTGCCGAAAGGGCGCCCTGCGCCTGCGCGATCGAACGCATCTCCAGCCAGTGGCCGAGGAGCATGACGGTGATCAGGGTCGCCAGCTCCCACCAGATCTCCACCTCAAACAGGCCCAGGGTCCCGGCCCACGACGTCACGAAGGCCACGACGATCGCGAGTGAGATGAGGGTCATCATTCCGGGCCGGCCGTCGGCGAGCTCTCCCCGGGCGCCGCGAAGGAAGACCACTCCGCCGTAGAAGAAGATGACCGTGCCGATGATCGAGGGGATGTACTCGATGCCCGGGAACGTGGGAATCGAGTAGCCGAACCAGGTCTGGATGTCGTGACTGAGCAGCACGACGGGGATGGTCAGCGCGAGGCTCAGCCAGAACTTGTCCCGAAACATCGCGACCGAGTGGCCGGCGTGGCGATCGTGGCCGTCTGCGCTCATGTCGTGTCCGGCGTGTTCCCCGTCGGCCGGCGTGCTACCTGCCGCATCCGGCGGTCGCGCCCGCCGATGCTGCTCGTCGTGGTCCATGGTTTCCATCGTCCTGGGGCGGCGTCGGTCAGGCGCCAACGTAGGCCGCCAGGTGCTCGCCCGTGAGCGTCGAGCGGGCCGCGACGAGGTCGGCGGGGGTGCCCTCGAAGACGATCCGACCACCGTCGTGGCCCGCGCCCGGGCCGAGGTCGATGATCCAGTCGGCGTGGGCCATGACCGCCTGATGATGCTCAATCACGATGACGGACTTGCCGGAGTCGACGAGCCGGTCGAGGAGCCCGAGCAGGTTCTCGACGTCGGCCAGGTGAAGGCCGGAGGTCGGCTCGTCGAGGACGTAGATGCCGCCCCGCTCGCCCATGTGGGTTGCCAGCTTGAGGCGCTGGCGCTCGCCGCCCGATAGCGTGGGGAGCGGCTGGCCGAGCCGAAGGTAGCCAAGCCCGACGTCGGCGAGCCGGCCGAGGATCACGTGCGCGGCCGGCGTCCGCGCCGGGCCGGTGCCGAAGAACGCCGCGGCGTCGTCGACGGGCAGGTCGAGCACCTCGGCGATGTTGTGCCCACCCAGCCGGAACTCCAGCACCGCGGCCTGGAACCGCTTGCCCTCGCACTCCTCGCAGGTCGTGGCGACGGTCTCCATGAAGCCGAGCTCGGTGTAGATGACGCCGGCTCCGTTGCAGGTGGGACAGGCGCCCTCGGAGTTGGCGCTGAACAGTGCCGGCTTCACGCCGTTGGCCTTCGCGAACGCCGACCGGATCGGGTCCAGCATTCCGGTGTAGGTCGCCGGGTTGCTCCGCCGCGAGCCACGGATCGCGCCCTGGTCGATCGAGACCACGCCGTCCCGACCGGACACCGAGCCGTGGATCAGCGAGCTCTTCCCCGACCCGGCCACGCCGGTCACCACGGCGAGCACGCCCAAGGGAATGTCGACGTCGACGTCCCGGAGGTTGTTGGTGTTCGCCGCACGAACCTCGAGGGCCCCCGACGGCCGTCGCACAGACGGCTTCACAGAGGCCCGGTCGTCCATGTGTCGGCCGGTCAGCGTGCCGCTGCCGCGCAGCCCCTCGACGGTGCCCTCGAAGACCACCTCGCCACCGGCCGTGCCGGCGCCGGGCCCGAGATCGACGACGTGATCGGCGATGTCGATCACCTCGGGCTTGTGTTCGACGACCAGTACGGTGTTGCCCTTGTCCCGCAGCTGCCGTAGCAGGGCGTTCATCCGCTGGATGTCGTGAGGGTGCAGCCCGATCGTCGGCTCGTCGAACACGTAGGTGACGTCGGTGAGCGACGAACCGAGGTGGCGGATCATCTTCGTCCGCTGCGACTCGCCGCCCGACAGGGTTCCCGACGAGCGGTCGAGGCTGAGGTAGCCGAGCCCGATCCCGACGAACGAATCGAGGGATCGCTGGAGGTTCGCCAGCAGCGGCGCGACGGACGGCTGGTCCAGACGTCGCACCCACTCGGCGAGGTCGCTGATCTGCATCGCGCAGGCGTCGGCGATGTTGATCCCGTCGATCCTCGACGCTCGGGCGGGCGCTGCCAGGCGCGTCCCGCCGCAATCGGGGCAGGCGCTGAACGTCACGGCCCGCTCGACGAAGGCGCGGACGTGCGGCTGGAGCGCGTCGACGTCTTTCGAGAGCATCGACTTCTGGATCCTCGGGATCAGGCCCTCGTACGTGAGGTTGATGCCCTCGACCTTGATCTTCGTCGGCTCCTTGTAGAGCAGGTCGTGGAGCTCGATCTGCGTGAAGTCGCGGAGCGGCTTGTCCATGTCGAAGAAGCCCGAGCCACTGAAGATCCGGCCGTACCAGCCGTCCATGCTGTAGCCGGGGATCCGGAGGGCTCCTCCACTCAGCGACTTCTGGTCGTCGTACAGCTGGGACAGGTCGAAGCCGGAGACCGTGCCCATGCCCTCGCATCGCGGGCACATCCCCCCGGTGACGCTGAAGGCGCGCTTCTCGGTCTTCTTCGCGTCGCCCTTGTCGATCGTGATCGACCCGGCCCCGGAGACCGAGGGGACATTGAAGGAGAAGGCGTTAGGCGAGCCGATATGCGGCTGCCCGAGCCGGCTGAACAGGATGCGCAGCATCGCATTGGCGTCCGTGGCGGTGCCGACGGTGGATCGGACGTTGGCGCCCATCCGTTCCTGGTCGACGATGATCGCGGTCGTCAGCCCGTCGAGGACGTCGACGTCGGGCCGGGCCAGCGTCGGCATGAAGGTCTGGACGAAGGTGCTGTAGGTCTCGTTGATCATCCGCTGCGACTCGGCGGCGATCGTGCCGAACACCAGCGAGCTCTTGCCGGAGCCCGAGATGCCCGTGAATACCGTCAGCCGGCGCTTGGGGAGCTCGACGCTGACGTCCTTGAGGTTGTTCACGCGCGCGCCCTGGACCCGGATCAGGTCGTGGGTGTCGGCGACGTTGGCGGCAGGCGACTGCGTATCCGTTCCGGTGGCGATGCTCATCGTGTCTCCATCGTAGGCGGGGCCGCCTTTGCGGTCTCCGTCGGCGTCCCCGACCCGGCAACCGGCGTTCCAAGAATCGTTCGGGACCCAGGCGCGCTGTCAAATCGCCGCGTTGCGTTACAGAAGTGTTGCAGCCGCGTCGGGTGCGGGGCGGCGAGGTCGGGTCCGGCGGAGTCCGATCGCTCTGCGGATGCAATAGCTGCGAATCGGGCGCCCTAGCATGACGGACCCGTCCGTGGATCCACCGCCTCACCCGATGACGAGGTCGCCCAGATGCAGACGTCGAATTCCGGTAGCGCCCTGGGAACTGCCCTGGTCGTCGAGCCCGACGAGCTGGACCGTGGCCGACTGCGACACATCCTCGCCGCCGACGGCTACGAGGCGCTTTCCGCTCGCGATGCGCGTTCGGCCCTCGAGCTCGCCCTGGAGCGACCTCCGGGCGTCGTCCTCGTCGAGGTCGAGCTGCCTGGCCGCGACGCGGCCGCCCTGACCCGCCGGATGCGGGCGCTGCCGACCACGCGCCAGGCAACGATCATCGCGATCGCCGATCCGCGGGCCTTGAACGAGGTCGGCGGCATCATGGCCGCTGGCGTCGACGACTTCCTCGCCAAGCCATTCGGCCGGCCGGAGCTGCACGAGCGCATCGAGACCGTCGCGCGGACGCGGGCGTTGTCCTTCGCGGCCGAGGCGTCGGAGGCGGTCGTCGCTACCCTCGCCAGCGCCGTTGCCATGAGTCACCCGGCGACCGGGAGCCACTCCCAGCGCGTGGCCCGGCTGGCGGCGAATCTCGCGGCCGCCGTGGGGCTGTCGCCGGAGGATCTCGAAGCGGTCGTCTCGGGTGCTCTCCTCCACGATGTCGGAAAGCTGGGAGTCCCGGAGGTGGTTCTCCAGAAGCCCGGGCCGCTCTCGGACGACGAGCTCGCCCTCCTTCGGCGTCATGCCGAGATGGGTGAGGCCATCTGCCGACCGCTCGCGATGGCCGGCCGCCTCGGGCCGATCATTCGGCACCACCATGAGCGCTGGGATGGCAGCGGGTACCCCGACGGGCTGGCCGGCGAGGCCATCCCGGTCGGCGCGAGAGTCGTGGCCGTGGTCGATGCCTTCGATGCGATCGTGCACGACCGCCCGTACCGACCAGCGCGCTCGCCGCGCGAGGCGATCGCGGAGATCCGGAACGGCTCAGGCAGTCAGTTCGACCCCACGATCGCTCGACGGTTCATCGTCGAGCTCGCGCTGGATCAGATCGAGGCGGCCAGGATCGATCGCTGAAACGGCAGGTCGAGGTCCGGCGCCGCTCGGCGTGTGGCGCCCTCTCGTTCTAGGCGGCGCCCAGCTCCGTGATCGCCTTCACCCGTTCGGCGTCCTGCGCCAGGAAGAGCGACAGGTCTGCCGGGCTCAGGGGCTTGGCAAAGAGATAGCCCTGCCCGAGGCCGGCGCCGAGCGCCTGGAGCTCGGCCAGCTGGTCCGCCTGCTCGATCCCTTCTGCGACGGTCTCGAGGTGGAGCGTTTCGCCGAGCTTGACGATCGAGCGGACGAGCGCGGACTCGTCTGGACCCGTGTTCATCGCGGCGACGAATGAACGGTCGATCTTGAGCTCGTCGATGGGGAAACGGCCGAGATAGCTCAGCGACGAATAGCCCGTCCCGAAGTCGTCGATCGCCAGCCGGATCCCGAGCGCCTTGAGGGCGGTCAACGTCGTCGCCGTCGCTTCGACGTCCTGCATGAGGACGCTCTCGGTCAGCTCGAGGGTGAGGCGCGCCGGTCGAAGGCCGGTCGTGGCAAGGATCGCGGCAACCTCCTGAACGAAGGTCGGCTCCTGGATCTGGCGCGCCGAGACGTTGACGCTGACCGTCAGGTGCCCCAACAACGCATCCTTCCAGGCCTTCGCCTGCCAGGCCGCCTGCTCGAGCACCCAGCGACCGAGCGGCACGATAAGCCCGGTCTCCTCGGCCACGGGAATGAACTCCATCGGAGCGACGACCCCTCGCCGCGGATGATTCCAGCGGAGGAGGGCCTCCGCGCCGGCCACCCGGCTCGTCGCGAGATTCACGATCGGCTGATAGACGATCGCGAACTCGTCGCGCTCCAGGGCTCGCTCGAGATCGCCCTTGAGAACGAGGCGGGCGAGGGCGGCCTCTCGCATGCTCGGGGCGAAGACTTCGACGCGGTTCTTGCCGTTGCTCTTGGCCGTGTACATCGAGACGTCGGCATCCCTGAGGAGATCGTCCGCCGTCTGACCGCTCGAGGTCGATGCCGCCACCCCGACGCTGGCATGAACGAAGAGCTCCTTTGGTCCGTGCTCGAATGGCGCTTCCAGGGCGGCGAGGAGCCGTTGCGCGACCGCGATCGGCACTTCCGCCTCTGCCGGATCCTCGATCAGGACCGCGAACTCGTCGCCACCCATCCGGGCGATCGTGTCGCCGCTGCGCACGGCCCCGACGAGCCGCTCGGCGACCGCGATCAGCAGCTGATCCCCCTCGGCGTGACCGAGACTGTCGTTGACGGTCTTGAAGTCGTCGATGTCGATGAAGAGGACCGCGAGCGGTTGGCGAAAGCGCCGGGTTCGCGCCAGGGCGTGATCGAGGCGGTCGGCGAACAGGGCCCGGTTCGCAAGGCCCGTCAGCGAATCGTGGAAGGCCTGGCGCCGGAGCTCTTCCTCCAGACCCTTGCGGGCGGTGACGTCGCGATAGTTGACCACGACGCCGCCCACGGCCGGGTCGTCGAGCAGGTTCTTGAGAACCGCTTCGATCGACAGCCACGACCCGTCGGCGTGTCGAACCCGCAGTTCTCCGGTCATCTGGGCGCCGGGCGATCGAGTGACGTCGGCCAGCAGGCGCTCCCCGAACTCACGATCCTCCGGATGCACCAGCTCGAACGCGGGCTGACCGATCCGCTCATCGGGGCGGACGCCGAGCACGCGCTCGGCTGCCGAGCTCTCGTAGGCGATCGTCCCGTCGGCCCGAACGACCATGCTCACGTCGACCGAGTTCTGGATCAGCGATCGGAAGCGCTCCTCGCTGCGCCGAAGCTGGCCGTTCTGGTGGGTAAGGAGACGCGACGCGCCGGAGAACGCCGCGAACAGGAGGGCCAGCAGAGCGAGCGCCATGACCCCGACGATCTGCAGGACGTCCTCGCGCGTCGTCGCGATGCTCGCCTCGATCGGTCCGGCGTCCTCGTAGATCTCGTAGACCCCCGCGACCGCGCCGCTGCCGGGAACCCGGATCGGCAGGTAGATCGACAACAGGCGATCCGCGAGACCCCGTTCGAACTCGTTCTCATCGTCGTTTCCGCTCGAGAAATCTGTCGCGACGTTTCCCTCGAGTGCCTCACTCAGGTCTCCGTCCACCGGGAACTGGCGGCCGCGGAGAGCGGCCAGATCGGAGAAGAGGACGGTGCCGTCGGGGCCCCAGATCTTGATTCGAAGGATCTTTCCCGCTGCAACGAGGCGGCTCAGCTCGTTGTCGATCGCACCGCCTGCGGCCCCGGTATTGGTGGCGAAGCCGCCGGCCGGAACGAGCGGATCGATGTATCCGCGGACGACGGCCTCGGTCGTGCGCACCGCCTCATCGACCGCGGTCCGGGCGAGGTGATCCGACACATTGGCCGAGACGGCCAGCGCCGTGCCGGCGACGAGGGCGGCGGAAACCGCCAGGACGCCCGCGCGTAGGCCGGGGCGCCAGCCCGATGGGATCGACCGACGGTACATGGGGATGCTCGGGAGCCTCGGGTCAGGGCGGGGAAGCCGCCCCTGCGCGGGACCTTAGGCGGTGCGTCGAGCCACGCCTACGGGACGATCGTTCGGTTCGAGCGCGAATGGTCTTGATGCTCTGAGCGCCGGGGTCGTCGGAAATCCGGTCTCCAACCCCTCGGGCAGCGATCGATCCCTCCCGAAGCCCGATCGTTGACCATCGGCACCGAACGTTGGTGGGGGCGTCATTCAGGCGAGGCACGAGACCCGCAAATCGATCTCGACATCGTGGCGGACCGAGTGCAAGATCGCTGTCTCGTCGGCTAGTGAGGCACTCGATGTCCACCTGGACCGTGGCGCGCATCCCTCGCGTCGCCTTTGTGCTGGCTTCCGCCGCCACGCTCGTGGCAGGCACGCTCGGCATCGCCGCCCCCGCATCCGGGGCAAGCCCGGCGCCCCAGGGATCGGTCCTCGCGCCGATCGGTCACATCACGCCGACTGCGCTCAGCTCAGGGCCGCCGACGACCAACCGCCCAGTGTTTGCGCAGCCGTTCCGAACCCTCAATCCGGGCGCTCTTCGCGCGGCCAAGCTGCATGCCGCGGCCGTCGCTTCCCGCGGTTCCCGAGGCCCGTCGATCGCCAAGTCTGGACCGCTCGCCGGCCTCTTCAACAACCTCGACAGTCCGGGCCTGAGCCAACTGACGGTCGCGCCGCCCGACACCACCGGCGCGATTGGTCCGAACAACTACATCGAGATGGTCAACCAGCAGATCGGTGTCTACGACCGCAACCTCAACCTGATCAGCAGCATGGACAACGGCGCGTTCACCGGGGCCGGAGGCTTGACGGTCACCGATCCGCAGATCCAGTGGGACGGCCAGGGCGGTCACTGGCTGTACGCGGCGCTCGGGGTGGCGACCGGAGCCAACATGCTGCTCTTCGGCTGGTCCAAGACGCCGGACCCGAGCGATCTGACCAACGGCTGGTGTCTGTTCGGTACGCCGCGAGGGAAGTATCTCGCCGACTATCCCAAGCTCGGGCACGACGACAACTTCATCAGCATCGGAACGAACGACTACGACGACACCGCGGGCTTCACATTCATCACGGCCAACATCTTCGCGATCCGGAAACCGCAGCTCGGGGACGCGAGCTGCTCGGTCGACCCGGTTCTCTTTGTGGCCGACGCTGCCCATCCCCTCCACAACGCGGACGGCTCGACTGCGTTCACGCCGGTCCCGGCCAATACTGCAGATGGGTCGGCGTTCGGCTACATCGTCGCCGCCCACTCACCGGTCGACGGTGTCGGCGCCTCAGCACCGAAGATCATGGTCTGGCACTGGGCGTTGAGCGGCGGCTCTCCCGTCCTGGTGAGCGATGGTGACGTTGCCGTCCCGACCTTCGACATCCCCGCACCGGTCCCGCAGGCCGGCACGTCGTACGTGCTCGATACCCTCGACGCACGCCTCACCCAGGCGGTCGCCGTCAATGACCCCGGCGCCGGCGGCGCCAAGGGGATCTGGACGCAGCACACCGTGGCGGGTCCAGGCGGCCGGTCGGTGGTGCGCTGGTACGAGATCCTGGGCGGCGCAACGCCGACGCTCCGACAGCACGGCGACGTCGGGAGCCCGACGGATTTCGTCTTCAATGGCGCGGTTTCGCCATCCATCGACGGAGGTAGTGCCGCCGTCTTCTACAACCGGGGCGGGGCATCGACATTGCCCGTGATCGGGGCGCAGACGCGAACGGCGTCAACGCCGCTGAACAACCTGGATGCCGGCGAGCTTCTCATCAGCCAGTCCACAGCCGCTGACGTGGACTTCACGTGCGCCCACTCCAAGCCGACGGACCCGTGCCGTTGGGGCGATTACGCCGGCGCGTCGCCGGATCCGCTGCACAACGGCATCATCTGGGGGAGCAGCCAGGTGACGGGGCCCTGCTTGATCTTCTGCGGGCTCTTCGCGCAGTGGCAAACGCAGAACTTCGCGGTCGATGCGTCGGTCCCATCGCCTCCCCCGAATGTCCAGGGGACCTGGGTCGGAACGTACGGCGTTGACGGCTATGTCCTCGGAGCCTGGAATTCGCCGAACGCGGACCTGTCAAGCCTGCCGGCCGGCGTGACGTACAGCCTCGAGCAGGGG
>Ga0070706_100001819_pt1 | contig 22099 bp, 19 predicted proteins | sample KBSK5501metaG_FD_65476 | JGI IMG/M metagenome (GOLD analysis project Ga0070706, IMG submission 65476) | Corn, switchgrass and miscanthus rhizosphere microbial communities from Kellogg Biological Station, Michigan, USA - KBS K5-50-1 metaG | ecosystem: Host-associated > Plants > Roots >... | reverse complement strand
ATGCGGGGGAGAGGGGAAAAGCGAGATTGGAGAGCCGCGCCGATTGCCGACTGCCGACTGCCGACTGCCGACTGCCGACTGCCGACTGCCGACTAACGCCCTACTCGAAACGAGGACTCTTGTGCTCGCGGCGCGAGAAGTCTCCCGAGCGTAGCGAGGGAGGAGGCTCGCGCCGCGGGAGCCGGCGCGCAGCGAGGGACCAGGCTCGCGGCCGAGGCCGCATCCGGCCGAGCCGCGAGCCGGTGCGCCCACCGGGCGCAGGTCCCTCGCAAGCGACGGCGACGTTACCAGGCGATCCCGTAGTCCTCGCCGTAGTCACTCGAGCCGCCCCACATCGTGCCGTGCTCGCGGTCGAAGAAGATGGCGTTGATCGGTCCCGAGGTCTTCGGCGCCGTGCGAATCTGGTAGCCCATCCTCTTCAACTCCTCGCGCACCCACGGCGGAACGGACTCGTGGATCTCGATGCGCCCCGGCCGCGACTCGTGCCCGCCGAAGGAGCTCCGCATCTGGTAACTGTTGATGTTGGGCGCTTCGACCGCCTCCTGCACATTCATCCCGAACTCGACGACGTCGAGGAAGAACTGGAGCAGGTTCTGATCCTGGGTGTCCCCGCCCTGGACGGCGAAGGCGAGGAAGGGCCTTCCGTCCTTCAGGGCGAGCGTCGGCGTGAGCGTCACCCGCGGGCGCTTGCCTGGCTCGAGCACGTTGAAAGGGTTCTCGTTCGGATCGAGGACGAAGCTCTGCATCCGCTGGCTCATCCCGATTCCGGTCCTCCCCGCGATGCAGACCGGGTTCCATCCCCCCGACGGCGTCACGGAGACGACCCAGCCTTCCTCGTCCGCCGCCTCGATCGAGGTCGTGCCCGCGAGGAAGGACTCCTCGAACGCGCGCCGGGACGAGGAGCTCTCGGCCGCAGCGCCGCCCTGCGCGGGAGGCGGCGCGCTCCTCCACTTCTCGAGCAGTTCGCGATAGGGGTTCTTCTGCCCCTGGAACGGATACGGATCGCCCGGGCGCGCGTTCGGATCGTTCTTCGCCCAGTCGATCTGCTTCGCGCGCGCCCGCGCGTACTCCTTCGACAGGAGTCCCCGCCGCGGCTCCTCCGGCGGAAAGTCGGGATCGCCGTAATAGAAGTCTCGGTCCGCGAACGCGAGGTTCATGACCTGATACAACGCGTGGATGTACCGGGCGCTGTTGAAGCCCATCGCCTTGACGTCCATCGGCTCGATCATGTTCAACGCCTCGAGCATCGCCGGGCCCTGCGTCCAGACGTCCAGCTTGTAGACATCGATTCCCTTGTAGGTCGTCTTCACCGGCTCTTCGACTTTCGGCTTCCAGCGCGCGAGGTCCTCCGCGGTGACGAGGCCACCCTGCTCCTTCGAGGCGCGGGCAAACTCCTGCGCGATGTCCCCGCGGTAGAAACGCTCGTACGCCGCGAGGATCGCGTCGTGGCGGCTCCTGCCGGCCGCAAGCGCCTGCTGCTCGGCATCGACCAGCTTCTTCAGCGTCTCGAGCAGGTCGGGCTGTCGGAAGACCTCCCCCGGTCGCGGCGCCTCGCGGGCCTCTCCCGGATGCGTGAGGAAGAGCTTGCGCGAGTAGGGCCATTCCTTGATCCGTGCCTTCTGCCGCTCGATCGCGTCGGCGAGCTCCTGCTCGATCGGATAGCCCTCCGCCATCTGCATCGCCGGAGCGAGAACGTCCTTGAGCGACAGCCGCCCGTACTCGGCGAGCATGAGCATCAGGCCGCCCGGAGTGCCCGGAGTGACGGCGGCGAGCGGGCCGTACTCCGGCGGATACGCCATCTTCCTGGCGCGGAAGAACTCGGGCGTCGCACCCGTCGGGGCCACGCCGAGGGCGTTGATCGCGATGACCTTGCCGGTCTTGGGTTGGAAGATCAGCGCCTGCGTTTCGCCTCCCCACGACAGGGTGTCGAACATCGTCGTGGTCGCCGCGAGCATCGCGCACGCGGCGTCGACCGCGTTGCCTCCCTTCTCGAAGATCTTCGCCCCGGCCGTCGCCGCCAGCGGCTTTCCCGTGATCGCCACCCAGTGTCGGCCGTGGAGGACGGGCTTGGCCGTGGCGCGGAGGTCCGCCTCCGCCGTCAACGCGACGAGCACGGCGATCGGAACGAGCCGGCGGAGCCGTTTGCCATCTGCTCTCATGCGGGCCTCCTTCTCGGTCGCGAATCGTACCCCGCGGCAAGCTGGCAAGACTCTTGCGGCCTCCGGAGCGCGAGAGGTGATTTCCATGGTCGAACGTCACAAGCATCCCGACACGGACGAAGAGGCTCGCGAGCTCGCCGAGGAAGACAAGAGAGAAGGCAAGGCGCCCTCGACCCAGGCCGGCGAGTTCGTCCGGGAGGAAATGCACCACATTCGCGAGGGCAAGCACGGCGCACGCTCGACGAAGCAGGCGATCGCCATCGGGCTGTCCAAAGCGCGGCGCGCAGGCGTCGAGCTGCCTCCCCCGGAGGAAGGAACGACCTCCGAGGAAACACGCGAGGCTGCCCGACGCGATGAGGCCAGGGGCAAGACAGGCGGCCGCCGCAAGACTTCGCCGAAGAGATCGCGCGCGACCAAGAAGGCGCTGCGCCGCGAGGGCCGGTCGGCCGCTTCCCCGAAGGCTCTCGCGCGTCAGGCGAGCTCGGCCGCCCGGCGGCGCGGGCCCGCCGCCCGTTCGAGAGCCGCGAAGAAGGCCGCGCGCACGAGGAAACGGAAGTAGTCCCCTTCGGGACCCGGGAGACGCGGCGCGGCGAGAGATCGCGGACTCCTCAGGCGGGCCCCGCCGGCGAGGCCTCGCGCAGCTTCCCCTTGGCCTTCTCGAGACGAGACCGCTTCCTAGACGGCAGGTTCCGGCCGGCGCGGTTGATGGAGCTCGTCTTCGGCGCCCGGACATCATCTGGCCGCCTCGCGTGGCATCCTCGGCGTGAGCCACAGGACGGCAGGTTGAATGGAGTCGAGATGAAGGCTTTGACATCGGAACAGCAACGGATCCTCGCGGCGCTGATCGAGTTCGCGGGCGGCAACGCGCCCTTCCAGAGGGCGCTGTGCAGCGGAGGAGCGGAGACGCCCTTCAAGGAGCTCCTGGACAGAATCCGGCTCCTGCGGGAGGGCCGACGGCCTTCGCGCGGGTTTCCCCCGACTCTCACGGAATAGGGCGCCGTGGACATCGCGTGGCCGGCGCTGGTGAGCCTGGTCATTCTCATGCCCGGCGTCTTCTTCTTCGTCGGCCTCTATTCGCGAGAGCTCTACGGGCGCGATGCCTCATCGCGGGACGCGGTCAGCAAGCTGGCGCCGATCGTGGTCGTCGCGTTCTTCACGAACGCGTTCCTCGTGCTGGTCGCCCGGATTCTTCCGGGAGTCCCGGAAATCGACCTGCGCGCGGTCCTGAGCGCAATGAGCGCCGGGGCGGAAGGAGCGGTCGGCATCTCCGCCCTGGCGGAGAACCTGCGGCGCGACGTCGTCTGGATCGCGATGTACGAGGCCGCGGCCTGCGCTCTCGGGGCGCTGGCCGGCTTCGTGATGGCCGGGCTGGTGATCTCGGGAAAGTGGAAGGTCGGTGTGGCGCATCCCTGGGCCTACGCGCTGACGGCGGACTCGCCGAAGCGCCTCAATCCGACCTATGCGTTCGTGCTCACGAAGGTCAAGCGCGGCAACGCGTTCGAGCTCTATCGCGGGCCGCTCGACCGATTCGGCTTGACTCCCGACGGCCGCTTCTCCCACATCGTTCTGCTGCAGCCGGAGAAGTGCAAGGTCGATCGGGACGCCGACGGAGTGACGGCGGGCTTCCGCTGGAGCGAAGTCGGCGAATCGACCGGCGAGGCGGTCCAGCAGCGCCTGCTCTACATCGAGATGGCGAACGTGGCCAACGTCGTCTTCGAGAAATATCCGGCGATCGTGGACGTCACGGCGAAGGAGCTTGCCGACCTGCTCGAGACGCTGCGGCAGGAGCGGGCGGTCGCGGCGGCGCCGGACCGAGCCTCGGAGCCGCCCGCATACAGTGGGCGACTCGATCCGAGCTTGGGCCGAGTGCCCGATCGGCCGCCGCCCGTCGCCTGAGAGGCGATCGGCTCGGAGCCCGAGGCTAGAGGCGCTCGATGATCGACTTCAAGATCCGCTCCGTCTCCTTCAGGTCGTCGCGCACCTCCTGACTGTCGGTGTTGGCGACCTCCATCCGCAGGTCCGAGACATAGTCCTCGAGCGCCCGCCGCAGGACGGAGGCCTCGCGACTCTCCAGCTCCAGCCGAGCCATCGGCCCACCTCCTCGACTCGAGCTCGCAAGTTTCGCGCCTGGGAGAGCATCGGCGAGCTCGCGGCGAGGCGCCGTGCCTGGAAGAGCGACGCCAGGTGCAGGATCAAGAAGAGCGGCACGAAGAAGGCCGCGATGAGCACCAGCGGCAGGCGGGCCATCGCGGCCGGGGTAAAGCGGGACCCGGCCTCTACTTGGGCCGACGCGGGAAGAGACCCTCGTAATCCGGCCAGTCGTCCAATAGGCGCAGGCCGAAGCCGGAGGAGCCGGAAGACGGAGGCGCTTCGGCGCTCCGCACGACACGGCCCGTCAGCACGAGCTGTCTCCCGTCGGGGAGGTTGACCTTCAGCCGCAGCATCGGTCCGGTTCCCGGAATTCGGTTCGAGCGCACGAACATGCCCCGGCGCGAGACGTCCCCGATCACGCCCGTGCCCCGAAACGCGTCGTGGGTGAACTCCACGGTCATCTCCGCTTTTCGCCGGCGGGCGGTTCGCTTTTCCGCGGTTCCGATGCCTGGCAGCCGCGACTCGACGGGCGCGGTCGCCGTCGCACTCAGGCGCTCTTCCGATCGCGCCGATCGCGTCTTCAGCTCCGAGCGCGAAGGGGTTCCCGTGTCCCGCGAGGACTCGACTCCGTCGATCCGGCCGCTGACGGTGCGGCCGTCCACCGGCACGAGACACCGGAAGCGGACCGGGAAGATCTCCGCCGGCCGCTTGCCGAGCGCTCTCCACTGAATCGCAAGCGCGTCTTGCGCCACCGGTCCCTCGAACCAGAAGCTCACGTGGCGCGAACCGGCGATGATCACCGGCTGGAGGTAATCGACCCCGGAGTCGTCCGCCGGAAAACAGTAGCCGAAGTGGCGAGAGGAATCGCGGAGGTCGAATTCGGTCGCGGCGAGGAAAATCTCGTCGTCCAGCTGCGACAGAGATTGGCGCTCGGCCCGCGCGACGAGCGCCTCGGCGCCCGTGCCGCCTTCGTAGCGCCACACCGGGCACGACTCCAGGTCCCCGACCGTCAGCTCGAGCAGGCGTTTCACCGCCCGTAACTTATCGCAGAGCCGTGGCCCGGAGGAACCCGCAGCGCCATGTCGATGCCACGGAGCGGTCGGCGGGGCCGTAAGGCCCGCATTCACGGGTTGATGGCCGATCGGCGATTGCCGGCTGCCCGGGCTAATCCGGGAGACGCACGACGCCGATCCGGACCGATGCAAGCTTGCCGGGATCGACGATCGAGCCGTCTCGCTCGTTGTCGACCTGGCTGTTTGCAATGAAGTAGAAGTCGTCTCCGACAACCGCGCCGGTCGGCGGCAGCTCGGTGAAGCTCGTGCGGCTCTCGAGCACGGTCGTCCGCGTCACGCGGGCGCCGTCGGGCGACAGCCGAAGGACCGCGATCCGCGGGGAGAGGAATCCCGGAAGCTTCTCCTCGTAGAGCTTCTTCTCGCGCGCGCCGGCGGCGAGCTCGACGGAGTACGCACTGGACCCCACCTCGGAGATGACTCGTGCGGAGTAGAAGGCGGTCGTCGGCATGCCGTCCGGCACCGTCGGATCGTCTCGTTGCATCTTCACGCCCTTCGTGAGCTCGGTGAGCCCGCTGCCGTCCAGCCCGCAGAGGAAGAGCGACCAGTTCTCGTCGGCCCCATGGTCGGATCGGAAGAGCACGGTCTTCCCGTCGCCGAGCGGCTGACCGCCGGGGATCCGCTCCGTCGTGGTGAGGACACGCCTCGGCGGCGCCTCCGGGGTGGCGACATCGGCGACGTAGAGCTGCGGCAGCCCGTCGCGGTTCGAAGAGAAGACCACCCTCCTTCCGTCGCGCGTGAAGATCGGGTTGCCGTCGGTGAAGGCGTCCACGATCGCCGCCGCCTGTTTGGCGAGCTCGGCCTCGCGGGGCGAACCGCTGGGCGGATCGGGCGCGGTTGTCGACGGCGGCTACGGCGCGGCCGCGAGGCCGCAAGAGGCCAGAAAGAGAGCGAGGATCGGAACGGCGCGTTTGTTCATGGCGGGAGACGCTATCGCAGTCGCAGGCGTTGCGCGCTCAGACCGCCGCCTCCCTCAGCTCGGGCTCATCCTCCTCCGGCTCGCCGGCGGCGGCAGGCGCCGCAGCCGTGTGCGTCTTTGCGACCAGGACGTAGATCGACGGCACGACGAAGAGCGTAAAGACGCTGCCGATGATCATGCCGGAAACCAGCATGATTCCGATGCTGTTGCGCGCTCCGGCCCCGGGACCTCGGGCGAAGACCAGGGGAAGGTGGCCCATTACCGTCGCGGCGGTGGTCATGAGAATCGGGCGCAACCGGGTCTGTGCGGCCTCGATGACCGCCGGAAGCTTCCCGATCCCCCTCTCCTGGGTCTTGTTGGCGAACTCCACGATGAGGATGCCGTTCTTGGCGACGAGTCCGACCAGAGTGATCAGGCCGACCTGGCTGTAGATGTTCAGGGTCGTCAGCCCGAGGAAAGAGAAGAGCAGAGCCCCCGAGACGGCCAGCGGCACGGAGCCCGCGAGGATGATGAACGGATCGCGGAAGCTCTCGAACTGGGCGGCGAGGACCAGGTAGATGAGAATGCCCGAGAGCAGGAACGTCAGGAGGAATTTGCCACCCTCGGTGCGGAGCTGACGCGACTCGCCCGCATAGTCGACCGTGAAGCCCTTCGGAAGGATCCGGCTCGCTTCCGCCTCAAGGAGCTTCAAGGCACTGTCCAACGACACGCCCGGAGGGATGACACCCTGGATGCGCACGGCGTTCAGCTGCTGGAAGCGCTTCAGCTCCCGCGGCTCGGTGGTGGTCTTCAGCGTGGCGAAGGTCGAGAGAGGTACGAGCTTGTTGCCGGCTCCGGTGACGTAGATGTTCTCGAGCTGATCGGGCGTCAGACGCTCGGCGCGCTTGACCTGCGGGATGACCTTGTAGCTGCGCCCCTGAATCGAGAAGCGATTGACGTAGTTGCCGCCGAGCATCGTCGAGAGATCGCGCCCGGCCGTTCCCAGATCCACTCCCTGCGAGCGAACCTTGTCCCGGTCGAAGACCACCTCGGCCTGGGGCTGATCGAATTTCAAGTCCGAATCGGCGAACATGAAGAGTCCGCTGGCGAATGCCTTCCCGACGAGCTGGTTCGCGAACTCGACGAGCCGCTCGGGCTCCGCGGTCGATGCGACGACGAAGTCGACGGGAAAGTCTCCGCCTCCGGGCAGGGCGGGCGGGATGAGTGAGATGACCCGCACGCCGGGAATCTTGGAGAACCCGAAAGCCGTCTCGAGCTGAAGCTGCTCGGTGCTCTTCTTCCGTTCACTCCAGGGCTTTGTCACCATGCCGCCGAATCCGCCCGACGGGCCCGTGAGCTGGAAGATGCTCTGACTCTCGGGAAGCGACCTGTAGACGTCGTGAATCTTGTCCGCGAAGAGCCGGGTCTGATCCAGGGTCGCGTTCGGCGCCGCCTGAACGATGCCGAAGACGACGGCCTGGTCCTCCTTCGGCGCGAGCTCCTTCTGGGAGAAGAGATAGAACGGGAACATGAGGACCACCACGATCGCCCAGAGCACGAAGACGACCGGCCGATAGTTGAGGCTTCCCGCCAGCCAGCGTGTGTAGGTGGCGCGAACGCGGTCGAACCTCAGATTGATCCAACCGGCGAAACCACGCTCGCTATCCCCGGTGCGCAGCAGCTTCGAGCCCATCATGGGCGACAGCGTCAGCGCCACGACTCCGGACACGATCACCGCGCCCGCCAGCGTGAACGCGAACTCGCGAAAGAGCGCGCCCGTGAGGCCGCCCTGGATTCCGATGGGCGCGTAGACCGCCGCCAGCGTGATCGTCATCGCGATGATGGGTCCGACCAACTCGCGGGCGGCCTTGATCGCCGCCTGGAACGGCCGTTCGCCCAGATGCAGGTGCCGCTCCACGTTCTCGACCATGACGATCGCGTCGTCGACGACGAGGCCGACCGAGAGCACGATCGCGAGGAGCGTCAGCAGGTTGATCGTGAAGCCGGCGATCAGCATCAGGAACACGGCTCCGATCAGCGAGACCGGGATCGCGACGATCGGGATGATGACCGCCCGGAACGAACCGAGAAAAAGGAAGATGACGAAGATCACGATCAGGAGCGTCTCGGTGAGTGTCTTCAACACCTCGTTGATCGCGTCCTGGATGTAGGCGGTCGCGTCGTACGGGATGCCGACCTTCATGCCCACGGGCAGCTGCGCCTGGATCTCGGGGATCGCCGCCCGCACTCTCTTGATCACCTCGAGCGAATTCGCCGTGGGGAGCACCCAGATGCCCATGAAGGTGGCGGTCTGTCCGTTGAAGCGGACGTCCTGCTCGTAGTTCTCCGCGCCCAGCACGACGTCGGCGATCTCGCCGAGGCGAACCACGACGCCGTCCTTCTGCTTGACGACGAGCTGTCGAAACTCCTCGGCCGTCTGCAGATTGGTGTTGGCGACCAGGTTCACCGAGACCATGGAGCCCTTGGTCTTCCCCAACGCCGAGAGGTAGTTGTTGTCCGCCAGTGCGGTGCGCACGTCCGAGGGCGCGATCCCGAGGGACGCCATCTTTTCCGGCTTGAGCCACACGCGCATGGCGAAGGTGCGGCCGCCGAGGATGTCGGCTCGCTGGACCCCGCTGATGGCGGAGAGCTTGGGCTGCACGACGCGAGTCAGGTAATCGGTGATCTGATTCTGGTCCAGGTCTTTCGAGGAGAAACCCAGGTACATCGAGGCAAACTGCGTGTCGGCCGTCTCGAGCTCGATGATCGGCGCCTCGGCCTCGGGCGGAAGATCGTTGCGCACCTGAGCGACCTTCGCCTGGACCTGAGTCAGGGCGGCGTTGGTGTCGTAGTTGAGCTTCAGGTGCACGGTGATCGTGCTGACGCCCTGCGCGCTCGAGGACTCGAGGTAATCGATCCCATCGGCGCTCGCGATGACTCGCTCGAGCGGCGTCGTGAGGAAGCCCCGCACGAGGTCGGCGTTGGCGCCCACGTACGTCGTCGTCACGCGGACGACCGCGATGTCGCTGCGCGGGTATTGACGCACCGAGAGCGACCGGATGGCCTGCAGGCCGGCGATCAGGATGACGAGATTGACGACGACCGCCAGGACCGGCCGGCGGATGAAGAGATCGGTCAGTTTCATGTCAGCTGTCCTCGGGCTTGGGTGCCGGGTTGTTGCCGGGCTGCGTCTTGTTGTTGACCTGGACCGCGGCGCCGTTGCGGAGCTTGAAGATGCCGGACGTGACGATCTCTTCGCCGGGCTTGACCCCGGAGAGGACCGCGACCTGATCGCCGCGTCCACCGCCGAGCTTGACGAACTGCTGGCGCACGCCCTTGTAGGTCTGACCCTTTGGGCTCTTCATGTCCTCGACCACGAAGACCGAGTTCCCGTACGGCGCGTAGTTGATCGCGGACGCCGGGAGCGCGACGACGGCGCTGTCCGTGCCGAGGCCGATCTTGGTCTCCACGAACATTCCCGGGTGAAGCTTCCCTTCGGGGTTGGCGAGCGTGGCCTGAACCTGGACGTTTCGCGTCGCCTCGTTGATGACCGAGTCGGTGGCCGTGAGCCTGCCCGAGAGCTCCGCTCCCGCGCCTTCGGCCGCGACCCGGACCTCGTTGCCCGCGCTCAGCCGCCCGACCTGCTGCTGCGGAACCGAGAAGTTCACGTAGATCGGATCGAGGGACTGCAACGGCACGATTGCGCTTCCCCCCGTCAGGTACTGGCCGAGATTGACCTGGCGGATGCCGAGGATTCCGGAGAAGGGAGCCCGAATCGTCTTGCGGGCGATCGTGGCGCGGATCTCTCCGACGCGGGCGACCGCTTGCTTGAACTCCGCGTCCGCGCGGTCGTAGTCCGCCTTGGCGGTGATGCCCTTCGCGCTCAGGCCGCTCATCCGGTCGAGGTTGAGCCGGGCGAGCTCGCGCTGCGCCTCGGCGGCGGCGAGCTGCGCCTCCTCCTGTTTCGTGTCCAACTGCACGAGGAGGTCCCCGGCGCGAACCGTCTTTCCGGACTCGAAGGAGATCCTTGCCACGATCCCAGGCAGGTCGGCGCTGACCGTAACGCCATGCACGGCGGCAACGGTGCCGATCGCGCTGAGCGTCGCCGGCCACTGCTCGTTGCGTGCGACGACGGTGGTCACGGCCTCGGGGGGCGGCTGAAAGGAGGCGTGTTGCGCGATGGCCGCGCGAACCTGCCGCGCCTTCACCGCGCCGATCGCCGCAATGAACACAACTGCGCCGACCAGCATCAGGATCATCCGCTTCTTCATGGGAGTGCAACCTCCAGGTTCAATGAACGCCTTTTTCGGGAGAAGCGTCGCCCCCGGGCGGACGCTCGATTTCGATTCGGCGGTCTTCGAGCAACGATCCGGTGGCGCGCGAGAGCTCGGTCTCCGCCTTGCGATAGTCGGTCAGCGCCGAGGTCTCGGTGACCCGGGCCGCCGTGAGATCGTTTTGCCGGGTCAGCACGAGAAAGTTCGTCGAGAGGCCGACGGCGAAGCGTTCTTGCTCGGCCATCAACTGCGTCTCGGCGGCGGCGCGCGAGGCACGGGCGGCCTCGATCCGCTGCTCGGCCGTTTGGAGAGCGAAGACCGCGTTGCGAACTTCCGCCTCCGAGTCTTGCTCGGCCGCCGAGATGCCGAGCGACGCCTGCGACAGTCGGGACCTTGCGATCGCGAGATTCGCCTTCGCGGTCCGATTCGGAAGGGGCAGCGAGAAGGCGAGCCCGACCGAAGCATCCGGGAAGCGGTTCTCGCCGATCGTTCCGTACGAACGCCAGGTTCCACCGCCGAGAGCCGGCGGCACGACGACCGGCTGGCCGTTGAAGTTGACCGCGTCCGGGTTCTCTCGACCCGCCAGCCCGCGGCGCTGATACGAGGCCACCAGATCGAGCTTCGGAAGCAGATCCCCTCGCCGTCCCTCGACCTGCGCCTCGGCGCGCTGGCGCTGGGCCCTGGCCTCTTCGATCTCCGGGCGCCGTGCCAGCGCGGTCGCGAGGGCTTCCTCGACGTCGGCTCGCTTGAGCTCCGTCTCGGGCGGGTCGGTCGGCGTGACCTGGGAGGCCCAGGCCGGCTCTCGCGGATCGCCCAGCACCAGGAGCTTGAGCGTGTTCTCGGCCTCCTCCACGCGCTGCCGCGCGAGCGCAAGATTGCCCTTGCGCCGCTCCAGCTCGGCAGTCGGCTCGGCGATGCCGGTGCTCCCCAGCTCCCCCACCTCGACACGGGACTTCGTTTCGGAGAGCTGACGGTCGGCAAGAGCCACGGAGCTCTCGATCGAGGCGACGTCGCGACGGGCAGCGACGAGACCCCAATACGCCGCGTCCACGCGCGCCACCGTGTCGATGATGACCCGCCGGAGGCGCGCCTCCGATGCGCTCCGATCCGCCGCCGCCACTCGGATCGCCTCGCGCGCGGGATCGATCCTCAGGTTCCGCAGGATCGGTTGGCGGAGCGAGATCCCGGCCTCGGTCGCATACGCCGGAGAGAGGATGGTGAAGACGCCGTTCGTCGTCGCGCGCCCCCAACCGGTCGACAGAGAGAGCGAACCGCCCGTCGGAAGGAGACGCGAGAAGCTCGTCGAGGCCTCCACGCTCTCGTTCTCCGGAGCGAGGAGTCCCTCGGGGGCGCCGGAGAAGACGGAGTTGACCGGATCCGTGTTCTTCTTCCAGAGGAAGTCGGCGTCCCAAACGATGTCGTAGGCCCCCCGGGCACCCCTCACCGCCGAAACGGCCTGCTCGAGGCTCTCGCGCTCGACCGCCAGGCTCGTGTTGCGCTCGAGAGCGCGCCGCGTGGCCTCCTGGAGCGAGAGCGTCAGAGGAGCGGGCTCCGCGGCGGAGGACCGCGCCGCGGCCAGAAGGAGGGCGAGCCCCGCGAGGAATCTCATGAGCAGCCCCGGTCGCCGGCCGGTTCCCCGCGGCCGCCGCCCTTCGACGCGGAAACGCCGGACCGCGAGATGCGCGGATCCAGAGTCTGCGCGATGAAGTCGAAGCGCCGCCGCCGCAGGGTGCACAGCGCGCTGCGCTCGACCGGCGTCAGCTCCAGGCCATGGGCCGCCGCCGCTTCGAAGCTGGAAGGCTGAACGGGGAAAAAAGACCGCCGGAAATCCTCATCCGTCAGGATCTTCCCCAGAAGCATCTCGACGCATCGTTGTGACATTCGTGTGACTTTCCCCACCTAATACAGTCGAACGAGAGGCCGTGAATTCGACAACGCTCGACGCGATCGAATTACAGGGTTCGTGCCACATAGGATTCGCGGAGTCGAAATTAGGATGAAGCCCTGTGTGATGAGCCGCCTAACTCAGACGCTCCGGAGGCCGCGCCGCCGCCCGAGGGAGAGAGTGTCCGTGGATTTTTCGACAGAGTGTCGAGAAATCGACGCCGACGATCCGTGGCCGCCGTCTTGCAAACGTGTGCGGGCTATAACGAACGAGACCCGGAGGCTTCGACCGCCAAAAGGTCTCCCGACGCCGCAGTCGAGCTCATCGACCCACCGGCGTAGGGCGCAGCGGACGCGCCAGAATTTTCCATGGAAATTTCGATTCGGGCGACCGCTCGTTCGACGCATCGATGAATCCGCATCGGTCGAAGGGTGACGAACAACATGTCGACGCGGCCAGAGACAGACGCTGCCGTTCCACCGCGGGCGGGACGCCGCGAGTGGATCGGGCTCGCCGTGATCGCCCTGCCGTGCATGCTCTACTCCATGGATCTGACGGTACTCAATCTCGCGGTGCCGGCTCTGAGCGCCGACCTCAAGCCCAGCAGCTCCCAACTGTTGTGGATCATCGATATCTACGGGTTCATGGTCGCGGGGTTTCTCATAACCATGGGCACGCTGGGCGACCGGATCGGCCGCCGGCGGCTGCTCCTGATCGGCGCGACCGCCTTCGGCATCACCTCCATCGTCGCCGCCTTCTCGACCAGCGCCGGGATGCTCATCGCCACGCGTGCGTTGCTCGGCATCGCCGGTGCGACCCTGGCGCCGTCAACCCTGTCCCTGATCCGCAACATGTTCCGCGACTCCGCCCAGCGCACGGTCGCCATCGGTGTGTGGATCACCAGCTATTCGGTCGGTGCCGCAGTCGGTCCATTTCTCGGTGGGATGCTGCTCGAGTATTTCTGGTGGGGCTCGGTCTTCTTGCTGGGCACGCCCGTGATGGTCCTGTTGCTCGTGCTGGGACCGATGCTGCTGCCAGAGTTCCGAGACCCCAACGCGGGGCGGTTGGACCCGATCAGCGCTGGGATGTCCCTGGCCGCCGTGCTCCTGGTGATCTACGGTCTCAAGCAAATCGCCCAGGACGGGCTCCGCTGGCTGCCGGCAACCTCCATCGCGGTCGGTCTGGCCGTCGGCGTCGCATTTCTCCGGCGGCAGCGGACGCTCGCGGACCCGCTGGTGGACCTTCGTCTCTTCCGAGCGCCGGCCTTCAGCGCCTCGCTCACGACGTACATGTTGGCCACATTGGTTGCATTTGGCGCCTACATCTTCATGGGCCAATATCTCCAATTGGTGCTCGGGCTGTCGCCGTTGAAAGCGGGCCTCTGGACGCTTCCCTGGGCCGGCGCGTTCATCGTCGGTTCCAACCTGACCCCGGTCATCGTGCGAAGGTTTCGTCCCGTGTCCGTCATGATCGCGGGCTTGGCGCTCGCCGCCATCGGCTACGGTCTTCTCACTCGGATCGACGGGCCTTCCGGCCTCGCAATCCTGGTCGCCGGGTCGGTCGTCTACTCCCTGGGTCTCGCTCCCGTATTCACCTTGACGAATGACCTGATTCTCGGGAACGCTCCACCCGAGCGGGCCGGCGCGGCTTCGGCGCTCTCGGAAACCGGTTCGGAGCTCGGCGGGGCACTCGGCATCGCAATCCTCGGAAGCATCGGCACGGCCGTCTACCGAAGCCGGGTGGCCGACGCCGTCCCTGCCGGAGTGTCGCCGGAGGCGGCGCAGGCAGCGCAGGGCACGCTCGGAGGCGCCGTGGCAGTGGCCGAGCGACTCCCCGACCAACTTGGTGCCGCCTTGCTCGCCACGGCCCGCGAGGCGTTCACCCAGGCCTTTCGGCTGACCGCCGCCGTCTGCGCCGCCGTCGTGCTGGCTACGGCCGCGATCCTGTTACGCGTGAAGACAGGGCCTGAGCCCGAGTCGAGAAATCGACGCTAAGAGATTCCGTACTTTTCGAGACGGGAGTAGAGCTGTGAGCGCGTGATACCCAGCAGCCGGGCCGCGAGGGCCTTGTTGTTCCGGGCGTCCTTCAAGGCGTTCTCCACGAGGCTTCGCTCGACGTCCCCCAGGGACTGACCGGACGGGATCGCCGCCGAACCCGCGCCCTTCCCGTTCCCCGGCCGCGGCGGAGGCAAGTGCTCGGCGGTGATGAGCCCTCCCTCGCAGAGGATGATCGCCCGCTCGATCGCGTTGCGCAGCTCACGCACGTTGCCCGGCCAGGAGTACGCGAGGAGCACGTCTCTGGCCTGCTTCGAGATTCCGGCGCACGGCCTGCCCACCGTCTTTCCGATCTCCTCGACGAAAGCTTCCGCGAGAGGAAGGATGTCCTCCTTTCGCTCGCGGAGAGGAGGCAGCGCAATCTCGAAGACTCGCAGGCGGTAGTAGAGGTCCTCGCGGAACTCGCCGCGGGCCAGCGCCACGGACAGGTCGCGGTTGGTGGCGGCGATCACGCGGACATCGGCCTTCTGGACGCGCGACCCGCCGAGCCGCTGGAATTCCCGCTCCTGCAGGACGCGAAGGAACTTCGCCTGGACGGACGACGACATCTCGGCGACTTCGTCCAAGAAGAGCACGCCGTCGGCGGCCTGTTCGATCTTCCCGGCGCGCGACTGCAGCGCGCCGGTGAACGCGCCGCGCTCGTACCCGAAGAGCTCGGACTCGAGGAGCTGCTCGGGAAGGGCCGCGCAGTTGATGGCGAGAAAGGGCTTGTTCGAGCGCGGGGAGGCCGCGTGGATGGCTCGCGCGACGACTTCCTTGCCGGTCCCGGATTCCCCGGTTAGGAGCACCGTCGTTTCTGTCGGCGCCACCTTGGAGACGAAATCGAGCACTTCGCGCCAGCTCTTCGAGTTCCCGATGATCTGTCGCGTGCCTCCGACATACGAGGCGAGCTGCTCCATCAGGACGGCGACGCGCCCCTCGAGCCGCAGGGCCTCCTCGCGCGCCTCCGCGGCCAGCCGCGCCTCGTCCGCCAGTTTCTCGTGCGAGAGCACGAGCGCCACCTGGTCCGCTATCCGGCGTGCGATGTCGGCGTCCTCCTCCCGATACTGGCCGATCGACTTCGAAAGGAAGTTCAGACCCCCGACGATCTCCCCCTCCAGCCGCACGGGGACCCGGAGGAGGGATCGCATCCCCTCCTGCTTCATCACCTCATACTTTTCGCCGCAGCACCGTGACTCCTGCCGCAGGTCCCGAACGAGGAAGAAGCTCCAATCCGCGTCGGCGTGGGGATCCCCATCGATGCAGATCGTTTCCGGCATATCCGGAACCCGTTCTCCCGTGTAGGCGTGGATGCGGACGGACTTTCGGTCCTCCGAGAACAGGCCCAGCGCCATCCGGTCGTGCGACAGGATGCCGCCGACGGCGACGGAGAGCTGGTCGAAGACCTCGCGGATGTCGAGCGCCTTCGACAGCGTCGGCAGGAGCGATTCGAGCGCCTCGCTCCGGCGCCGCCGCTCTCGCTCCTCCCGGAAGAGCCGGTCGTGTTGGAGCGCGAGAGCGACCAGGTCCGCGATCGCGAGCACCGCCGCTTCGTCCTCCGCCTCGAAGGCCCCGACCCGAGAGGAGCTGAACCAGATGCTCCCGAGCGGGCGGGCCGCGGGCAGCAGACAGACCATCAACGAACGGCAGTCGAGGCTCTGGATCCGGCGATCGAGCAGGAACGAAGGATCGAGAATCGTCCGGACGTCGGAATGCCGGAAGACTTGGCCGGCTTCGTTGAGGCGCAGACCGGGCGAGACGTCGGCCCGGCGATACTCGCCGATCTCCTGCGTCAAGGGCTCCCCCGCCACGGCGAAGGCCGAGAACCTCACGTTCTCCAGGTCCTCGAACGGGACGTCGGGGTCGTGCGCCACACTGACGCCCATGACTTCGAAGGGCAGCACCTGCCGCGCCGCCTCGGCGACTCGCGCAAAGACGTCCTTGAGCTCAAGACTCTCGGCCACGGCGCGAGCGATGGCCGAGAGGGCGAGGCCGAGCCTCTCCTGACGAGAGTCCGGCGGACTGGCGAGGGTGGGGGTCATGGCTTCCACGGGTCCAATTCTAGCTAACGATTTTTGAGCCTCCGGGTTTCGGTCCGGACCACTCGGCGCTCGACGAGGTCCTTCAACCGGTCCGACAGCCTCCGAACGGCCGCCCGCGGCCTTTCCCGCTCGAGACAGTTTACTGAAGCTCGATGTCGCTCAGGACTCGGCTACACGCCGCTCGACCGGCGGCGCTTCGTCCACTCCATCGCGGTCAGCAGGACGAAGGACGAGATCGCCAGCACGAGCGCCATCGCGTAGCCGGCGACGGGGTTGCGCTCGTCGAGCGCGCGGAAGATGAAGAGGGTCGAGGTCTCCGTCAGCCCGACGATGCTTCCGCTGACGACGAGAACGGCGCCGACCTCGCCGACGGCGCGGGCGAAGGTCAGCAGCACCCCGTACTGAACCCCGGGCCGGATCCCCGGCAGCGTGATGCTCCAGAAGGTCCGCCACCGGCTCGCGCCGAGCGTGTACGCCGCGTCCTCCTCCTCTTCGCCGAGCTGCTGAAGAACCGGCATGATTTCCCGGACGACGAACGGCAGCGAGATGAACGTCGTCGCGATCAGCATCCCGGGGACGGCGAACAGAACCTTGACGCCCAACGCGTCGGCGAGCGGGGCGAACCAACCCGTGCGGCCGAAGAGGACGATCAGCATGAAGCCGGCGATCACCGGCGAGACGGCGAATGGCAGATCCACGATCCCGTTGACCAGACGCCGCCCGGGAAAGCTCCGGTCGCGAACCAGCAGCCACGCCGCGGCGACACCGAAGACCGTGTTGATCGCGGTCGCGCCGACGGCGAGGAGGAACGTCAGCTTCAAGGCCGAGAGCGCGTCCGGCGTCGAGAGCACTCGGAAGAACGTCGCGATCCCGCGCGACAGCGCGCCCCACGCGAGCGCGCCGAGCGGCGCGAACAGCAGGGTGGCCGCGTAGGTCAGGGCCGCGCCGATCACGATCCACTCGGAGAGTCGTGGGCGAACGCGCCCCTCGGTCGAAGGCTCCCCTACGGGCGCCGCGGTCGTCCTCTCGAATCGACGAGCGGTGTCAGCCACGGAGGACCTGCACCTTTCTCCGCTGGCGCCAGTCGACGAGCAGGAGCAGGCCGAAGGAGAGCGCCAGCAGCACGACGGACATCGCGCTCGCCCCACGCTCGTTGTGGGCCTCGATCTCCCCGAAGACGTGCACCGGCGCGGTCAGGGTCCGCCTGGGGATGTTCCCGGCCACGACCACGATCGAGCCGAACTCTCCGAGCGCCCGCGCGAAGGAGAGGAGCGCCCCGGAAGCGGCCGCCGGAAGGATCGTCGGCAGCACGATGTGGCGAAAGACCGTCCACTTCGACGCCCCCATCGTGAAGGCCGCCTCTTCCTCGTATCGCTCGGCCGCCAGAAGCACCGGCTGTACGGCGCGGATGACGAAGGGATAGGTCACGAAGAGAAGGGCGAGCACGATGCCGGGCTTCGCGAAGATCACCGAGACGCCCCGCGACTCGAGCCAGCCCCCGAGCACGCTGGAGGGACCGTACAGAACGACGAGCATGACGCCCGTCACCAGCGTCGGAATCGCGAAGGGCATGTCGACGAGGCCGTCCAGGAAGCGGCGGCCCGGGAACTCATAGCGCGCCAGGACGTAGGCGGTGAGGGTTCCCATCACGAAGTTGATTCCGGCCGTTACGGCCGCGACGAGCACCGTCAGCTTGAGCGCGTCGAACGCGATCGGGCTGGAGAGCTCGCCCCAGAACGCGCCGAGGCCGTCCCGGAAGCCCCGCTGGAAGACCGCCAACAGTGGAACGGCGATCATCAGGGCGAGATACGCGAGGACCGCGCCCCGGAGCCCCCACAGTCCCCACGGCCGCCCGGCGCCACCCACCGGCCGCCGCGGCCGCGCGGCGCTCATCGCTTCGAGCCGAGCTCCGTCATGATCTGCGTGAAGACGCCGTCCTTGCCGTACAGCTCCTGGGAGACCTTCTTCCACCCTCCGAGGTCGTCGATCTTCCAGAGATCCTGGACCGGCGGCAGCTGCGCGACGTTCTCCTTCGCCACCTCCTCGTCCACGGATCGAAGACCGTAGCGCGCATAGATCCTCTGCGCCTCCGGCCCATGCAGGAACTCGACGAAGGCCTCGGCGACCGCGCGTACGCCGTGCTTGTCCACGGACTTGTCCACGAGAGCGACGGGGTTCTCGATGAGGATCGTCGAGCGCGGAACGACGTAGTCGTACTTCTGGCCGGCCTGCTTCCCGATCAGGACCTCGTTCTCGTAGGTGATGGCAACGTCGCCCACTCCCTTTTCGAACGTCGTCATCGATTCGCGAGCGCCCTTGTCCATGATCGAGACGTTGCGGAAAACCTTCTTCAGGAGCTCTCTGGCCGCCGCGCGATCGTCCTTCGGCGCCCCCGCGAAGCCCCGCAGCGCGGCGCCGTAGATCGCGTTGACGTTCCACTGAGCTCCGCCGGACGTCTTCGGATCCGGCGTCAAGACGTTCAGACCGGGACGGGTCAGGTCGGGCCAGTCGGCGACCTTCTTCGGATTACCCGGGCGGACCGCCAGGACGACGATCGAATCGCTGGCCATCCCGCCGTGCGGCTTCGCCTTCCAGTCGTGCGTGATCAGGCCCGCTTCGGCGATCCGGTCGATGTCGGCCTCGAGGGAGAGCGCCGCGACGTCCGCTTCGAAGCCTCCGACGATCGCCCGCGACTGCGCGCCGCTCCCCTGATAGGACTCGCGAAACTCGACCTGCTGGCCGGTCTTCTCCTGCCACGCCTTCTTGAATGCCGGGATGATCGCCTTCCCGTAGACCTCCCGCGGCGTCGTGTACCCGCCGAGGATCAGCGTCGCGCTCCGCGCGGCGGCGGGGGGCGCGCCCGGCGCGGCCGGCTCTTCTTTCCTGCAGCCGGAAAGCGTGAAGGCCAAGAGGACGCTCAGCGGCAACGCGAGAAATCCGGCGCCTCCGCGACTCCCGTCTCGGCGCATGGTGATTCGACTCCTTTCGGGATCTCGGCTCCGGTTCGCCCGTCCCGGGAACCGGCCCGAAGCATTTCACGGCGTCCAAGGCGGAGCAAGAATGCCGCGGCCCGAATCGGAGGCGTCGCGGCGTTGCGCCATGCGTCCAACTTGGGATTAGCTCCGACGCGTGTTCATCGGCCACTACGGCGTTTCCTTAGCCTCGAAACCGCTCGCCCCGCGCCTGTCGCTCGGCTGGCTCTTCCTCGCCGTCCAACTTCTCGACGTCCTCTTCTCGATCTTCGTACTCCTGGGCATCGAGAAGATGCGCATCGTCCACGGCTTCACGGCCTACAACCCGTACGACCTCTACTGGATGCCGTACTCGCACAGCCTCGCGGGCGCGCTCGCGTGGTCGCTGCTCGCCGCCGGCGCGTGCCTCGCGGCGAATCGTAGCCGGCCTCGAGGCGAGCGCCGCATCGCGGCTGGCGTCGTAGGCGCCGCGGTCTTCTCCCACTTCGTGCTCGACGTGCCGGTGCACACGCCCGATCTCCCGCTCGGCTTCGGGGCCGGCTCGCTGAGGGTCGGCCTGGGACTCTGGAACCACCCGCTCGCCGCCACCGCCTTCGAGCTCGCCGTGCTCGCCGCGGGAGCGATCCTCTACCTGCGCGCGACGAGGGCAAAGAGCCGCGCGTACTCCACTGCGACCGTCGTTTTCGGAGCTCTCCTCGTCGTCCTGACGATCGGGACCCGGTTCCAGCCCGACCCGGCGAGCGGTCAAGCGTTCGCGATCCGCGCCCTGGTTTTCTACCTGGCTCTGGCCCTCGCCGCCGGCATCGTCGACCGCGGCCGACGGATGCGGGAGCCGTCCTCCGTTAGGCTCGGCCAACCGAACGAAGCCTGAGCGTAAAGAGTGATCCTCGGGCCCGGGCCGGATCGGTTAGGTTAGGCCCCGGGTTTTGATTTGGGAGGGTGGTCCGCATGGGCAAGAAGGATCCGCGCATCGACGCCTACATCGCCAGGTCCGCCGGCTTCGCGAAGCCCATCCTGAAACACGTGCGGGCGCTCGTTCACCGAGGGTGTCCGGACGTGGTCGAGACGATCAAGTGGGGCTCCCCCAGCTTCGAGTACCACGGCATCCTCTGCGGGATGGCCGCCTTCAAGGCGCACGTCGCGTTCGGATTCTGGAACCGCGCGCTGAAGATCGAGGGGGCGAAGGAGGACGCCGCCATGGGTCAGTTCGGGCGGCTCACCTCCCTATCCGATCTGCCGGCGGACAAGGTCATGCTCGGCTACATCGAGGAGGCCGCGCGGCTGAACGAGACGGGCCAGAAGCTCGGCCCGATGGATCGCAAGGCCCGCAAGCCCCTTCCCGTCCCGAAGCAGCTCACGGCGGCGCTCCAGAAGAGGGCGGGCGCGATGGGGAAGTTCGGCGCGTTTTCCCCGAGCCAGCAGCGCGAGTACTCCGAATGGATCCTCGAGGCGAAGACGGAACAGACCCGAAACAAACGCCTCGCCACGGCTGTCGGGTGGATCGGGGAGGGCAAGCCGCGGATGTGGAAGTACATGAAGGCGAAGAAGGAGTAGTCGTCACCGCGGCGTGCGCGCTACGCGTCCTGGCACCCCCGTTCTGGCGCCAAGGGCCCCTACACCCGGCCGGGCGTTAGCCCTTGCAGATCAAGTCCCCGGCGCTGATGAGGATGCCGATCGCGAGCTTCAGGAAGACGTTCTTCGTCGCCTCCTTCCACTTCAGCAGGACAGCCTTCATGTCCGGCCAGACCTTGCAAAGAAGCTCCTTCCAATCGATTCCTCTCAGCGATTCCGCTTCCGCGGTTGCAGCCGAGTGGACCGCCCGATCGAAATCGAGCGTCGTCGCTGCATTGGCCTTTTTCGACTCTTGACCAATCGCTGCCGCGCCCGCCGTTGCGAGACCCAGACCTCCCAGACCTGCGACCTCGAGAAACGTCCGTCGGGAGCGATCATCGGAATCCATCGCGCCTTCCTCCGCGCGGGGCGCACGAGGTCCCCGCACCCTGAATTCGCTTGACGGGCTTCGGAAGGGCTAGTAAGAATCGCGGTCAAAGCGACTGTCCCCCGCTTCGGAGGCATCACCGGTGGTCAACCACCTGGCACGAGCCAGCGGCTCCGACTACGAATGGGATCCGCGCATCGAGATCGCGGACGCTTACCTCTGCATTCGCAGGATCTGCGCGACGTCGGGTCTTTCACCGAGCGACGCGGACGACATCGCCCAGGAGATTCTCCTCTGGCTCTTGAGAAACCGTGACTCGGTCCGCGTCCTCACGATGAGTTGGCTGAGGGGTGTGGCGCGAAACTTCATCCGGCGGCACAATCGCGCTCGCGCGGTGCGGATATGCCGTGAGCTGACCGCCTCTCGCGAGGCCGAAGTTCTCTTCGGCGACGTCGATGAGAGCCTCGAGCTGCGGTTATCCCTCGATCGTCTGGAAGAAACCCTTCCCCCGACCGAAGCGGAACTTCTGCGCCGGGTTCGAGACGGGTTCACGTTCGCCCAGGCGGTGGCCAATCTCGGAATCCCACGGGGAAGTCGGAGCTTTTTCCGAAAACGGCTGATCGGTCATCTCGCGGTCGCCCTTCAGGCGGACGAGAACCTCCTGGAACGAAAGTCGATTTCGCACTCGGCCGACGGACGCCGGCGAGAAATGTGGATGGCGGCGACCCAGCCGGGC
>Ga0070706_100001818_pt1 | contig 22108 bp, 23 predicted proteins | sample KBSK5501metaG_FD_65476 | JGI IMG/M metagenome (GOLD analysis project Ga0070706, IMG submission 65476) | Corn, switchgrass and miscanthus rhizosphere microbial communities from Kellogg Biological Station, Michigan, USA - KBS K5-50-1 metaG | ecosystem: Host-associated > Plants > Roots >... | reverse complement strand
GCCTCACGCTGATCCCGCTGATCCTGCTCGGTCTCCTGCTCGCGCGGACCGGCGCCCGGACATCCTCGCGGCTGAAAGAAAAAGTCGCATGACGGCCAGGGACATCGTCTTTCTGCTCGCGGCAGCCTCGAGCCTCGGGCTGGGCGCCCTGGCCGTGGCGCGCCGGCCGCGCGGGATGCTTCGCTGGAGCTTTGCCCTGGGGATGACGGGCTTCGCGCTCGAGTCGGCGACAGCGTTCGTGCTGGTGACCCAGAGCGACGCACCCGACGAGCGCCTGTTCTGGCTGAAGGCGACCCTCATCGCCGGGCTTCTGCTGGTCGTCCCCTGGGGTATCTTCGTCGCCGCGCTGACGCGCCCGGGCGCGCGCCGGCTCTCGCGTCGTGTTTGGCTCGGCCTCGGCTGCGGCACCGCCCTCACGGCTGCGAGCGCGGCCGCTGCCGGCTGGCTTGCTACGTTCCAGGTGGCTGACTTCGCCGGCGCCTTCTATGCGGCGCGGGTCGAATCCGTGGGGCGGATCGCCATCCTCGTGCAGCTCCTGGCCACGGCGACGCTACTGGCCGGGCTCGAGGGGGTGCTGCGCGCCGCCAAGCGAGAGGCGCGCTGGCGCATCAAGTACCTCGTGCTCGGCCTGGGCGGCGTGCTGCTCGTCCGCTTCTACTTCCTGAGCCAGATCGCGCTCTTCAACGTGACGATGGCGAGCTACCTGGTCACGCAGGCAACGACCCTGCTGATCGCCAACATGGCGATCTCCGCGTCGCTCATGCGCGACCGACTCGGGGTCGAGCTGGCCGTGTCACGGCAGGTGCTGTACCGGTCGGTCGTGGTCGGCGTCCTGGGTGTCTACCTGCTGGCCGTCGGAACCCTCGGCTGGTTATTGAACAGCCTGGGGATCGCCGAAGAGCTCTTCATCGGATCCGTGGTTGTCTTCATCTCCGCGCTCGGGCTGGCAGCTGCGCTGCTTTCCGAGACCGTCCGCTGGCGGGTGAAGCGCTTCATTGCGCATCACTTTTATCGGAGCAAGTACGATTACCGGGGGCAATGGGTCAACTTCACCAAGCGACTCGGCTCGCTGGTGACGCTCGACGAGCTGGCGCCGCAGCTCCTGGCCGCGGTGGTCGAGACGGTTGGCACAACCGTCGGTGTCATCTACTTGAGGGACGATCAGGACGCTCGCTATCACGCCACGACTGCCGTGGGGATCGGGCGGCCGACCGAGGCGCTGCGCGCGGACCAGTCGATGCTCGCCTCGCTCAAGACAGCGCAGACGCCTCTCGTCCTCGAGAGCGACGGTGTCCACCAGTGGCTGGAGCCTCGGGTCGCGAGAGTCTTCACGGACGGATCCGTGCTCGTCCCGCTCCGCTGGCGCGACGAGCTCACCGGCTTCCTGTTGATCGGGCCCGAGCGGACGGGCGTCTCGTACACGATCGAGGACCTCGAGTTCATGGCGACCGTCGGGGAGCAGGCGGCGGGCGCCATCGTCACCGCGCACCTCTCGGAGAGCCTCGCCCAGTCGCGCGAGTTCGAGGCTTTCCACCGGCTCACGTCGTTCGTGATCCACGACCTGAAGAACTCGATCTCGGCGCTCTCGCTGCTGAGCGACAACGCCCTCCAGAACTTCGACGACCCGGAGTTCCAGCGCGATGCGATCAAAACGGTTGCCAAGACAGCCGACCGCATGAAGGCGCTGCTCGGCCGGCTGTCGTCGGCGCCGGAGTCTGCCGCGCTCCGCATCGAGCCAGTTGACCTGGCGGCCCTCGTTCTGGATGCGGCCCGGCCCATTGTCAAGCACGAGCGGATCGGCCTGGTGAAGGACCTGGCGCCGGTCCCGATCGCGGCCGACGCCGAGTCGCTATCGAAGGTCATTCAGAATCTTGTCGCCAACGCCGTCCAGTCGATCGACGACATAGGTACCGTGACCTTGCGGACCTTTGGGGAGGACGGCAAGGCGGTCATCTCGATCACCGACACCGGCTGCGGCATGTCGGAGGAATTCGTGCGCAAGTCGCTCTTCGCTCCGTTCCGCTCTACCAAGAAAGGCGGCTGGGGCATCGGCCTCTACCAGGCCAGGGGCATCGTCGAGGCCCACGGCGGCGCCATCGAGGTCTCGAGCCAGGAAGGCGCCGGCACCACCTTCACCGTCAAACTCCCGCTCGGAAACAAAGGACGATAATGAGCGATTCGAGTCTACTGACCACGCACGACAACGAGCCTATTCCTGCAGAGGCCTCCGGCCTCGCCGTCGGCGCCACCCGGCGAGTCACGCTGCGCCCGCGGCACGGCTGGCAAGCGATCGACCTCCGGGAACTATGGCAGTACCGCGAGTTGTTGTGGATCTTGGCCCTTCGCGACGTCAAGGTCCGCTACAAGCAGACCGTGCTGGGCGTCGCCTGGGCCATCATTCAGCCGTTCTGCACCATGGTCGTCTTCAGCATCATCGCCCAGCTGGGCAATCTTTCCACCGACAACACCCCCAGGCCGCTGTTTTATTTCTGCGGCCTGCTGCCCTGGCTACTGTTCGCCAACTCGCTCAACAGCGCCGGTAACAGCCTGGTCGGCAACCAGCACCTGATCACCAAGGTCTATTTCCCTCGCCTGGTGATTCCCATCGCGTCGGTCATCACCGGCTTGATCGACTTCGCCATCGCCCAGGCCATGCTCCTGCTGATGATGGTCTGGTATGGTCACCCCATCGGACCCCAAATGCTGCTCCTGCCCGTGTTCGTCGCGTTGGCGTTCGTGGCTTCGCTGGGAGTTGGGTTGTGGCTGTCGGCCCTCAACGTCGAGTTCCGTGACGTCCGGTACGTGATCCCCTTCCTGACCCAGCTCTGGCTGTTCAGCACCCCCATCCTCTACTCATCCACCGCCGTCACGACTCCCTGGAAGCGTGTGCTGCTGGGGCTCAACCCGATGAGCGGAGTGGTCGAAGGGTTCCGCTGGACCATGCTAGGGAAGCCCTCGCCCGGGCCGATGCTCGTCGTCTCCGTCGCCACGGTCCTGGTGATGCTAGCCAGCGGGCTCTTCTATTTCCGTCGAATGGAGAGGACCTTTGCCGACCGCGTGTGACTCATGAGCGACGTCGCCATCCGAGTCGCGGGGCTGGGCAAACAGTACCAGATCGGCGGCGATCGCAAGCCGTACAAGACGATCCGCGAGTCGCTCACGGACGTGGTCCTGGACCCGCTGCGACGGCTGCGCGCCGGGCTCTCGGCCGACGCTCTAAACGGCGAACACGCCTTCTGGGCCCTGAAGGACGTGAGCTTCGAGGTGAACCGCGGCGAAGTGGTCGGCATCATCGGCCGCAACGGCGCCGGCAAGAGCACGCTGCTCAAGATCCTCTCGCGCATCACCGAGCCGACCGAGGGCGAGGTCGAGATCGCCGGCCGCGTCGGCAGCTTGCTGGAAGTCGGCACCGGCTTCCATCCCGAGCTGACCGGCCGGGAGAACGTCTACCTCAATGGCGCGATCCTCGGCATGAAGCGGAGCGAGATCGATCGCAGGTTCGACGATATCGTCGCCTTCTCCGAGATCGAGAAATTCCTCGACACGCCTGTCAAGCATTACTCCAGCGGCATGTACACCCGCCTGGCGTTCGCCGTGGCGGCGCACCTGGAACCTGAAATCCTGATGGTAGACGAGGTACTGGCCGTCGGGGACGCGACCTTCCAGAAGAAGTGCCTCGGCAAAATGGGTGACGTAGCGAATGAGGGGCGTACCGTGCTCTTCGTCAGCCACAATATGGGCGCGATCAACGATCTGTGCGCACGGTCTATTCTGTTGAACAATGGCCAGGTGGAGATCGACGGTGCGCCGGACAAAGTAATCCGGACCTATCTAGGCCACGGGACCTCTGCCACTCGCACGGTAGAACTGGAGGCGACGAGCTCGGGTGCATATTTCACAAAGCTCGGTTTGCAGAACACAGAAGGCGATCTCACCACGCGGTTCGACGTAAGGAAACCGATCACCGTGCTGTTACGGTTCACATTGGAGCGGCGCATTCAGGCGATCGAGATCGGTTTCGCGGTGTCCAATCACAAAGCCGACCCGATCTTCTACTCGAGCAACGCCTACGCAGACCCACCAATGTTGGTCGAGGAAGCCGGGAATCACTGCATGACAGTACAGATTCCCGGAAAGCTGCTATTGCCGGGCAGCTACTCCATCAGCGTTGCGCTGCATCGTCCCAATCTACAGATGTTCGATTCCCGCGAACATGCCTTGCGCTTCGACGTGGAAGAGACTGGCTCAGGGCGCTACGACTACCCGGTGCACACCCTGGGCCATGTCATCGTCGATCTTAAGTGGGAAACCACGAAAGGCGCTTTCTAGTGCGGGCAACAGCACGCAGCCTCCCGCGCGTGACCAGAGGACGCTGGTGAGCAAGCCCGAACTGTTGATCGTGGACGAAGACGAGCCCATCCGGACGCAGCCGGCTCCGGCGGCCATCAAGCCGCTGCCAGAGACTGCCAGCCGCTCCATCGGCGGCGCCCGGCGAGTCAAGCTCCGCCCGCAGCACGGCTGGCAAGCGATCGACCTGCAGGAACTGTGGCAGTACCGCGAGCTATTGTGGATCTTGGCCCTGCGCGACGTCAAGGTCCGCTACGAGCAGACCGTGCTGGGCGTCGCCTGGGCCATCATTCAGCCGTTCTGCACCATGGTCGTCTTCACCATCATTGCCGAGCTGGGCAACCTTTCCACCGACACTCATCCACCGCCGTCACGACTCCCTGGAAGCGTGTGCTGCTGGGGCTCAACCCGATGAGCGGAGTGGTCGAAGGGTTCCGCTGGACCATGCTGGGCAAGCCCGCGCCCGGCCCGATGCTCCTCGTCTCCGTCGCAACAGTCCTGGTGATGCTGGCTAGCGGGCTCTCCTATTTCCGTCGAATGGAGAGAACCTTTGCCGACCGCGTGTGACTCATGAGCGACGTCGCGATCCGAGTCGAGGGGCTGGGCAAGCAGTACCAGATCGGCGGCGATCGCAAGCCGTACAAGACGATCCGCGAGTCGATCACGGACACGGTCCTGGGCCCGCTGCGGCGGCTGCGCGCCGGGCTGTTCACCGACGTCCCTGCCCACAGCGAGCGAGCCTTCTGGGCCTTGAAGGACGTGAGCTTTCAAGTGAACAATGGTGAAGCGGTCGGCATCATCGGCCGCAACGGCGCCGGCAAAAGCACGCTGCTCAAGATCCTCTCGCGCATCACCGAGCCGACCGAGGGCGAGGTCGAGATCGTCGGCCGCGTTGGCAGCTTGCTGGAAGTCGGCACCGGCTTCCACCCTGAGCTGACCGGGCGGGAGAACATCTACCTCAATGGCGCGATCCTCGGGATGACACGCCCGGACATCAAGCGCAAGTTCGACGAAATAGTGGAGTTCGCTGGTCTGCGCAGCTTCCTTGACACGCCGGTCAAGCGCTACAGCAGCGGGATGTACGTGCGACTGGCCTTCGCCGTGGCAGCACATTTGGAGCCGGATATCCTGCTCGTTGACGAAGTCCTGGCGGTGGGGGACGTTGCCTTTCAGAAGAAATGTCTTGGCAAGATGGGCGACGTGATGCAGGAGGGTAGGACCGTACTGTTGGTCAGCCATAACATGGCCTCGATCCTGTCACTTTGTAAGACGGCGTACCTGTTGACTGATGGGAAATTGACTTCCTGGGGTCCCGCCCGCAAGGTGGTCGACGACTACATGAGACACATTGTCTCGGTGGGATCGATCCCGCTCGATCAGCGCCAGGATCGCAGCGGCGACGGCGGCATCCGACTTACCCATGTCCGAGTCTCTAGCACGGATCCTGCTGGAATAATCCGTTGCGACAGCCCTATAAAGATCACTCTCGACTATCGGAGTTCCGAGCCCATTTCGCACGTAAGCTTCGCCATCGGCATCTATGACTACACCTCGGCTATCGAAGTCTATCTTCTTCACGGCGATGTGACGAACGGGATTCCAGAGAAGCTGCCGCCCCAAGGCACCGTCGAGTGTCACACCGGTCCTCTGAACATGACACCTGGGCGCTGTTATCTAAATCTCGCGATTGTCAGAGGGGGACTCATGGCGGGCGCACATCTGCTCGATTGGGTGGATTACGCTGTCGATTTCGATGTCGAGCCGAGCGCCTCCCACGGCTCTGCTCATTACCCTCCACGGAGCTGGTCCCTCTGCCTGATTTCAAACAATTGGTCTGCCACGGCAGGCGGTTGATGTCGGCACTTATACGGCGAGACGACGTCGCTTTTGATCCATCCTCTGGCAGTGACTGGAGTTTATTCTGCAAGCGATGGGCACTCGTCGCGTTCGTTCCGCCTGAAGACCAACTCGTTCGCGACTGGCTAAGCTTGAGGAAGCACTTTGCGAAGATCGAAATACTGGAATCCTATGCGTCGCCTCGCAAAACTCCTGGTTTGCTCAGGATGAACGCCGAGTTCGGCATCGCCGGCCGCAACCCTATACGAAACGTAAACCCGTAGACTGTCTCGCTGGACAAGGCATGCGGAATATCCACGATCCAGAGCAACTCCGGAAGATCATCGCCACGCATACGCACTGGTACCACAAGATCGATCTGGGGAACGAGATTGTCACCCCGGGCTTTGACTACGACGCGCTCTGGGACCTTATCCGCTCGGTGCGCGGACGGATCAACTACCGCGACAAGACCGTCCTCGACATCGGCAGCTGGGACGGGATGTGGGCCTTCGAAGCGGAGACGCGCGGGGCGCGGCTGGTAGTGGCAACCGACGTCCAGTATCAAGCCTACCGGAACTTCCTTCTCTGCCGCGAGGTGCTGGGCAGCGAGGTCATCCCCTTCTTCAACGTCTCGCCCTATCACCTCTGGGAGCGGCTCGACACCTTCCTCCAGGAGAACTGGCACGACGAGCAGCCGTATGAGCGTCTCTTTGACGTCGTGCAGCACCTCGGCCTGCTCTACCACCTCCGCGATCCACTACTCTCCCTCTCGCAGGCCCGTAGCGTCATGCGCACGGGCGGCAAACTGCTCCTCGAGACCGCAGTGATCCTCGAGCCGGAGGGGTCCGTGCTGGTCTTCAACGCTTATCCGAAGGCGCGGATCTACGACGACATGACTACTTGGTGGGCCCCGACCATTACCTGTCTGAAGGAAATTCTGGTCGCGAGCCTCTTCCGTCCGCTCGACGACTCGCTTCAGATTCTCGACGCGGCGCACTTTGGCGCTCTCCAGCGGATCAAGCAGGCGGCGCGGATAGTCCTCAACGGCCCTGGAGCACGGGCCGTCAAGGTATCGCGAGCCTGCCTCGTCGCGGAGGCGCTGGACCCGAAGGACGTCGACCACGAGCTCGCCCGGGAGCTCCAGCGCACCTATCGCAACCCCGGCTTGCACCTCGACCATCGGCTGACGTGAAGAACCCGACCACCGTGCTGTCAGGGTCCGCCTTTGGACGGCGCATTCAAGCGCAGGAGGCAGGCTTTGCCGTGTTCGACACGAGGCCGAGCGAATCTTTCTACTCCAGCAACGCCCACGCAGAGCCGCCAATGCTGATCGAGGAACATGGGAACCATTCCGTGGCCGTGCAGATCCCAGGAGACTGCCGCTGCCGGGCATCTATTCCATCAGCGTCGCGTTGCGTCGGCCGAACAGCCAGATGTATGACTACCGCGAACACGTCTTGCGCTTCGACGTGGAGGAAACGGGCCCAGGCCGCTGCGGCTACAACGCACATGCCATGGGCTGCGTCTTCGTCGATTTGAAGTGGAAAGACAAGAAGGGCGTCATCTAATGCGCGCGCTGCGAGACAGGCTTCGCCTAAAGCTCACCGCAGCCATCAAGCCACAGTCAGTCGTGGAAGAGCTAGAAGTACCGATCGATCAGTGTGTTCACTTCTGCGGATTCCGCTATGGGCGAGGCGAATACAATCCTTACGAAACGTATCTACTCGAACTGACGCAGAAAGTGCCGCTCGTCGCCGCCCGGCGACGTTTCATCGAATTCCTCCAATACTATCGTCCGCGCCATATGGGCGAGGCTCTCGGAGTGCGAACCCTCTCCAAAGAGTACCCTCTCTGGGTTTACCCGTGGCGACGCTTCGATCACAATGCCTTCACGCTGCGGCACGGCTGGTCTGCCACATCAGATGCCTGCCCGGATATCCTCACCCACTTCTCCGATGAAGGAGTGCGTTCGTTTCGAATCGATGAGGAATTTGTCTGGTTGGAACGTGCGTTCCACTCCATCACGCATAATGGCTATCAACCCGAACGCAGCACGACCTTTGTTAGCACGCTCCAGCTTCGTCGCTCCGACAACCGCACAGCGTATCTCTTACTCGACGGCAATCATCGAGTCGCTGCGATGTCAGCCCTTGGCCAAAAGACCGTGCGAGCCCATCAGAGGACTGATCACACCATTACAGAAGTGGATTGTGACAGCTGGTTCGGCGTTCGCTCGGCAGTGTTCACACGGCACGATGCTTTGAGACTTTTCAACGCATACTTCAACGGCAACCTCCATTACCGGACTGTGACAACGCCCGCACGGATCCTCGCACCCGCGGCCTGGACGGCACTCTACTTCCCATGAACCCAGCTTGGTTTCATCAGCTTCTCGGTTCCGACGTTACGCCCGTCATCGAGAACGGCGTGTGGCGTCTTCATCGGGCCGATTCTGACCAATTCTTCGCTGATTATCTTCCGCGCGCTTTCTGTAAGGAACTCGAGCAGGCTTCCGCCATCGGATGGCGAGCCGCTGTCGAGTGCGGAATGAAGCACCTTACTCCCTACGTGGCTGATTACACGCGCGACTACTTCTTCGAATCGTATCGCTCCGACTTCGTTGAGGAGCTCGGAATCGGCCCCCGTACGACAGTGCTGGATCTCGGAGCCGGCTGGGGGTTCGCGAGCCAGCGCTGTTTGGAGAAAGGGGCTTTCGTTGTCAGCACTGAAACCGCGGCAAAACGACTGGAGTTTTGCGCGACGCGGTTCGCCCAACAAGGATTCGACCACCGCTGGGTCGGCATCGAGTTGGATGCTAACCGCTCCTTTCCGTTTGAGTCCGCCGTGTTCGACGCGATCATCGTCAGCGGCTTGATGGAATGGCTGCCCTGTTCCGCAGTGGGAAGCCCAAAACAAATCCAACGCAAGTTCGTGGAAAGGTGCTTTGAAGTCCTCAAGCCGAAAGGCCGGCTGTATCTGGCCATCGAGAATCGCTACTGGGGCAAATATTTCTTAGGAGCACGCGACCTGCATACTTTGCAACGCTGGACATCTATCCTGCCGCGGCGAGCGGCACGAGCCTATTCGATCCTTACCTCCCACGAAGACTATCGCGCTTGGTGCTATTCGCTTTGCGACTACATCAGACAATTCAAGGACGTCGGCTACAAGACCCTGACCGTCATTTATCCAGAACCTGACTACGTGCAACCGAAAAGAGTCCAGAAATTGATTGCCGAGTTGCCGTTGGAGCAGCCGCAGCCGTGGAAGGACGCTTACTCGGGCAAAAACGCAAATCGTGCGGCGAGTCGGTTCGGACGCAGTTTCATGTTCATCGCAACTAAGTGACTCCATGCTTTGGGGGGATAGACGCCTAAGATGATCCATTGGCGGCGAACGGTCAAGCGGGTCGCAGAACATTTGCTGCTGGCTCACTCAAGGTCAGATGCGCCTCAGGTGTCGACGAACTATGGTGTGTTAGATCGTGAGATCGCGATGCGGCAACCCGTCAATGGCTGGCACGATCACGCCACGGCTCTGCGTCAGGATGCCGCTTATCGTATGTTGATCCAGGAGATGCGCGTCGGACAGGCCCGCCGGGACTTGCTTGTCGCCGCCGAAGCTGTGAACTACACGGGTCTTCCCGACCCTCTGATCCTCGAAGTCGGCTGCGGCAGCGGCTACTACAGCGAGATCCTGTCCTACCTGCTCGGTCGGCGAATGCGTTACGTCGGGCTTGACTCCTCACAGGCCATGGCGTCCTTAGCGCACAAGCGTTATCCCGATCGGGCCTTCGTGACTGGTGACGGCACATCGTTGCCCTTCGCAGACTCGAGTTTCGACATCGTGCTAAACGGTGTGTCGCTGATGCACATACTTCGCTATGAAGCAGCCATTGAGGAAAGCCGCAGGATCGCGCGAGCCTGGTGCATCTTTCATACGGTCCCTATCCTCCGACGGCGCGCGACAACGGTTTTGCGCAAAGAAGCCTATGGCGAAGCAACCAGCGAGGTCATTTTCAACGAAGCCGAGCTCCATCATCGCCTCCGCCGGGCGGGACTAATCATTCGTCAGGCTCTAGACAGTATCCCGTACGACCTGAACCCTGTGCTGGGGGAGCCTACGGCGACTAAGAGCTATGTCTGTGAGGTCTCGGACTAATGCAGTATCTCAACCTGGGATGCGGCCGTCGCTATCACCCGTCCTGGACAAACATGGATGTCGCTGCCCACGGGCCGAGTGTGATCGGCCACGATCTCAGCAAAGGCATCCCCTTACCCGATGCCAGTTGCGACGTCGTGTATCACTCCAACCTCCTCGAGCATATGCGGCGTGCTGACGCACAACGGTTAATGCTCGAGTGTTACCGCGTCTTACGAGCCGGCGGTCTCCTCCGGGTCGGCGTGCCGGATCTCGAACAGATATCCAATCTGTATCTGAAGAAGCTCAACGCAGCCCTCTCCGGCGATGTCCACGCTGGGTACGACTACGAGTGGATGATGCTTGAGTTATACGACCAAACAGTTCGCGAACACAGTGGTGGCGAGATGCTGAGGTGGCTACAGCAGGAGCCCTTGCTGAACGAAGCGTTCGTCTACGAGCGAATCGGCGAGGAAGGACCCGGCCTCGTCCAGACCCTCAAACAACAACCGTCCGAGTCGTCCCGGCAAACCTGGCGTCCTCCGCTGGCTGTGCTGTTCCACGCCTTCCGGATCCTGTCCGCATCTCTCCGCCAACGCCTCATCGCACTCTTGCTAGGCTCAGCCGATCTCCATGCTCTCGAGATCGGGCGCTTTCGCCTCGCAGGCGAGGTCCATCAATGGATGTACGACCGTTATTCGCTTGCGAAGCTAATGCTCGCGACTGGTTTTCGAGATCCCATCGAGCAGACGGCGACGAAGAGCCAGATCCCGGACTGGTCCAGTTTCAATCTGGACACACTACCAAGCGGTACAGTCATCAAACCTGATGCATTATTCATGGAAGCGGTCAAACCTCTGGAAGCCAGCTAACTGGCAGGGCAATTGAGTTGGAGGTTGTCATCCATGGTACCGAACACGTTCGCGGCCCAGCGGGTTCTCATCACCGGCGGGCTCGGCTTCATCGGCTCGAATCTCGCCCGCCGGTTGGTCGACCTTGGCGCTCACGTGATCCTGGTAGACAGTCTGATCCCGGAATACGGCGGCAATCTCTTCAATATCGCCGGTATCGAAGACCGTGTGCAGGTCAACATCTCCGACGTACGCGATAGGCACGGCATGCGGTACCTGATCCAGGAGCAGGATTATCTGTTCAACTTGGCGGGGCAGACGAGCCACATGGACTCGATGCAGGATCCTGACACCGATCTGGAAATCAATTGCCGATCCCAGCTTTCCATCTTGGAAGCTTGCCGACACTACAATCCTCGAATCAAGGTGGTCTTTGCGAGCACCCGGCAGATCTACGGCAAGCCAGATCACCTGCCAGTGGACGAAAACCATCTGCTACGACCGGTTGACGTGAACGGCATCAACAAGATGGCCGGTGAGTGGTACCACATTCTGTACAACAACGTCTATGGCCTCCGTGCGTGCGCCTTGCGACTGACCAACACCATCGGCCCGCGGATGCGGGTCAAGGATGCCCGGCAGACGTTCCTGGGCATCTGGATACGCCTGCTCCTAGAGGGAAAAGCCTTCGAAGTGTGGGGCGGCGAGCAGTTGCGCGATTTCACCTATGTGGACGACGCGGTAGACGCCTTCCTCATGGCGGCGGCCAGCGAGGAGGCGAATGGCCAGGTGTTCAACCTAGGATGCGAGCGGGTCATCGGTCTCAAGGAGCTCGCCGATCTGCTCGTCGAACTCAATGGTAGCGGACGCTATGAGCTTCGCACCTTCCCGGCCGATCGTAAACGGATCGACATTGGCGACTACTTCGCGGATTTCAGCCGCATTCGGTCTCTTCTGCACTGGGAGCCTAAGGTGCCACTCCGCGAAGCGCTCATCCGTACCTTGGCCTTTTATCGAGACAACCTCAAACAATACCTATGAACACGCGAACACCCCGGCCCTTGGGGGGAGACACCAATGATTCTTCCAGCTAACCCCGCTGCGAATTATCTGGCGCATCAGCAAGAGATTGATCTGGCAGTCCGCCGAGTGCTGGATAGTGGAATGTATATCCTGGGCCAGGAAGTCGGCAAGTTCGAGGAAGAGTTCGCTCGCTATTTGGGTGCCCAACATGCTGTCGGGGTGGGGAGCGGCACAGACGCGCTGCATATCGCGCTGCGAGTCTGCGGGGTGGGACCCGGCGACACGGTGCTGACCGTCTCCCACACAGCGGTCGCTACAGTCGCAGCCGTCGAGATGGCCGGTGCGAGAGCGGTGCTGACCGACATCGATCCTGAGACCGCCACGATGGATGCGAATCGGCTCGAAGATGCGATCAACAAGCAGCCATCCGGTCGGTTCAAAGCCATCATTCCCGTTCATCTTTATGGCCATCCTGCCGATATGCCTTCGATCATGAGCATTGCGGAGAAGTATAGCCTGACAGTCATCGAAGACTGCGCTCAGTCGCATGGAGCGGTTCTCGATGGCCGCAAAACGGGTACGTGGGGGCACGTGGCGGCGTTCAGCTTCTACCCGACGAAGAACCTAGGGGCCTTGGGGGATGGCGGCGCCGTGGTCACCAACGACCGCCATCTGGCCGATCGGCTGCGCCTCCTTCGAGAATACGGATGGCGCGAACGGTACATTAGCAACTTCCCGGGTATGAATAGCAGGCTGGACGAACTCCAAGCAGGTGTCCTGCGAGCCAAGCTTCCCTACCTGGACGAGGAGAACGCGAAGCGTCGGGAGCTCGCTCGTATCTATGACGCAACCCTCTCAGACACCCCGGTGACGATCCCACGTTCCCGGCGAGGTGCTGACCATGCCTACCATCAATACGTCGTGCGTAGCGATCGTCGCGACGACTTACGCTCGTTCCTGAAGGCCAATGGCGTCGGGACGCTCATTCACTACCCTGTGCCCGTCCACATGCAACCCGCGTATCTGGGGCGCGTCGTTCTGGATGGAGCGGCCCTGTCGCACACCGAGACCATCTGCCGCCGCATTCTGAGTCTGCCCATGCATCCCCAACTGAGCGAAGCCGAAGCGAAGGAAGTCGGAGATCTGATCGTTCGCTGGTCACGGAAATTCGCCGAAGGCAGATGACCCGCTATTTCTGTACCTACTTCGACCGGAACTATTTGCCGCGCGGACTGGCGCTCTACCGATCGCTGCAGCGTCACTGCCCCGACTTTCAACTCTGGGTGCTCTGCATGGATCGTATCTGCTACGAGGTGCTGACGACGCTCGGGCTGCCCGGTGTTCATGCGATTGCGCTCGACGATTACGAGAATGGCGACAACGAGCTACTGGAGGCCAAGCGGAACCGGACTCCGATCGAATACTACTTCACGTGTTCGCCCTCGCTACCCTTGTTCATTTTGAACCACCAACCCAACGTCGATCTCATCACCTATCTGGATGCGGATCTGTTCTTCTTCGCTGATCCCGGACCGATCTACGAAGAGTTGGGCGACCATTCAATTGCGATCATCGGCCATCGCTTCCCACCATGCTTGCAAGACTTGGAGCGCTACGGTATCTATAACGTAGGATGGGTGAGCTTCAGGCGTAATGTCCATGCGCTGGCCTGTCTGCGCTGGTGGCGCGAGCGGTGCCTAGAATGGTGCCACGATCGGTTTGAGGACGGGCGCTTCGCAGATCAAAAATATCTCGACGACTGGCCGAGCCGTTTTCAGCGCGTTGCTGTCCTGCAGCACAAGGGCGCCAACCTCGCACCCTGGAACCTAGCAAATTACACGATCTCGACAAATGCCCACCGGGTATTTGTTGATGAACAACCGCTCATCTTCTTCCATTTCCACCGGCTCAAGCAGATCGAAGCACGGGTCTACGATCCTCGGCTGACGGACTACAAGATCAAAGCCTCCAAGGTCGTCCGGCGCAGTATCTACGCGCCGTACATCCGAACACTGGCCGAGACGGCCCAGCATATGCCACCCTCCCTGCAGGAAGCAGCGCTTCGGACCAGCACCCGAGATCCGGTGGTTGAAGCTGACTTCCGTGGCAAGGTGGCTAGAAAGTTCAAGCAGCGGCTGCGCTTGCTGCAAGGCATTTTGGAGCAAGACTACTTTGTCGTGCTTAACGGTCGTGTCTTTTAGGAGCACCTTGTTCTCTGTCGTCAACATGAGCGGGCGATGGTCAGGTCACAGGGGGCCAGAGGCCTGGCGAAGACCAACGATGCTCACCAAGGAGCACCATCAACTCCAAATCGGGCATGCGAACTCTAGGTTCCGTTAAATGTTCGGTACACCCTTGCGGTCTGACGTCAAGGAGTAATGGCGGAGGAGGTAAACATGATTGGTCGTGATATGTATCCGCGTCACTATCCGTCGCACAGGCTGAACATGGTGGTCCTTCTCCTATTAGCTTCCCTGCCTGTATTGGTTCCCCTGCCTGCGATCGCTCTGGCTCAGGAGCTCAGGGCTGCGGACTCAGACCCCCTGGCGTCGGCCTCCGTGGGGGACCTCTCGTCGGTCAAGACGGTCTTCATCATCCTGTTTGAAAACAATGACTGGGCCTCGATCACCCCGTCTGTCGCGCCCTACATTCGCCAGACTCTCGTACCTTTGGGGGCTCATGCCGAACAATACTTCAATCCTCCGGGAAACCACCCAAGCGAACCGAATTACATATGGCTGGAAGCGGGAGACAACTTGGGCCTCACCACGGACGATGACGCCGGCATGTCTAATTCCACCAGCACCATGGATCATTTGGTGTCGTACCTCGAAAACGTTGGCATTTCGTGGAAAGCCTATCAAGAAGGTGTTAGCGGAACCGACTGCCCGATGAGTAGTTCCGGGGAATATGCTGCAAAACACAACCCGTTCGTCTTCTTCAGAGATGTCACGAACGATAATGATCCGAACTCGACATATTGCATCGCGCACATCCGGCCATACAGTGAGTTCGCGACCGACCTGCAGAATAACACCGTCGCCCGCTACAATTTCATCACCCCTAACCTCTGTAACGATATGCATGATTGTGATATCTCGACAGGGGACGGGTGGCTTTCCCAGGAAGTCCCTAAGATCCTCGCATCTCAGGCCTACCAAGACAATGGGGCGCTCTTCATTACGTGGGACGAAGGGGACCGAGACGACGGGCCGATCGGCATGATCGTACTGTCCCCACTTGCAAAGATAAATTATTCGAACTCGATCTACTATACGCACAGCTCCACGTTGCGTACGATGCAGGAAATTTTCGGTGTCCGTCCGTTTCTCCGCGACGCGGCCACGGCGGCGGACTTGAGCGACCTCTTTGCGGAAACGGCAAGGGCCGTCATGCTGGGCCCCGCGCCCGGATCCATCTTGCCGGATGCCGCAGTGACCTTCAGCTGGAGCGCGGGGGCGGGGGCCACACAGTACTGGTTGGCCATCGGGACGATGGGAGTGGAGAGTGACAACGTTTATTCCCAGTCGCAAGAGACCAACCTGTCGGTGACGGCGAGCGGGCTGCCGGTCGACGGGAGCACGGTGTACGTGCGACTCTGGACGCAGCTGGGCGACGTCACCGGCTGGGTGTTCAACGACTACACCTACTCGGCCACGGGATCTGGCGGGGCAACTCTGAGCGTGAGTCCGACGAGCGTGACGGCAGGAGAATGGTGACGGTGACCTGGAGCGAGCATCACATCGCCAACGCCGGTCGACTGGATCGAACTCTACGTTCCGGCCACCGCGACGGAGCCTATCGTGCCTGGATCTACGTCAGCTGCTCCCAGACGTCGGGGGCCACGAAGGCTGCCGATTCGTGCGCGTTCACGCTGTCGAGCGAACTGGCGCCGGGTGATTACGAGCCACGGCTGTACGCGAACAACAGGTACTCTCGTCTAGCCATCAGCAATTCCTTCTTCGTGACCCCATGAGCCGTCCTAGCCGGAATGTCAGTGGCCTCCAGGCTGCGCGGGTCATGCTCTGATATCCCCGACGAGTGCCCAGGAAACTGGGTGCTGTACGCCAGCATCATCTTCATCCTCAGCTCCGGGGCGTGAGCAGGGGACGCTGATGAGCAAATCGAAACTGTTGATCGTCGATGACGACGAAGGTTCGCCGAGGATCGGCACGGCGCCCTCACCACACTTCGGACCGAGCACCCCGAGCTTGGTCAGCCTCGACCTCGGGCTGCCCTCACCCCGACGCCCCTGAGGAGGGCCTGAGGGCACTGACGAATATCACGAAGATCGCGCCGGGCACTAAGGTGGTCGTCCTCCCCGGCAACTCCGACCGGGAAACGCCATCCGCGCAGTCCGGCACGGTGACGGCAACCTGGAGCGGCATCGGCGCTCCGACGCCCGGGGACTGGATCGGACTCTACGTGCCGGGAAGCGGAAACGATGCGTATCTCGCATGGATCTACGTCAGTTGCTCCCAGAGCCCCGCCGCCGCGGCGGCTGCCGGCTCGTGCCCGTTCACGATACCGAGCGCACTGTCGCCGGGGAGCTATGAGCTACGGCTGTACGCGAACGACAGCTTCACCCGGCTGGCCACCAGCAATCCATTCGACGTGACTCCCTGAGACTTTCTCGCCCTTACGTCAGGGCTGGTGTTCCGTCGAAAATGCCTTCAGTGCACCTAGTGGCGATCCGCATGCCCGCACTGATCTGATGATTTGGGGGGGCGCCGCCGTGCCGGCAGTAGCGCGCGCCTTGATAGCGGGAACACTCCCTCGGAGATACAGGATCAGGTGCCGAAGAGATGTCGCCGGCTGAATGAGAGGCCTCATATTCGCGGTGTGGTGGTTGTCGCGCGTGCCCTGGTGACGGTTGTCATCGGGCTCATCATCGGGACCCCGGACGCAGCCCACGCTCTGAACATCGGCGGTCCTGGCGTCACCCCCGACGATTTCAGGATTACGACGTTCGCGTCGGGCTTGAACTTCCCGTACGGGATGCAAGTCCTGTCCGACGGGTCACTGCTGGTCGCCACCAGCAATCCGGTCGATCCGAGCAATCCCAGCTTCTTCAACTCGGTCGGCGAATTGATCCGTCTGGTCGACAGCAACGGCGACGGATCGGCCTCTACGTGCCGGGCAGCGGGAACAGCGCGTATCTCGCCTGGATCCACCTCAGTTGCTCTCAGAGCCACGGCGTCGCACCGGCTGCCGGCTCGTGCCCGTTCACGATACCCAGCGCACTGGCGCCAGGGAGCTACGAGCTACGAACTCTACGCGAACGACACCTACACCCGGCTGGCCACCAGCAATCCATTCGGCGTGACTCCATGATTTTCCGCCAGGGCCTACCAGCGCCAAAACCCGTCCGAGGGTTCCCTCGCGGCGACGCGCCGTGGTGTCCGTGTCCGTGGAGACCTGAGCGCGAGGCCGCCGATCATCGCCGCGACCAGCCGGACGAGGGTCGTCGGCTCCGGCACGACGGTTATCCTGTTGGCCTCGATGGATCCGAGGGCCGTCGATCGAGAAGGTATCGTGGAGGCAAACCGCGGTACCATCGACGTCTCGAGCAAGGAGGGCGTTGGCACGACGTTCACGATCAGGCTTTCGATCACTACCGCACGAAACCCATGAACAAGCCGAAATTGTTGATCGTCGACGACGACGAGGCGATTTGCACGCAGCTCAAGTACGCGCTGCGTGACGACTTCACTCTCCTGTTCGCCGAGGACCGGGGCGGTGCCCTCACTGCACTCCGGGCCGAGCACCCCGATCTGGTGAGCCTCGACCTCGGGCTCCCCCCTCATCCGGATGCCGCCGAGGAGGGCTTGAAGGCGCTCGACGAGATCATGAAGGCGGCGCCGGATACAAAGGTGGTCGTCCTCACCGGCAACGGCGATCGAGAAAACGCCATCCGCGCGCTCCAGCTCGGCGCCTTCGACTATCACCAGAAGCCGATCCAGCTCACCGAGCTGAAGGTCGTCCTGCGGCGGGCAGAATATCTCAAGACGCTCGAGACCGAGTCCGAGAAGAGCCTGCGAGCCAGCGAGAGGACGACGCGCTTCGAAGACATTCTGGGAAACGCGCCCGCCATGCGGGAAATCTTCGGCGTCGTGACGCGTGTCGCCAAGACCGATGCGACAGTGCTGATCCAGGGCGAGAGCGGCACTGGCAAGGAGCTGCTCGCCAGGGCCATCCACTCGAACAGCGCCCGGCGCAGCCGGCCCTTCGTCGCGATCAACTGCGGGGCGATCCCGGAGACTCTCCTGGAGTCCGAGCTGTTCGGCCACGAGAAGGGCGCCTACACGGGCGCCCACATCCAGCGTAAGGGCAAGCTTGAGGTCGCCGACGGCGGCACCCTCCTCCTCGACGAGATCGGCGAGATGAGCGGCCCTCTCCAGGTAAAGCTCCTGAGGTTTCTCCAGCAGCGCGAGATCGAGCGCGTCGGCGGCCGCGAGGTGGTCCGCGTGGACGCCCGGGTCATCGCCGCAACCAACAAGGACCTGAAGGCCGAGCTTCAGTCCGGACGATTCCGCGAGGATCTCTACTATCGCCTCTCCGTCGTCAACCTGAAGCTTCCGCCGCTCCGCGAGCGCGGCGATGACGTCGTTCTGATCGCTAACGCGTTCCTCCGCCGGAGCGGCCAGCAGCATCGGCGAAAGCTCCGGTTCAGTGCTTCGGCCCTGGAGGCGATCATCCACCACTCCTGGCCGGGCAACATCCGGGAGTTGGAGAACACGGTCGAGCGCGCGGTCATCCTGGCCAGGGGCAAGCTCATCGAGGCCCGCGACCTCGGCATCGACGTGGCTTCGACAGGCTCGGACCTAGCATCGCTGCGCCAGGCGCGACACAAGGCCGAACGCGAGGCCGTGGTGGAAGCCCTGGTCAAGACGCGCGGGAACATCAGCCAGGCCGCTCAGCTCCTGGGCGTGAGCCGTCCGACCTTCCACGGAATGATCGACAAGCACCAGGTGAACGCGAAGGAGTTCCGGTAGTCATCCTATGATGTTAAAGATTCTTTACAATCCGCCCGGTGTCGGCCGAAGGGGATGGCAGATAATCGAGAATCCAGATCTTTTTTCGCTGGCACCTACCTTGCATCTCTTGCATTGCGCGCGCAGAAACAGTGCTTCGTAAAGTTTTTCGACACCCGAGAGAGGTGGAACCAGAATGAAGCACAACACGGCGATCCTGGTAATGGCGTTAGGCTTGGTGTTGCTCGCGGGAACGGTGCCGACCGATGCCGTCCCGATGCTCAGATTGACCGTCGACGGCGTTGTTGGGCTGCCGGTCAGCGATGGTGGCGCCGGTGATGCGAACCCGGTGGTTGGTGCAGTCACCCTTATGGGAGCCGCCGGTGCTTTCTCCGTCAATGTCAGCACAGGGATTTCGAAACCGGTCCTGGGGATCGCCGCCAGCCCCTCGATGGATCTCAATTCGGTTGACGTATCCTCACTAAGCGGACCTCACCAGCTCATTCTTGAGTTCTCCGATACTGGTTTCGGGCCCGTCAACTCTGCCTTCCAATTGGGCATCGGGGGAACGACGAACGGCTCGGTTCTCTATCAGGCGTACCTCGATCCCCTAAACGCGAACTTCGCGACGACGACTCTCCTCAGCTCGGTAGGACCGCTCAGTACATCTGCTTTCTCGGGTTCGGCCTCATCGAGCGTATTCAGTTTGGCGGGCCCCTTTTCACTCACTCAGAAGGTTACGATCAACGTGGCCGGGACGGGGACCTCGAGCTTCAACGCAACGCTGGCGGTGCCGGAACCAGGCCCTCTCCTCCTGCTCGGCACGGGCCTTCTCGGCGTGGGCCTTCTGGGTTCGAGGTTGAAGAGGCTTAGACGGTAGCGGCCCCGCGTCAGCGGCCGGGCTTCAGCTTCAGGTCCTCGTACGGCGCCGAGTACGCAAAGCCCTTGATGTGGTCGACGCAGGCTTCGTCGACACGGGGCCCGATTCCCCAGAGGAACGCGAGCTCGAAGATCGGCACGTGCAGGACCCGGTCGTACATGAGCTGCTGGATCTGGTGCAGCATCGTCTCCCGCTTCTTCCGGTCGAGCTCCCGGGCCTGCCGCGCGTAGAGATCCTCGATCTCCGGGACGACGCCGGACGCATAGATACCGGTCTTGCTCACGTACGCCTCGATGCGCGTCGCGGCGTTGCCGGCCGGCGCGCCGAGCCCCATGATGACGCCTTTGATCTTGTGCTCGCGCCACGCGGTGAGGAACGCGGCGCGCTCCATCGTGCGCAAGCGCGTACGGATGCCGATTTCTTGGAGATAGTTCCCGAGGGCCTCGGCCAGCGAGAAGAACGGCGGGAACGGTGTGAGGTCACCGGCGTCGAAGCCCGAGGGATAGCCGGCCTCGGCGAGAAGCTGCTTGGCGCGCGCCGGGTCGTAGACGGGCGGCTCGAACGTCTTCGCGAACTCCAGCACCCGCGGAACGAGCCCGCCGGTCGGCCGCGAGAGCCCGAGGGTCTCGGCTTGATTCAGGGCGCTCCGATCGAGCGCGTGGCTGGCCGCCAGCCGCACGCCCCGGTCGTGCCAGGGCGACTTCGGATCCCACTGCTCCGGCAGATCGAGGAACACGACGCCCGGCGGCATGGCGGCGGCCAGGCGCAGCCCCGGTGACCGCTTCACCTCGGCCGCCACGGGTCCGCTGAGGAGATACACGATGTCGACGTCGCCGGCCTTGAGGGCGGCTGCTCGTGTGGTCTCGTCGGGCATGCTGCGGAACACGAGACGCTTCACGTTCGGAACCTTGCGCCAGTAGCCTTCGAAGGCCTCCATCACCAGATCGACGCCCGGGTTGAAGCTCACGAACTTGTAGGGGCCGGCGCCGATCGGCGCCTTCTTGAAGCCGTCCTCGCCGACCTTCTCAACGTATTTCCTGGGTACGATCCACGCCGCCCCGGTGGCGGACGTGCCGTAGAAGGTCATGAAGTCGGGCCACGGCTCCCTCAGCTGGAAACGAACGCGGCCGGGATCGACGATCTGCACCTCGCGCACGCGGTCCTTGAGCAGCTTGGCCGCCGCGCCGTGGTAGCGCTCGAATGAGTATTTGACGTCGTCCGCGGTGACCGGATCGCCGTTGTGGAACTTCACGCCACGGCGCAGGACGAATTCGTAGGCGAGGCCGTCCTTCGAGACCGCCCATGACTCGGCGAGGCTCGGCGTGTTGTCGCCGCCGGGCATCGGCTTCACCAGCGCGTCGTGCAGGGCGTACAGCACCATGAACGGCGTGATGAACGCCTCGGTGTCGCTCGGATCGAGCCACCGCGCGGCGAGCGTGACGTGCACGCCCCAGGTCATCGTGCCGGCGGGCGCTTGCGGGCGCCCCTCGGGGGCCGCCGGAACGGGCTGCGGTGCGACGGCGAGGAGCAGGACCACGGCAACGAGCACGAATCGGATCACGAACGATTTCATCGCGCCTCCGTGAAGGGCTCGAGCGGTCGAGCTAGGGTATCATCGCCCTGGAGGTGCCGATGAAAATCAACGCGCTCGACACGTACTTCCTGTCCGCGCCGCTGCCGCAGCCGGTCCGCACCTCCACGTCCACGATCAGTCGAGTGAGCGAGCTCATCGTCAAGCTCACGACCGATGCCGGCCTCGTGGGCATCGGCGAGGCGCACGGGCCGTTCCTGTCACAGGGCGGGCCCGAGGGCATGAAGGCGGTCAGCCAGATCCTCGAGCGCGTCAGGCCGCTCGTCGTCGGCCAGGACCCCTTCGGGGTCGAGCGCATCTGGCAAGATCTTTTCGCGCTGACCTACACGAGCGTCCGCGGGGTTCCGACACTGGCGCAGCAGCGCCGCCAGCTCGTGACGGCCATCAGCGCCATCGACATCGCGCTCTGGGATCTCATGGGCAAGGCGACGAACCGGCCCGTGCACGCCCTGCTTGGCGGAGC
>Ga0070706_100001814_pt1 | contig 22117 bp, 6 predicted proteins | sample KBSK5501metaG_FD_65476 | JGI IMG/M metagenome (GOLD analysis project Ga0070706, IMG submission 65476) | Corn, switchgrass and miscanthus rhizosphere microbial communities from Kellogg Biological Station, Michigan, USA - KBS K5-50-1 metaG | ecosystem: Host-associated > Plants > Roots >... | reverse complement strand
GATCGGTCAAGGCCGTCTCCCTTCATGTGAGGATTTCCTGGCTCGAGTTCGAGAGCCTACGTCACAGCCGCCGTTGGGACCAACCGCCCCGCCCGGCCCGGGCGGCGTTTCGGCATGCTTCCTGCTGTCGCACAACCCGGAGGTCTTTACTATGTTGCTTGCTCTCGGAGTCATTCTCTTGATCGCCTGGATGCTCGGGCTCTTCGCGTTCCACGTCGCCGGCGGTCTGATTCATCTCCTGGTCGTCCTCGCGGTGATCGCGTTCATCGTGCATCTCTTCCGGAGGCCGGGAGTCGTCTGAGCGGAGGGGCGGCGGAATGCCGCCCCGCCAATTCTTTCGCCACGCCGGCCGCTCCGTGCGGCCGGTCTTTTTCTTTTTGGGAGCTCACATGCCTGACAGGAAACCGGGAAGGACGAATCGCCGGAAGGTCCGTTTCGCCGTAGCCGGGTTGGGCTGGTTCGCGCAGGTGGCCGTGTTGCCGGCATTCCGGCATGCCTCGGGTGACGCCGAGCTCGTCGCGCTCTTCTCCGACGAGCCGGAGAAGTTGAAGAAGCTCGGCCGCAAGTACCGGGTGTCCGCGCTCCACTCCTACGACGACTTCGATTCGGTCCTGGCCTCCGGCGAAATCGACGCGGTTTACCTCACGCTGCCCAACCACCTGCACCGGGAATACACCCTTCGCGCGGCAAAGGCCGGGGTGCACGTCCCGTGCGAAAAGCCGATGGCGGTGACGGAGAGAGACTGCAAGGCGATGATCGGCGGCGCGGAGCGCGCGGGAGTGCTCCTGATGATCGCTTACCGGCTGCACTTCGAACGGGCGAATCTCGAGGCGGCCGAGATCGTTCGGTCCGGAAAGCTCGGTCCGCCGCGCTTCTACCAATCCGTCCTTTCCAACCCCGTCACCGACCCCGACAACATCCGCCTTTCGCCGATCGACCAGGGCGGCGGCACGCTGTACGACGTCGGGATCTACTGCATCAACGCTTCGCGTTACATCTTCCGCAGCGAGCCGATCGAAGTCGTCGCGCGATCGGCTAACAACGGGGAGAAACGATTCTGCAACGTGGATGAGATGACGAGCGCCGTCCTGAGATTTCCCGATGAGCGCCTGGCCGTCTTCACCTCGAGCTTCGGCGCGGCTCCGTGCTCTTACTTCGAGGTCTTCGGGACGAGAGGCTGGCTACGAGTGGAAGGAGCCTTCGAATTTGCGGAGCCCATGAAGCATCGCCTAACGATCGGTGATCGGACGCGGGAGAAGAAGTTTCCCAAGCGCGACGAGGTGGCCCCCGAGATCATTTACTTCTCCAACTGCATCCGCGAAGGCAAGACCCCCGAGCCCTCCGGCCGGGAGGGCCTGGCCGACGTTCGCATCATTCGGGCGCTCTATCGCTCGGCCCGGACCGGCCGCCCGGTCACTCTGTCGGGCTTTCAGAAGAAGCGCCGCCCAACCCTGCGTCAAGAGATCCACCGGCCACCGGTCGGGCATCAGGAGCTGGTCGACGTCGACCAGCCGTCGCCGAGCTAGCCCCGCGCTTCCGGGGCGGCTCCTCCCGCCGTTTTTTGAGGTTTAGCTCCCGACCTCAGAAATTTTTCGCTGGGGTGTCAAAAAAACCCTCTCCCGACGCACTTTATCCGGGGAGAAGAAGCGGTCTCGCGACAAAGAGATAGCAGGGGACCCAACGAAGGAGGAGAACGCGGAGTTTGACGGGTTCGCGCGATTACGATAGCGTACGCAAAACTCTCTTCGACAACTCGAGCACTGCGATGGGCGGCTGGGGCTAGCCGATCCCTCGGAGTTCTCGAATGCGCAGAAGAGCAGCCGGGGTCCGGCGATCGCGCAGGAACGCAGGCAACGGGAGCGCGACCGCGGCGGTGACGTCGACGACGGCGTACTCGTACTCCCCCTGCCCGGCAAACCGCGAGCTTTCCCGGCCGGACCTGCCTCTCTTCCAGGCGTTCGCTCGCACCTCCCGACATGGAATCAGGTCTCGCGGCATACATGCGTAGAAGTTCACATATGGCTAGGAACTCCGGAAGAGTCTGGGCATCACAGGGGACAAACCTAGAGTTGAGATAGACTTGTAGAAAGCGATCAACAACTAAATGCGGACGCCGGTGCTACCGGCGTGCGGCCGTCCGTTCCGGCAGCACGAGGGTGCTGGCCGTAATGCTGTCCGTCTCCCGTTCTCCATCCCCCTCTTGTCCCTGGCCAAAGAAACCTGGCACTGGTGTCCAAGGACCCGAGGCGCTGCGGTTCGTGCGGCGATCGCGACGACTCTCTTGCTCTGCTCTGGGCTCTCCCGGGCGCAGACGGACCCGGCTGCCTCAGCCGGTCTGGCATGGCTCAACTCCCATCAGAACTTGAACGGCGCCTGGGGCGGCATCGCGGAGCTGGCGCCGCGCGACACCGCACGCGCTCTCGTCGCGGAATACCTGCTGCGGGCCAACGGCTCCAACTCGGTGCGGGGGCTTTCGTGGTTGGCCGGCCAGCAGGGATTCTCCCCCAACGAGTTCCTCGCGGAGCAGGCACTCGCTCTTTCCCGAGGCAGTCTCGACAACAGGGCCGTTCTGGCAAAGCTCCTTGGGCAACGCTCTTCGATCGGTCAGGACTTCGGCGGCTTCATCAGCCACAGCGGCAACAACTTCGACACGGCGCTAGCGGTGCAGGGCTTTTCAACGCAAGAGGCAACCTACGCATCAACTCTCGGCGCTCTCGTCTCCACTCTGCTCGCCCGGCAGAATCCCGATGGCGGGTGGGGATTCGACCAGGGGTTTTCGAGCCACCCCGTCTTCACGAGCGAAGTCTTGATCGCATTGACCAGCACGCGCACGGTCCTCCCGCCCCCGGCCGCGATCGTGGCGGCGCAGCAGAACCTCGCGGCTCAACTCGGCCCGGACGGCAAGATCGGGGACGGCGTTCTCTCGTCGGCACTGGCCTACCGAGCCCTCGGTGTGTCTGGTTACTCCCTCGCCTCACTGTCCCTCTCGCCGCTCGCCTATCTGAAGGCACAGCAGGGGGTCGATGGCTCCTGGGGGCTGGGGGATACGTATTTGACTGCCCGTATTCTCGAGGCCTTCGCTTCTCAGAAGATCAATCTCGTCATCCCGGCTGGCGGCTTCTCTGTGACTCCTTCCACAGTTCGAGACGGAGCTTCGGCCGCGGCCAGCATCACGGTCGCCAACTACGGCGCGCTAGCTGCGCCCGGGACATCGGTCACCCTGTACGTCGGCGACATGAAAGGGCGCAACCTCGGGACGGTCTCCGTTCCCGCCCTGGCACCGGCCGCCTCGGCAACAGTGACGATCACCTTCACGGCCGGTCCCCCCGTGGGAACACAAACTCTTCTGGCTCTTGCGGACCCCTCGGGCCTGCTCGACGAGCTGCGCAAGGACGACGACCAGGCCACCACGACCCTTATCGTCAAAGGCAAGCCCGACTTCCAGATCGTCTCCAACGACATCTCCACCAGCCCCGCTCGTCTGCAGCCCGGCTCCGCCGGGCAGATCCTGGTGACGATCCACAACAACGGGCAGGGAGACGCGGACCCGACAGGGTACTCCGTTTCGCTGACGAGCGGTTCGAACACAACCGTTCTGCAGAAGAACACGGTCCCCTCGATCCCGGCCGGCGGCTCGCAGGTCGTTTCGATTCCGGTCACCCTCGCCGCCGGCTCGTACACAATCACGGCGATCGCTGATCCGGACGGCCTCATTCCAGAGCTCGACGAGACGAACAACCGCGCGACCAGGGCGATCACGGTCTCGACGACCGCCAACATCGATCTGAGAATCCTTTCTTCCAACCTGACCGTCAACCCGGCTCGGCCGACGCCGGGGCAGAGCATCTCGATCTCCGCAGTCGTGGAAAACGTTGCCACGGACCCGGTGGTGTCGGAAGTGGCCTTCTACGACGGCGCACCGGGTGCGGGAGGCATCGTCATCGGGACGTTCCCCGTTTCCATCGACGCGCAGTCGCAGACCACGGTTCAGACCGCGTACACCACCACCGCGTCTTCACAGGTGATCTACGCCGTCGCCGACCCAAACAACACGATTCCGGAGATCGACGAGTCCAACAACACGGCTTTTTTCCCCCTGACGGACGCCGCTGTCGACCTATCCGTGGTTGCCGATGGAGTCGTAGTCCCGCGAACTCCTCCCATTGCGGGTCAGACCATGACCGGACGTGTCGTGGTCCGCAACCTCGGAACTCTGCCGGCGAGCAACGTCGAAGTTCTCTTCTACGACGACCTTCCTCAGAGCGGGGGACAACAGGTCGCCGACGCGTTCGTCTCTGTGGCAGCGGGCGGAAAGGCGGTCGTCTCCGCGAGCTGGACGGCTCGAGCGGGTCAGCGCCTGGCCACGGCGGTGGTCAACCCGACTCACGCAATTCCCGAGCTCAACTACAACAACAATCGGGCGAGCCGGCCTTATGCGGTCGCCGCGTCGAGCGGCCCCGACATCTTCGTGGATGTCACCAAGCGCAGCGACCCCCTCGCGTCGATCGATTCTTCCGGGCTCTCGATCAATCCCACCACCTTGACCGTGAGCGGTCTCGTCAGGGTGACAGTGCACATGGCGGGCGTCACGCAACCCTTTGCGGTGACAATCTTCGAGGACCGGGATGGCGATGGCGCCTTCAATCCAGAGGTCGACAATCCTCTCGGCTCGACAATCCTCCCTGCCGGAACCGACCCTCAGGTTGCCCAAATCACGGTGGCCGGCGCCGTCCGGTTCGTGCCCAGCCGTTTGCTGATCGCGCTCGACAGCGGAAACTCTGTGCCCGAGACCAACGAATCCAACAACATCGTCGAACTCTTCGCCGAGTGTCAGACGCGGTTCAACTTCGCCCCCGTCCCCGGCAGGCTCAAGTGGAGCACGCCGGCTCTCCGCTCCAACGTACTGGTCCCGGTCGCGCGCGTGGTGGATACCAACGGCGACGACATCGTGGACGAGAACGACGTTCCGACGGTCATGCAGATGTCCTTCGGGACTCTCTATGCCCGCCGCGGGGACACGGGCCAGGTCCTGTGGTCGCGGGACGGCTTGAGCAGCGGCGCGATCAGCGCCGCCATCGGAGATGTGGATGGAGATGGTTTCGCGGAGACGATCGTGCACGCCGATACACATCGGCTCGTCTGCGTCGGCCACGACGGCCAGATCAAGTGGACCAGCCCCGAGATCGAGCGAGACCCGAAGTGGGACTACTACATCGAATCGACCTTCGGCTTCGTCCACTACAGCTACGTCGGCGCCCCGCTGATCGCGGACCTGGACGGCGACGGGCATCCCGAAGTCATCTGCGGCCGCACGGTGCTCGACGGCGCGACGGGCGCTATCAAGTGGGTCGGCACGGCGGGCCGCGGGCGAGCCTGGGACACGCGCAACGACAACCTCTACATGCAGAGCTTCCCCGACCAGGAGATGCCGATCGCCGTCGATCTGGACGGGGACGGCAAGCTCGAGGTCGTCGCAGGCAATACGGCGTACCGAGCGGATGGCTCGATCTATTGGTCCCGGCCGGATCTACCTGACGGCTACACCGCCGCTCTGACCCTTCCGAACGAGGCGCGCCCGAAGATCTGTCTCGTCGGCGAAGGCAAGATCTATCTCCTCAATTACGACGGCACGACGAAGTGGGGTCCCGTCCCGGTGCCCGGAGGCGCTCTGATCGGCGGAGCGCCGACGGTCCGCGACAACATCAACCTCGGGTCTTCCCCTTACATCTGGGTCGCCGGTGACGGATTTCTCTCCCGGCTCGAGTCCATAAACGGGCAGGTCGTCTGGACCCGCGCCGTCTCCGCCGCGGGTGTTCCTTTCAATACCGTCACGAATTTCGCCACCGCCTTCGACTTCGGGGGCACGGACGGAGCGGGCGGCCTGCTGCTCGCCTACCAGTCGATCGATAGCTTCCGAATCCTGAGGGCCGACGGCGGATTTCAGTTTTACCAGGAGCCCAATCAGGTTTTTCCCTACTTCCCCGGCGGGCCCACGATCGCCGACGTGGACGGCGACGGCCGCGCCGATCTGATCGTTCCGGGACGAGAAGGAGTGGGTCTCCGTGTCTTTGGAGATCCTTCGTGGTCTCTCGCTCCAGCGGTGTTCAACGAGGCCGCTTACCACGTCGTCAACGTCTCGGAGACCGGCGCCATTCCGGCCCACGAGGCGCCGCAGCCCCTCACCCGGCAGTTCTACCGCGCCAACGCCGCGACACCATTGCCGGCCCTGCTGCCGAACCTGACAACCTCCTATGTCCGGGTGGACACGAGCGCTTATCCCGCTCGAGTGAAGGTAACCGGCCGCATTGGCAATGCGGGATCGTCGACTGCTCCCGTCGGCGTGCCTGTCGCGTTCTTTCAGGGGAATCCATCCGCAGGAGGAGTGCTCTTGAGCGTCGTCCTGACGACGACGCCGCTGCCCCCGGGCGCCTACGAGGACGTCGTCTTCACGTACAACAATCCGCCTTCCGGCTCGATCGTCTTCTACGTTGTCGCGGACCGAAATGCCTCGGGGCAGGGGACGATAGCGGAATGCAACGAGACGGACAACACCGGCGTCGGTGCGCCGGCGAACCTGGTCGCGGATGTGGCGACCTCCGATGGATCGATCGCCGTCAGCGATGCCTACCCGCGGCCGGGAGACGTAACCACGATTGGAGCCTCGGCTCAGGTTTTGGGTGCGGTGGACACGAGCAAGCTCTTTGCCCAGTTCTTCGTGGGAGATCCGAGGACGGGCGGCACGGCGATTTCCGGAATCCTGCCGGTTCAGGTCAAGACGGTCCGCGGCGTGACGTCGGCCACCGTCGCCTTCGACTGGACCGTCAACGCCGCTCCGGGACCGCAGACGATCGCCTGCTTCTTCGATCCGCAGAATCTCATTCCCGAACAAAACGAGGGCAACAATATAGCGCTTGTATCGATCCAGGTGGCGCCCGTCCAGGAAATCAAGAAGCTGTCCGGGACGACCGTTCTGACGCCGCCGGCTGCCGATGTGGGCCGGCCGATCACGATCCGGGCGACCCTCCAGAACATCGGCAACGTCCCCCTGAGCGGGGTGGTGATCCATTCGCTGGTGACGGATCCCAATTCCTCCGTTGTTTTCAGCGGCTCGGGCACGCTCGCGAACCTCGGCAAGTTCGCCTTCGGCGAGGTTTCTCTGGGCAGCTTCACGCCAACTCTGTTGGGGACCTATACAGTCAATCTGGCTCCGGCGGATCCCTCGGTCACCTTGATGGTGTCTCCCAAGACGATCACCATCGCGCCCTTCGTCGGAGCGGCGTTGACCGCGGCCCCCGATCGCGTTCCCGTTTCCCTGCCCCTCGTCCAGGCGCATCTCCATGTCTCGAAGCTCAACACCGTGGTCGAGCCCGACGACCCGCTGAAACCGATCATGCTCGCCGCGCTCCAAAAAGGGCTCAACTGGGCGGGTCCGGCCGTGCTCGCCAACGCGATCCCGGCGGGTTGCTTCAAGTGCCACGTCCAGTCGCAGGGGCTCGCCGGCTTGGAGGCCTCGCGGCACGTGAAGGGAGTGACGGTCGACGACACGACGACCCAGAAGATCTTCGACCAGATGGTCAGCTTCCAGTTCAGCAACGGAGGCTTCGCCGACGCCGGATACGTAACGGCGACGTCGCTGGGCGCCTGGTCTCTCTCGTACTGGCACGATCCGCTCGCCGCCAAGCCTTATCTGGTCAAGGCGCTCGATTTCCTCGTACCGTTTCAGAACGCCAACGGCACCTTCAGCTGCGACAGCTGCCTGATCTCCTTCGCGGGCCCCGAGGCGACGACGATGTTCAACATGATCGCCTTCGCTCGCGGCTATGAAGAGACGGGCGATCCCCGCTATCTGAATGTTCTCACGAAGGCAGTGAACTGGGCGCTCGGCTACGACTATCAGGCCGGAGGTGTGCCCGGGGCGGAGTTTCCCGCTCGCGTTTCGATCGGCCTGTCTTCGGCCCTTCCCCAGATCGCCGACCCCACGTTGGCGGCCAACATTCGAAGTCGCATCCAATCGATCGCGCTCTATCTGCGTTCGCTTCAGAACCCCGATGGCTCTTTCGGACCGCAGGCCGTTCCGGACTTCCCTCTGATTCGGACGGCGCAGTCTCTCTACGCGCTGGCGCTGGCGGGGACCCCGTCGACTGACCCGGGTCTGCGGGCCGGGATTCTCTATCTGGTCAACAAGCAACAGAGCAACGGCGGCTGGGTGGAGCTCCGGTTGGAGATTTCCAATCAGGTGCAGTGGATCGATGAGTCCACCTGGGTCATGATCAGCCTTCCCGCCGTCTTTCTCCGCTTCGGCCAGTTCGACGTCGACGCCAACGTCACGATCCCGTCGCCGGCTCTGCTCCAGACACCCAACCCCGGGCCCGCCGTCTCGCAAGTCGTTCCCGGCGGCACTCAGTACACGTGGCGCATGACGGACCTCACCGAGGCAGGGAGCGACATCTTCTTCAACGTTCTCGTCAACGGCCTGGCCTCCGGCGAGACGCGGGCAATCGCGTCGGATGCGAGGCTGGCGTACAACGATCCTTATTCGGGCGATCCTCAAACGAAGGCGGTCGGCATCCCGACGGTGACCGGCTATGGGCCCCTCCGGCTCGACATCTCGACGGACAAGAGCTCGTACCCACCGGGTGCGGCCGTCACGATCCGGGAGACGATCACGAACATCGGGACGACGAATTCCGGAATCACCAACGACCTGATCATTCGGGATTCCGCGGGCGGCCAGGCTGCCGTCGTGGCCGCGGCCGATCCGGTCAACGGGCTGCCTCCCTCTTATTTCCCTGGCTGGCGATTCACCGCGCCGGTGACGTTCACGGTGGCCAACGACGGGTCGAACCGGCTGATCAGCTTCCCGATCAGCTTCAAGACGCTCCTTCAGCAGCTCTCGATCACGGGGGCCTTCGACCGCAACTCCATTCGCGTCACCTCCGACGCGGGGCCTTCGGCCGAGTGGTCCTTCTCTTACGTTCCCGCAGGAACGGACCCGGCCGTCGGTTCGCTCACCCTCGCCGTGCCGGACGGGATCGGCTCGGGCACGGCAGTCTCTCTCCACGTCTTCTTCGACACGTTGGACAACGTGCCCAAGCCGGTGTCGCTCTTCGACCGCACGCTCGCGGGATCGCTCGCCGGGAACGGGTTCGCCGCGACCTGGTGGGCCCTCGATTCCAGCGCCAATTCTTTCTCCAATCTCCCCGAGAATCTCCCGGTTACGGGTCCCGCGCTCCTGCAGAACGTGGTGCCCGACGGAAACTGGGTGCACCCCGCCTCGGTACCGTTCAACTTCTTCACGACGACCTGGGCGGCCCAACTCGATGTGCAGATCGCCGGGACGTACCAGTTCGGGATCACTTCTGACGACGGGAGCTGGCTCTACATCGACGGCAACCTGCTCATCAACAACGGAGGCCTTCACGGCCAGCAGCTGCGGACAGCCTCGATTTCGTTGACAGCGGGTTTCCATTCGATCAAGGCGGTCATGTACCAGTGGGGCGGGGGAGAGTTTCTCAGCGTGCAGTGGGCTCCGCCCGGTCAGAGTCTCGTGATCGTTCCGCAGGCCAGGCTCTTCACCTCGCTGCCCGCGGCGCCAAGCTCTTCCGCGCTTATCGGCACGCCCTCGGTTCTCCCCAATGGTGTCGTGATTCTGACCTACGTTTGGAACACCGGATCCACGGCGGCCGGCCCGTATTCTGCGGTCGGAACGCTGCGGCAGAACGGTGCCTTCATCACGACCAACTCGGCTCCCTTCTCGATTACGCAGGTCTCTGCGTTTACCGGGACCGTCTCGACGGACAAGGCTTCCTACAACGTCAACGAGACGGCGCACGTGACCGCGTCGATTCAATACGCCAACGGAAATTCGCCTGTCTCCGGCCTTTCCGCGATCCTGTCGGTGACCAACCCCGCAGCATCGGTCGTCGCGACCTCGACGACGAATCTTCCGACGATGTCGCCGGGCCAGACGGCTGCTGCCTCGCTCGATTGGCCCATCGGCTCTTCTTCGGCGGGAACCTATCAGGCGACTCTGATCCTGAAGGATTCACTCGGATCGACGCTTACGACCAGGAGCTCTCCCTTCACCGTCCTTTCGAGCGCCGACACCGGCAAAGGTCTGACGGGAACCCTGACGTCCCCGGCAACCGCCCTCCAGGGCAGCACGGTGACCTTCTCCTCGTCGATCACCAACGGCGGCAATGCGGCTCTGGCCAATGCGCCGTTCGCCATCCGTATTCTGGATGTCGCCACGCAAACCCTCGTGGGGACGATTCCCATGACCGCTTCGATTGCACAGGGATCGACTTTCAGTCTCCAGTCTCCCTACCTAACGGGCGGGCTCTCCGCTCAAAAGTACACGGCGTACCTGGTGTCGCTCATCACCGGACAGCCGCAGCCGCTGGCCTCGGCGACGTTCGATCTCCTGCCCGCCGTCGATCTCTCGGTGACTCAATCGGACTCTCCCGATCCGGTCACGGAGACGCAGAACCTGACCTATACGATCAACGTCGCCAACGCGGGTCCCTCCTCCGCGCCGGCTGTCGTTCTCACAGACACGCTGCCGGGCAGCGCGGCGTTGGTTTCGGCCACCGCGTCGCAGGGAAGTTGCGGCGGGACTTCCGTGATCACGTGCAACCTTGGATCTCTCGCCAAAGGCGCCTCCGCCGTCGTCACGCTGGTGGTGACCCCGTCGGTGCCCGGGACGATCTCCAACCTCGCCTCCGTCACGAGCGGCGGGAGCGATCTGAACCCGGCCAATAATTCTTCGACCGAGAGCACGGTCGTGAAGGCGGCCGCGGACGTTGCGGTCACGATAGCCGGTGCGCCCAATCCCGTCGTGGAGACTCAGAACCTGACGTACACGGCAAGCGTGACCAACAACGGTCCCTCTTCCGCCAGCAACGTTCTGCTGACGGACTCTCTGCCCGCGGCCTTGACGCTCGTCTCGGCGACGGCCTCACAGGGAAGCTGCAGCGGCACGGTGAACGTTGTCTGCGCGCTGGGGACACTGGCCAAGGGCGCTTCGGCCACCGCGACGATCGTGGTCAAGCCTTCCGGGGCGGGCACGATTTCCGATATCGCCTCCGTGAGCGCCACGGAAGCCGACCTGGCGCCCGCGAACAACAGCGCGACGGCGACGACATTGGTCAAGGCTGCGGCGGATCTCTCGATCACTCTGTCGGATTCACCGGATCCGGTGATCGAGCACCAGAATCTGACTTACACGATCAGCGTCACAAACCGCGGGCCCTCGAGCGCGACGGGAGTCGCCGTGACCGACGTGCTGCCTGCCGGGGTGACCTTCGGCTCCGCGACCGCCAGCCAGGGAAGCTGCAGCGGCACGAGCCTCGTCACGTGCAGCATCGGAACGCTGGCGAAGAACGCGATCGCCACGGTCACGATCGTCGTGTCCGCGTCCGCGCCGGGCACTCTCTCGGACACGGCCTCGGTCGCGGGCAGCGAGGTCGACCTCAATCCGTCGGACAACACGGCCACCGCCTCGACTCAAGTGAACGCGGCCGGAGCGCTCTTGAATCTCGACATCCTCTCGGCCGGCCATGCCCGGATCCTGCTCTGGGTCAACTGCAGCCCTGGCAACAGCGGAAAGGGATGTACTCCGCCCTTGCCGCCGTTCCTGAAGCAAACCCTCGAAGCGGCCGGGGTTCGCTACGCTCTGGTCGGCGATGAGTACACCTTCCTCGATCAGATGAGGACGGGCGCCTACAGCGGCGCGATCATCTACAAGCCAAGCTCGGCCGAGCCGAAGATCGCTCCGGAGTATCTCGAGGATGTTCGGTTCGGCTTCGGTCTGCTCTACATCGACAATTCGACCGACGCCAATCCCAGGCTGGCTCCGGCCCTCCAGGTCTCTTTCCAGGGGAAGATCCACGGCCCGGTCTCCGTCGATCTACTGCCGACGCCGTTCACGAGCCCGGGGACGATTCTGTTCAACGGGGACAGCGTGCGCCTCTCGCTCGCCGGCGCCGCCGCCGCCGCCAGAATCACGGGCTCCTCCGACCCCGCCATCTCCTACGCGACCTATGGAGCCGGCCACATCGTTGTCATCCCCTACGATACCGAGCTGACGGCCACACCAGCAGTGGCGAGTCTGCTGATCTCGGCCGTCAATTACATCTCCCGGACGCCCGCTTCTCCGTATCTGGCGGGCGAGGTCGTGCCTCTGACGCTGCGCGTGACGACTCCTCCCGGCGGTCCGGTGCCGGTGACGCTCGCTTTGACGCTCCCGCCTGGTGTTTCGGTCGTGGACGCGTTGCCGCCTCTCTCCTCGGCCAATCCGCCGACCTGGAACCAGACCATCGCCGGGAACACGCAGATGGACTTCTACGTCTGGCTGAGGCTGCCCAACGCCGCCGGGAGCTTCACCGTGACCGCGGACGCGGGACTGCAGAGCCAGCCGCCGAGCGTGACGAAGACATTGACCCTGATCGTGTCGGGCGACCGCGCGCAACTGGAGAGTCAGCTGCTGGCGGATCTGACTGCTCTCAAGGCCGTCGCCACGACGAGCTCCGACAAGAAGGCGATCGATGACGCGATCGCTCTCGTCTCCGCGATTCAGGGCTTGGGCAGTCCCAATGCCGCGGGCGTTCTCGACATCATTGGGAAGGCCATGCAAATCCTCGGGGATCTCCAGTCGCTCAGCATCAACGCAACGGCCGCCACGGCGGATGCGGACCGCTTGCTCGTCTACTGGCAGGGCCGGACAGTGCCATGAGAAAGGGCCTTCACGTGCGTCGATTCCAGAGGTTTCTGAAGGGCCGCCTCGGCCGAGGCCTGGCAGCGGCCATCGCACTTTCCACGCTCTTGAGCTGCGTCGATTTCGCCAACTACGCCTTCGCGGCGGCGGTCGAGCGCAACAAGAGGGAGGAGCTCTACCGGATCGCCGTCAACCTGAAGATCGATCCGGCGTTCTTGCTTGGCCGGGATCGCAGCAGTTTCAGTCTTTCGGGCCTCGTGGCGTCGCTGGCCAAGTCCGTGGGCCTCGCGCAGACGAGGCCCGGATCTGCCGAGAAGCAGACGGACATTTCCGCTTCGATTCAGACGGTCAAGTCCCGCTATGCATTGGTCGCCGCCGACGCCGTGCTCGCTCAGCTCGCCCGCCTCCTGGAGAGCGCCGCCTCGCCGGCGTTTCAAGCCAAGCACAGCGACCAGCTCCAGGCCACTGCCGACTCGGTCTCGCGTCTGATCGGCAAAGACTTTTTGCCTGATCTTCCGCCCGGGCTTCCGGGAGTCGCGTCGGCCCGACATGCCCAGATGAAGAACGCCGTCAATCAGCTTCGATCCCTGGCCAAGGACATCTTGAAGAACGCGCATGCCCTCGAGAAGGCAAACTTGAACGGGACCCTCGCTTCCCTTCGGGGCGTCTCCTCCGATTTGCTGACCCTTCCCGTGAGAGGTGCGCGCTGGACGAGGGATGCCTATCCCGTCAAAGACACGGCTCGTTCGATTGCGACTTCGCCGATCGGCCCCGGAATCCCCGCCGGGGCGGCCGTTTCGGCGCCTTCCGCGCTCGGGGGATTCAGTCCGGGAGCCGGGCCTCGAAGAGGCGCGTCGAGCCTCGCGGTGAAGGCGACGAGCTCCGTCCCTGCCGACATCCAAATTCTCGCCCAGAGTCTCGGGACCCCGGCGAAGGTCTTTGCCTACGTTCACGACCGAATCGCCTGGGAGTCCTACGCCGGCGTCGCCAAGGGTTCCCTCGGGACGCTTAAGGAAGGGCGGGGCAACGACTGGGATCAGGCGCTGCTGCTGCGCGATCTCCTGACGGCGCTCGGTTACCAGGCGCAGCTCGAGTGGGGGACGGTCACGCTGCCGATCGCGCAGGCCATGAACCTGGTCGGCACGGAGGACCCCCTTCAGGCCGGCAACCTCCTGGCCACCGCAGGGTTCGACGCGCTTGCGTTGACCGTCAGCGGAAGTCCCGTCTCGATCCGGATGACCCATGCCTGGGTGCGGGCCGCGATTCCCTACGTGGAGAACCGCGGCGCCACGGCCGGGCCCGCCGACACCTCGGTGCGAATGGACCCGAGCTTCAAGCGCAATCTGTACCAACCCGGGATTCCGATCAACGGCAAGGTCGCCTGGGGCGAAGACGACTATCTGCAGAATTCGACCGTCCGGCCCCCCGTCGACTACTACGGCGACAAGATCTGGGCCTACATCCGCGCCAACAACATCGTCTGCCAGAACCTGAGTCAGGTCGGAAAGGCCGGGAGCATCATCGCCGAGAACTTTCCCTTCGTTCCCGCGACACTGACGGCCAAGATCGAAAACATCGCCGGGACGGCGACCGATCCTCCCGCATCTCAGCTCCAGACTGTCGCTTTGACGGTGACGGACTCGGGCGGCGGGACACTCGCGACTTACGCCGCCAACCTCTCGGATGCCTGGGGCAAGAAGCTGACGCTCACTTTCCCGCCCGCCACGCCGGACGACGAGGCGATCATCGCGAGCTACGGCGGGCTCTTCTCCACGCCCGCCTATCTGATCCGCTTGAAGCCCGTCTTCTCCCTCGACGATCAAGCCGTGGCCACGGGGGCGGCGGTGCCGGCCGGAGCGTTCCTGAGCCTCTCGCTGGTGTTTCATCAGCCGGGCGCCGCCGACGACTCCACACGGCACGGCGTCGTGGCGGGGGAGACCCACACGGAAGTCTTCGATCCAGGCATCGTCCCCGACTCGCTCCTGCTCGCCCGCACGGCCCGCGTGGCAGGTCTTTCGGGCGACGCTCTCCTCTCCGAGAAGCTCTTCCTCGCCGGTCTGCGCTATTTCCAGCACGTTGACGACGGCGTGGCCTTCGCGACCAGCGTGCGCTGGCAGCGGGCCGTCAAGCGGGCCTTCGAGGCGGATGTCTCGCGGCGCATCGACGTGGACTACAACGTGGCCGGCGCGCCGATCCGGCTGCGACCCGCCGAGAACAACATCGATGCGACGCGTCTTCAGGTCGGCGTCATACCGATCGGCAACGACCTTTCCAACAAGGCCGAGGCGCTCTCCCTCGCCGGTCTCGAGACTTCGTACCGGGAGGGCGCCGTCTGGGAGGAAGTGGAGAGCCAGCAGGGGATCTCGGCCGTCAAGGCGTTGCTGCTTTCGCGGATGGCAGGTCAGACTCTCTACACCGCGAACTCCGGCAACGTCGAATCCGTGCTCGCCGCGGCGAGCCTCCCTGCCGACGTAGAGGCAGAAATTCGCGGCGCCGTGGCGCAGGGCCGCATCGCGAAGCTCGCGTCCGCGCCGATCACCCTCAACAAGTGGGGTGGAACGGGCTACATCCTCGAAGACGCGGCCACGGGAGCGGCAACGTATCCAATTTCCGGCGGTTTCGCCGGCGGCAGCGACACTGGCGGCCCGACAGGCGGCGTGCCGGACCTCCTGGGCTCCGAGCCCTGGCTCGAGGGCTCGCCACTGGGCGATCTGCTGCGCCAACTTCTCGCCCTTTTGGGGGGAGGGGGCGGCAGCTCGAGCTCGGGGACTCCCGCGACGAATCAATCCGATCCCGTGAATCTCTCCACCGGCAACATGTTCCGGACCGTTTCCGACTTCTCGATCGTCGCTCGCGGTTTGCCGGTCGTTCTGACGCGTACCTACAACAGCCGCTCGACTTACAACGGTCCCTTCGGGTTCGGCTGGACCTTCAACTACGGCGAGTCGGTGCGCGTCAATCCGGACGGCTCGATCACCTACAGGGAGGCCGACGGCACGGAGCACCTCTTCGCCAGGAACCCGGACAGCACCTTCGCCTCGCCCCCCGGCAAGCACATCACGCTCACGCCGGCCGGGCCCGGCTACTCGATGCGCTTCAAGGATGGCCTGACATACGGCTTCGACGCCAACGGAAGTCTGGCTTCTCAGAAGGACTTGAACGGCAACACCGTCACGATCAATCGGGACGTCTCGGGCAATGTCACGACCGTGGTGGACGCTTCGGGGCGGACGGTCCTGACGTTCACGACGACCGGCGGGAAGACCACTCGGGTCGCCGATCTCGCTGGCAGGACGGTGGTGTACGGGTACAGCGGGGATGATCTCGTTTCCGTGACCGACACAGCCGGGAAGACGTGGACGTACGCCTACGATCTCTCTCACAACATGACCTCGCTCGCGGATCCTCTCGGTAATGCCCAGTCCTTCGACTACGACACGGACGACCGGCTTTTTCATCACGTGGACGCGACGGGCGCCGAGGAGTTCTTCCACTACGACATCGCCGGCCGCCAGAGCGTCCTGACCGACAAGAGGGAAGGGGACCGGTTCGTCCAGTTCGACGATACCGGCCGGGCGACACTCGAGGCCGATCCGGCGGGCAACGTGGTCAAGGCCGATTGGGATGCCGACAACAACCGCACGAAAGTCCTCGACTCGCGCGGCTTCACGACCTCCTATCAGTACGACCCGCAGGGGAACCTGACGCGCCAGGCCGTTCCCGACACCGGAGTCGTCACGACCAACTATGACTCCAACTCTCGCCCGTTGACGACGACGGACGCTCTGGGCTCGACGACGACTAACCAGTACGACTCGGCCGGCAATCTCTTGCAGACCAGCCGCGATGCCTCGGGTGTCACGGAGACGACCAAGAACACCTACGACGCAACCGGCCAGCTCCTGACGACGACCGATCCCAACAGCGGCGTGACGACTTTTGCCTGGAACGGCAACGGGGCGATGACTTCGCGCAAGGACGCGGCCAACAACACGACTACAATGACGCCCGACGCACTGGGCAGGATCACTTCCATCAAGGACTCAGCCAATAACGCGACGTCTCTGATCTACGACGGCCGCGACCGTATCCTGACACTGACGGATCCGTACACCAACGCGACGAGCTTCGCCTACGACGCTGCCGGGCGGCGGGCGTCGGTCACGACACCGCGCGGGACAACCAGCTATGCCTACGACGGCGAGGGACGAGTTCTCACGGTCACAGATCCTCTTTCGAACAAGTCGACGACGACGTACGACGCGGCCGGAAACGTGTTAACGCGGACCGACCCGCGCGGCAACGTGACTCGCTACGAGTACGACCCGGTCGGCCGAGTCACGAAAATGACCGACGGCAACGGAGGAGTCTGGACCTACGGCTACTGCGCGGCGATCGGCGGGGGCGGAGCGACCTGCCCGACCTGCTCGGGCGGCGGGGGCGGCTCCTTCTGCCTGCTGACGGATCCCAACGGCAATACGATCAGGCAGGACTTCGACGTGATGGGACGCGTCAACGTGGTGACCGATTCGCTCGGCCACACGATGACGACGCTGTACGACAAGAATGGCCGGAAGACGCTCGATACGGACGGCTCGGGCCGTCAGACGCAGTACGGCTACGACGAGGCGGGGCGGCTCGTTTCGATCACCGAAGCCAACAATGCGGTCACCGTCTACACCTACGACAAGAACGGCAACAAGCTGACGCAGAAGGACGCCAACGGCCACACCTGGACTTTCGCCTACGACGCGTTGAACCGCCTCACCTCCGAGACCGATCCGTTGAACCGGGTCGCGACCTACTCCTACGACGCGCTGGGGAACTTGAAGACCAAGACGGACGCGAAGAACCAGACGATCACGTACGGATACCAGATCCGCCGCTTGACGACGATGACGTACCCCAACAGCTCGGTGGATTCCTTCACCTACGACACTCTGGGCCGGCGCACGGGGATGTCCAACGCCAACGGGGCCTTCACCTACGCCTATGACGCCCTGAACCGCGTGACCTCCGTGACGAACCAGCGGTTCGCGACGACGCTGTCGTACGCCTACGATGCCATGGGCAACCGGACCAAGCTGACGACCTCCAGGGGGGACGTCGCGTACGTCTTCGACGGAAAGAACCGTCTGACGACGATCACCGATCCCGTCTTCGGCAGCTTCGGGTTTACCTACGACGGGATGGACCGGCGAACGAAGCTGACCTACCCCAACGGCATCACGACGACGTACCAATATGACAAGGCCTACCGGCTGACCGCGATGGCCGCGAAGGACAGCTCCAGCAACGTGGTCGACGCATGGTCCTACGCCTACGACCCAGTCGGCAACCGGACCTCCAAGACGGACAAGGACGGAAAGGCGGAGACGTATCAGTACGATTTAGTGTACCGGCTGACCCGCGCGGCCTATTCAAACGGCACATTCGAGGCGTTCACTTACGATCAGACAGGCAACCGCTTGACGCGGCAGGACGGCGCGGGCACCATCACCTACAGCTACGACGTGGCCAACCAGATGCTCACGGCCGGGACAGACGCCTATACCTACGATGCGAATGGGAACGTGTCGGCGAAGACGACCGGCGGCGGCGCGGTGACGACCTTCACCTACGACTTCCAGAACCGCAACACCCAGATCACCGCACCGACGGGAAGCGAGACCAGCCAGTATTCTCCCGATGGATCGCGGGTCTTCCTGAATAATGCCGGGATCAGCGGCGCGATCGGACCGATCTACGACCAGATCGGCAATCCGGTGCTGGATATGGATGGAGCCGGAAGTGTCGGGATCTACCGCCTCTACGGCCCCGGCATCGATGAGCCGTTAGGGGAGTGGCGTCGGGCCACCAACCAGACCACCTTCCTGCACCACGATGCCTTGAACAGCGTCACGATGGTCTCCAACTCTACCGGCGCCGTGAACTACCGCATCGCCTACACCGCATTCGGCGAGCGGACCCAGACCGCGCCGCCAACCGGAATCGTCCCCACCCGTCTCTCCTACACCAGCCGCGAAAACTCCGTCGGCAGCCTGATGCAGTACCGTACGAGATTCTACGACGGGGCGCTCGGTCGGTTTACTAGCGTAGATACATACCGCGGCGCCGCCACTTCACCACCTTCTCTCCACCGTTACGCATACGGTCTCAATAATCCCGTTCGTTACGCGGATCCCACGGGGCGGGCCGCCTTCCTATATGACGTCGTAACGATCATGGTTGACGTTCTGGCCGTCGTCATCCTCGTATTGGCAACATCCGAACTTCATTACATTCTACCTATAATTGCCTTGTTGTCCTTAGCGGGCTATAACGTGTTGGATATCTGGCTAGTCCCAAGTGCGCTTAGCTTTGCGCAGAAGGCAATACTGAGCGCCCTGGTCCTCCTTAAGCAGTTTGCTGTATTTCTCTTTGGTAGGTTTCTTGAGGGTAGCTTCGAGGAATCCGCTGCGTGGATCATACGCGCAACCACGTTCCGAACGGTTCTGGCGATGGCTACCTACACACTGATCGTCGGGTTGATCGGCTACGCTGCTGAGCAGACTTTCGAGGATGACTTCGAGGTCGCTGCTGAGGCCGACCATTTTCAAAAAGAATGGAACTGCTTCTTCTACCGGTCGGGGTGTTGAGGAGGCCGAAGGAGCTCTATGACGCAGGTCAGGTGGCGGCGGCGACCGCGAGTCTTCTACGACTTACGCGTTATCTCTAGTTATCTTGTGCCCGGCTGGGGCCTGCTTGTAGTGCTTGTGATCATGGCAACGCACTTGCGCGAGATGGCTGCGGAACCTGTCGGCGGTGGAGTTCTTCTCGGGACGTGTGCGCTGGCCGTGGTCGTGTTCCTCGTAGCGCGTGGGCTGGACCGACGGTATGGGTACGTTAAGGTCACAACGGACGGCGATCAGATTGCGGTCTTCGAGAACTCGCGCGTTCTCCTAGTCATAACGGCGAGCGAATTACGAGAGCAGATCAGGCCACGAGGGAGAGGGTTTACGATTACCGGGTTCGAAGGCCTGGTGTTTTGGACAGGGACTCACACGGGTGCGAAAGTCCTTCGCAGGATGGCAGGTGTTGGATAGGAATGAAATGGCGCGTGGTGGCGCCAGGAAGACTGCCGCTGGGGTAGCGCCCAGCGTTTTAGTACGCGCGAGCCTACTGCCGGCGGTACACCGTAATAGCAGAATAGTGGACTGACCCCAATCAATGCCTTAGTTGGGCCTTAGCTGTATTCCTAGCTGCTGGAGTACTCGCCCTGATCGGCGATCGGTATCCCAAGGCGCAGCGCGTTATCACGATCGGTGATTACACACTCCTTTGCGTTTTGGCCGGTTTGGGGGCGATTGCGTTGGTCCAGCGGTCCGCCCACCGTGGCGGACCGCGCGCTTTTGAGGCTGGGTCTTCCGCACGGCGACCGGCTAGTGAGGAGAGAACCGCGGCGGATCATCGGGGTCAGGTCTGTGATAATGTGAGTTGGGATGGCGCGGCCACTTCGATTGGACCATGCGGGGGCGGTTTGGCATGTGACGAGCCGGGGCAATGAGAGGCGTGAGGTATTCCGGGACGATGAAGACCGGGAACTGTTCCTGAGGGTCCTTGCGCGGGTCGTGAAGGCGTGCCGCTGGCGCCTACACGCGTGGGTGCTGATGGGCAACCATTACCATCTTCTTCTCGAGACGCCGGATGCGATGCTTTCGCGTGGGATGAGGCAGCTCAACGGTGTCTACACGCAACGCTTCAACCGGCGTCATCGACGGGTTGGTCATCTGTTTCAGGGTCGGTTCAAGGCGATTCTTGTGGAGAAGGAGTCGCATCTTCTGGAGCTGGCCCGTTACGTTGTTCTCAATCCCGTGCGGGCGGGGTTGACCAAGACGGCGGGACAATGGCGCTGGAGCAATTATCGGGCGACGGCGGGGCTGGTGGCGGCGCCGGCGTGGCTGGAGGTGGAATGGACGTTGTCGCAGTTTCGACCTCGGCGCCAAGCGCATCGGCGCTATCGAGTCTTTGTGGCGCGAGGCAAAGGGTCTAGCTACGCGCCGTGGGAAGAAGTCGTCTCCCAGATCTATCTGGGTCGTGAAGCCTTCTTGCGTGAGATGCAGAAGATGGTCGGCAAGGCGCCGCAGAGCCGAGAAGTCCCGCGCCTTCAGCGCTTGCCGTCCCGCCCGAGACTTTCTGAATTGATAGCGGCGGTCACCAAAGAGTTCAGAGTCTCGGAGGCGGACCTGAAGCGCCGGCGGCAGATACCCGCTCGACTCGCTCTGGCTCATCTCGCGCGAGAGCATTGCGCTTTCCGACTCTCCGACTTCGCGCCCACGCTCGGGGTTCAGATCTGGGCAGCTTCCCATCTTGCGGCCGCCGCGGACCGCCTCGCCCAAAGGAGCCGCCCGTTTCGCCAAAGCCTTCACCGATTGACTCACTCACTCTCATAACTCACATGTTCACAGACCTGACCCCAGAATATTTTTGACCCCAGAATATTTCATGACCCCAGAATATTTCAGACGGGGCTTCGAGGTCCCGTCTCGACGGACAAGCCTGTTCTCTCGGATCTCCCTCCCAATGTAGCGTTCCAATCGCCCGCCCTCAGAGTTGGAGCGAGGAGTAGGACTAGGAGCGACCGCGAGATACGGCGTCGCGCGAGTGGCTGCACGTTCTTCGTTCCGATTTCCGAAGTCTAATCCCGCAGAGCCCAGACTCAGTTTCCGAACGACCCGGCAAGAGGGTCGCTCCCCTAGCTGAGTGAGATCATCGTGAACAACGTTTACGGAGGACCCCGGCGTCCGTTGGCCGCCAGGCCGTGGATCGCACGGCTTCGAGCGAGGCTGGCTACCCGCTCAGCGCGACAGATTCGACGAAGTGTTTGTAGCTGTCGCCGTTGCGGACGGCGAGGGCGAAGCCGGTGGGGGAGTCGCGGTCGAGGGGTGAGGCGTGGAAGGTGCGGACGACAACGCCCGGCACGGTTAGCTCGCGGTTGGCGAACCGGAGGGTGACGCGGACGGGGCGGCCCTCTTCAGGAGGCCGCGTTGTTCGAATGAACATTCCTTCGAGGGAGACGTCCCAGGTCAGGCCGGTCAGGCGCGACTGTTCGGACGTGAAGTCGACGACGACCGCTGTTCGGTATCGCAAAGACTGCCGGTTCTCCTTCATCGCCATGGACCCTCGTGTCAGCCAATCGCTCCACCTGGTCATGGATTCATCTAGTGCAATTCCCCGACCCGCGGTGGAAGTGACTGAAAGCACGGCTCGATCGGCGAGGCGCTGCGGAGCGCTCGTTGCCAATCGTCACTTCCGGTAACGGGTTGGCTTGGCTGGGGGTTGGTTCCGCTTTGGTGGAGCGGGGTGACTCCATCTTGTGTCGAACTCCGGGAGGGGAGCGAGGGCCTGGTAGATGAAGCCTTC
>Ga0070706_100001813_pt1 | contig 22132 bp, 15 predicted proteins | sample KBSK5501metaG_FD_65476 | JGI IMG/M metagenome (GOLD analysis project Ga0070706, IMG submission 65476) | Corn, switchgrass and miscanthus rhizosphere microbial communities from Kellogg Biological Station, Michigan, USA - KBS K5-50-1 metaG | ecosystem: Host-associated > Plants > Roots >... | reverse complement strand
TCGTCATCCTGGGCGCGAGCGTGGGACGGTCCTGAAGAGGCTGTGATCCGCGATCTCGAAACCCAGCACAAGCGTGCGCCACGAACCCGCACCAATGAAAAGCGCCCGGAGCCGCTTCGCTCCGGGCGCTCTCGGTTGTTCGTGTTGCCCGCGCCGCCGCTACGGTGCGTACGCCGGCAGCGTCGGCGACGCGTTCACGTATGCGAACGCCGTCCGCATGAGCTGGTACGCCTGCGGGTCCTTCATGAAGTACATCGGGAACCCGAAGAGCACCATCCGGCCGATCGCGCCCCGGGCGCTGTTCGGATCGCCGGCGAGGATCGGCGAGCCGTCCCCGTTGCCGAGATCGTGCGCCTGGGTCGAGATGCCGCAGACGAGCCCCTCCCGGGGCGATTGGCCGCCATCCATCAGGACGCCCACCCGAACCCCGTGGTACGTGAAGATGGCCTTGGCGATCGGTGACGACGGATCCTCCCGCCGGAAGACGCCCAGCTCGGGGTTGCACGCGAACATGTTGGTCTGGAGCTTCCATCCCTCGATCTTGGGGAGGCCCGGCGCGAGCGACTGGTTGTCGTCACCGGGGAACGCGTCGTAGTTCCACTTCGCACCGTCACCGGGACCGCCGACGTCGACCTGCGCCGTCTGGTAGCCCGCGGCCGAGCCGTCCGCGGTCACCCGGGCCTCGATGAAATCGCGGGCGCCGAGCGAACGCAGCCCTTCGTCGCTCGCGATCCGTCCGTCGAGCCCCATGAAGTTCCGAGGGAAGTAGGATCGGATGAAGAGGTTCGTGCCCTCGTCGAGGGTCGCGCACATGCCGCGCGTGAAGCTGTTGTAGGCTCCCCGGTCGCCCGTGTTGTTCGCCAGCTGGAAGCCGGTCACGATCAGCGTGCCCCCGGCTCGCAGGTATCCGGCCAGCTCGCTGTAATTGCCGCCGAGCAGCGTCTGGTAGAGGCCGGTGGGGCTCGAATCCGAATTGTTCAAGTCCACCGCCCAGATGACGACGCGGTACGGCGCCAGATCCGCCGGCTTCGGAACGCCGCGTTCCGCGAGGCCCTCGTTGAGGCGCAACGTGTCCCAGTCCTGGATGACGACGCCAAACTCCTGGCCCAGCGGTGTTCGGATCACGTTTCGCCACCACTCGTCCTCGACGTCGTCGGACGGGTAGTTTGTATCTCCCCCAAGCGGATTTGCCCCCGGCGATCCCGAGTCGTCGACGTACAGAACGGCGGGCGGGTTGGCCGCGCTCGGCGGGTCCTTGAACGTCGGGTGCACGATTCGGAGCGGAATCTTCGCATTCGTGACGAGGCCGCCGTCGTCCAGGGCCCGCACGTACAGGTTGTGGATCCCCGGCGGGAGTTGCGCCGGCTGGTACGTGACGGCGTTCTTCAGGAGGTTGAGGGAGCCCCACTCGGGTGTCGTCGTGTCGTCCAGGGCGTACGTGTATCCGGTGATCTCACCCCCATACGATTCCGCGGACGCCGTCCAGGAGAAGGAGATGACCTCTCCTTCGAAGATCTGGATTTCCTTACGAACGATGTCCTCGGGACCCGAGGCGGGCGGCAACGGAATCGTCAGCACGCTGCTAAAGATTCGAAGGCTCGGTCCCGGATTTCGGTCCGTGACGCTGAATTGCCTGAAATTCCGAATGTGCTCGAGATTCTTCTCCGTCGCGCCCGCGATGTCCACGGCTCGGATCGCGAAAACGTACGGGCCGGGAGTGACGCTTCGGAAGCGCTTCCGAAGACCCCGTATCCCATGCCAGCACCAGTCGTCGTACGGCGGAAGGAGGCATGCGCCCGTGGCATCGTTGATCATCTTCGTGTACGCGAGCTGATCGTAAGGTGAAAGGAGCGGCGGATGCGTCGGCGGATTCATCGTGTCCGCCACCGCGCCGACCTGGAGCAGCAGGTACTCGAAAGAGTCGACGGGGGCGCGGCCGCCCGTCTCGCCGCCGTCCGGGTCGAGCCCGGACCATTCGAACGTGAAGTTCGGGCCGATGACGGAGCCGAACGACGCCGGCCCACGCTCGATTTCAGAGGTCGGCGGCAACGTCTTCGCGGAGAAGAATCGCTTCGCGGGCGTCGGGTCGATCCTGCCCTCGTTGTCCTCGGCCGCAACCCAGATGACGTGACCCTTGATCTCCTTGACCGGGTCGACGAGGAAGAGGAGTGTCGTGTCCTTCGAAACGGTCGACGGCCACTCGTTCGGCGGCCGAAGCGTGTCCGCGTCGACCCCAAAATGGAAATTGACCACCTCGCCGTCCAGGTCGGATCCGTTCCAGAAGAAGCGCACGCGGAACGATGACGTGTCGCCCTCGAGGGGCGCGTACGTCAGCTCGGTCTCCGGCGACGCGGGAGGCTTGGGCTTCGGCGCGACGGCGTCCTTCGCGCACGCGCCGAGAAGACCGGCGCCAAATGCGGCGGCGATCAGGAAGAGAAACGGTCGGATGAGGGTGCTACGGGCCATTGGATGCTCGCTCCTTAACCGTCGGCCGTGAACCACTAGGGGGGATAGGTTACGTTGAATTCAATGCCCAGCGTGTTCTCCGAAAAGACGCCTGCCCGATCCTTGACGCGCACGGCCACAGAGTGCGGGTTGGTCGGCGCGAGCAGTGTGAATCGACTCTCCGGAATGATGACTTCCTGCTCATAGGATATCAGTTCGATTCGTTCGATGCCGTCGAGCGTGATCTGGGCGCTCTTCGTGAGCCCGTCCTCGATGTCTTCGGAGGTCCAGTAGATCCGCTTCGAGGGAACCCCTCCCGGGCTCACGTTCTCGAACGCGAGGGCCGTCAGGACCGGCGGCCGGTTGCAGTTGAACAGGAACGTGGCCGGCGTTCCGTCCGATCGGCCCGAGCAGTCGCGCGAGGTGATCCGCATCCGCATGTTGACGCCCGCGTCGAGCGAATCGAGGATCTGCTGGGTAAATCCGAGCGGACCCAGGACGCTGGGATCGTTGGTGGTGTATCGCTGGGTGGCCGACAGTTGGTCCAGGAAGCCGATGACGTAGGGTTCCCCACCGTCCCGAGTCCCCTGGAACAGGACCGAGGACCAGCCGGAAATGCAACTGTCGGGCCCCCCGTCCGGATCGGCACCGCCCCATTTCCACCACACGGTGGAGCGGTAGGGGACCGTATCCCCCTCGGCGAAGGTGGACTCGATGTGGACGGGTTGCCCCCGGAGATAATGCTGGATGAAATGGCCCTCCGGCAAGGCGCCCCTCGGCTCGATCCAGGTCTCCGGATCCCGATTCACGACGAGGAAGACCCTCCCGCCACCCGGGTCGCTGATCGCGAACGCATTGTCGACGGCGGTCACCGTCAGCGTGTAGAGGCCGCTCACGAGCGGTCGCGAATTCGGATTCGTCGCATCGTTGAAAAACGCGCAGGTGTCCGAGCTCAACGGGCTCGAGATCGGCCCAATGTCGTACCGGTAGTATTTGACCCAACCGTCGGCGTCGCTTCCGGTCCAGCAGACCTTGAAGGGCTCGCCGTCTCGAAGCGTGTCGATGCCCGCCCCGCTCGGGATCGCCCCGACGAACCGGACGGTCGGCTTCAGGGTCGTGGCGTTGTAGACCCGTCGGCTGAACGTCGCGAGCGAGGGGTCCTGCTTCCCGAGGTTGTCGACCGCCCGGAGAAAGAAGGTGTGCGGGCGGGTGGTGGAGGGCTGGGTCTGGCTCGTCCCGCTGACCAGCGTGGCCGAGTCGTTCACCGTCAGCTCGAAGATGCTGTCCGTCTTCGTGGTGAAGCGAAACGCGCTGATCGACGAATCGTCCCAGGACCAGAGAAAGCCGGCCACGTAGCCGTCCGGATCCTCCCCGCGCCAGTAGAGGTGGATGCGGTAGGACGCGCTTGCGCTCTCCGCGGGGGCGGACACGAGGAACGTATCGGGTGGACGGTTTCGGTCCACCTGGAGGGGATCCTTTGCGCAGGAAACCATGAACCCCAGGCCACATACCATGACGACGACGACGCGGGCGAGGTTCCGCCACGTATCGAATGCGGGCATTTCGTTCTCCGAGGAGACTGGCTTGTGCACCGGCAGGTGTTCGGGTGATGTCTTGGGGACGAACCCAACCGTATCAAGGGCCCCGCAAACCTGTCAACGAAATTTGTGTCTGGAAGCGCCTTTTCCGCCGGACGCGAGAAGGGCCGCCGGGTTTCCCCGGCGGCCCTTTCGCTACAGCCTACCTCTTTGCGGCGAGCTTACTTCACGAGGGCCATACGGCTTCCGGACTCGGAACCGTCGGCGAACTTGACCTTGTAGAAGTAGATGCCCGACGAGAGCGCTACCCCGTCATCCCGCTTGCCGTTCCAGCGAACTTCGTTCGCTCCAACCTCGGCCTTCGCCGTGAGGGTCCGGACCAACTGACCGCCCACATTGAAGATCCGGAGCGTTACCTTGCCCGCCTGAGCCGCCGAGAACTTGATCGTCGTCTGCGGATTGAACGGGTTCGGGAAGTTGCCTTCCAGCTTGTTCACACGCGGGGCCGCTGAAGCCTCTTCGACTTCCACGCCCGTCGCTGCGAGGTTGTCCTGAATTGCGTACAGCGGGCCGTACGTGCCCGTCTGGAAGCCGCTCAGAGCCGCCCAGTTGCCCGTCATGTTCGCGTCCGTCGGACACGGCCAGCACTTCGCCGTGTCGGCCGGGGCGCCCGAACGCTGACCGCGGCACGATGCGAGGAACTTGTACATGATCCGCATACGCTCTTCCACGCCCGACCGCACGTAGTTCGCGGCCGTCGTCGGAATGCCAGCCTTGCGGACATACTGAATCGAGAAGCCGTAGCTCAACGCCTTGTTCCGATCGTTGTCTCCGGAACCGCCCGGATCACGCTCGGCCGACGTCGCCACGCCCGCCACGTCGTTCACGCCCGCGAACAGCGGGTAGAACGCCGAGTTGTTGTAGTCCGTCCCGCCCGACTTGGTCAGCGCGTCGAAGCGGTTCGGGGTCGGGCATCCGCCGTCCACCGGGTACGTGTAGCCCGCCAGGAGGCCGGGACCCGCAGCCGGATTCGCGAAGCGATCCTCGACGGTCGGATACGGAACGCTCACCGTGCCGTTCCAGGAGCCCACGGCGCTGTTCACGCCGAGAACGTTCTGGCCGTAGCTACGGCGGCGGTTCGAAGCCTCACCCGCCGGGGTGTTCAGCAGTGCGTTGAAGTAGTCATCGCCGCTGACGAAGATGCAGCGATCGCCACCGTTCGAACCCGTATCCGTCACCCACCACTCTTCGAGAGCGCGAGCATCCGGCTCGTCGTCGAGCTGGGCCGTACGGTTGTGCGACGACTGGATGATGATCCGATACCAGCCCGCCATGAGCGAGACGAGCGGGTATTCGGTGAGGTTCGGGAAGTAGTTCGACGCACGATCCGAACGCTGGTTGTCCGGCGGACCCGTCAACTCATGGCCACCGAAGTTGTTGCCCTGGCCGAGCCCCTGGAGGAGCCGGTAGCGGTCCGCACGCACGCCAAGACCACGGAGTGCCTGCGTCATCGGGTCGTACTGGAAGCTCCACGCGGTGTGCGCGCCGTCCAAGTTCAGGATCGGCGTGTTCGACTTGCCGTTCAAGAGCGACAGAGCCGACCCGCTCGCGTACTTCCGCGGAAGAACGTCGAACTCGATGATATCCGGAGCCTTGATCCCACCGCTGTTCGGAAGGATCGGAAGATCCTCAACCTCGCGGGCGATGTTGTCCGACGAGAATTGGTGGATCGTGCCGCCGGCGATATCGACCGCCTTCCAGTAGTACTGCATCCGGGTGCCGCGCGGGAGGAACGCCAGGTTGTTGTAGGCGCCCACTCCGTTGATCGTGAAGCCGTTCGGGAGATTCTGGCCAGCCTTGTCGAGCGGCGGCCAGGTCATCCGGAACACCGGTGCGCCGAACGCAGCGGTCACGATCGAGTCGCCAGCAGCGACCACGAGGTTATCCGCATAGAGTTCGGTCGAATCGAAGTTGCTCCACTGCAGCGACGTCGGATCGAACAGACGGAAGATCATACGCGGAACGTCGAAGTTCGGATTGAAGCCGCCGAACTGTCCCGCGCCGTTCGAAGGCCGCGTGCCCGGGAGGAGCGTCTCGCCGCCCGTAGCATCGGACTTCTGGAACGCCTTCCGCCAGTTGATGCCCATGCCGTTCTTCCGGAGACCGGTCGCGAGACCGATACCCGTCGAATCGCCCTGGGTGCAGTTCACGTTGTCATGAATCGCGATGTTGTGCGAAGCCGGCGTGCCGAGAGCCGAGCCGCGAATACCGGGCCAGCACGGCGCCGCGCCGCAGTTCGTACCGCCCTGCGTGCCGTCGATGAACGTCGACTGCGGCCCCTGGCTCGGGAAGATGCCCAGCAGAGGCGCCGGGATACCCGAACGAACTTCGAGCCGGAGATCGTCGTACAGAATGCCGTAGTCAACCTGACCGCAGTTGACACCGTCGGTCGCGAAGAACGGAATACAGGTCAGGTTGTAGCGGACCTGCACCGAGTCTCCCTGAACCGCCGCCGCGAGCTCGTCGCCGTCGACCAGCCACGTCTTGATGACCGAGGTGATGACGCCGCCGCCTGCGGACGTGTTTTCCCAGTTCGACCACGAGCCGCTCTTGTAGAAGCGGTACTCCGCCTGCTGAACGTAGCCGGCGCCTCTCGGAAGGTCGAGGTACTCGCCCCAGAGGGCGATGATCGAAGCCGTTCCCGCGGGAACCGGGAACGTACAGCTCACGATCGAGTTGTCGATGCCCGGGATCGTCTTCTTCGAACCCGCGTCCACCCCGAAGAACATCAGGTCGACCGAGTCGTTCTTCTGCGGCTGGCACTGATCCGACGTGGACGCGAACGTCCCCGTCACGATCTGCCAGAGGTCGCCGACGCCGGGCGCCACGCGCGCGGCCATGAAGCCGGCCGTGCCGTACGACCCACGAATGCCACCATTGGTGTTCGGCGTAACGCCCGTATCGAGCGCGCCGTTGGCAGCCTGGTCGTGGTAGATGCCGCCGGAAACGAAGTTCGGCGCGCCGGGGAAGTTGTCGCTGATCGACATCTCATCGAAGATCACGCCATGACCGACCGGCCAGAGCCCGTCTTCCGAGGAGTAACCGCAGTCGGCGACGAAGAGGAAGTAGAGCGCGCGATGCTCGGCCGCGATCGCGATCGTGCTCGTGACCGTGCTCGGCTGAGCTGAGCCGGAACCGGTCGACAGCACCGCGCTGGTGGCGCCAACCGTGTTCAGGTTCTGAGCGGTCGTGATGCTGGCCGTCCACGTGACGAGGAGATCCGCATTGCCGGAGTGCCCGGTCGAAACCAACTCGTCGAGCGCAGCGCGGCTGTTGTGGATCGGATCGACCGCGTTGTTTCCGCCACCGATCAGGTGCACGTAATCGTAGTCGATTTCCGTGCTCTGATTCATGACGTAGGTCAACGTGTAGTTGGCCGCGTGGGCGCCCGTATCGATGTAGAGGATCTGGAACGTCTGGTTCGGATAGCCGACGTCGACGACGAAGTTCGGCTCGAACTTACCGCACCAGAGCTGACGCGTCCCGACGAGAACCGCGGGGGTCGTCGTATTGCCGGCCGAGCTGGCCGGCGTGTTCCAGAGGCTTTCCTTCAGGGAGAGGTCGACCCGCGAGTACGCGCCCTGGGGCGGAGGATCGCTGGTCAAGTACGTATCGAGGCTGTCCGCGACGGCCGTCGTCTTCGGGGTCCACGGTCCCGGAGGGCCGCCGCCTGCACGGTCCTGGCAAGCGCCAGGATACAAGTACCAAGCCGTCACATCCACGGCCGACGCCTTGAGCGTCGTTCCGCTCAGCGTCATCCGGGAGTTTCCGCCCATGGCCGATGCTCCTACCGGCCCAGAGCGCCCGTCGAGGGGCTGATACTCTTTGGCCGGAGGCGGGTCGGACGTGACACCGGCAACTGCGGGGAATGCCCACATGCCGATCGCCACGAGACCCAGCATGGCAATTAAGGTTTTGCGCATTTTCACATCCTCCTTAAGCGTTTCTTGACACCGAGTCCTAGATCGGGAGGACTTTCTGGAACCGAACCTCACGGACTTCAGTACTTCGAGTTGAGCTTGGAGTGATGCTGCGGAGATCGCCCGCTCGTCGGGACAGTGCTCGAGCATGTCTGGGCAATCTCTCTCGCGTCGTTGACCGACCCCCTTTCCTCTGTTTTTTGTGTTCTGAGTTATCTCTTTGTAAAATTGAGCGGTAGAGATGGTGTCGCTAGGCCCTCTCACCCCCTTCGATGTACTTCATCCCAAAGAAGCAAACACTCGGGTTGAGCATAGGGCACGGACGGAGAGAGCAGCACCGTCAGCCCGCGCGATGTCTTGCATCTGCTGTTTAATCAATCGGTTCTAGCGGTAGCGGCTGTGAGGAAACAAGTTATTTTGTTTCCTTTACCGCGTCAGTATAGGGGAAAACCTCACAAATGTCAAACGTTTTGACTTGAGCGGCTTAGATTGCGGACAAATCGGCGATGCGGAGGAATGTTCCACGTACCGCGGCCAGGAGTCCCAGCCGCCGCTTTCGAGTCCCTGGATCCTCATCCATGACCATCACCGCCTCGAAAAATGCGTCGATTGCCGGGCGGAGCCCCAAGAGATGGCGCAGGGCCGCCCCGTAGTCGGGCTCGGCGGCCTGGAGGTAGGTCTCCACGGCCTGGCGGGCCATCTTTGTCTCCAAGTGTAAATCTGCCTCAGCCTTAGCCCCGAAGTTCTCGGCGCGTTCGGCCATTGGGTGATCTCCCGCAGGGATCTCCCCGGGGGGAGCGGACCGGAGCAGGTTGGCGACCCTCCGATAGCCGGTCATAAGCCCTTCGAAATCAGGGCTTTCCCGAATTCCGTCGATGGCGCGGGCCCGGGCCATGACGTCCAAGGGGTCGCCCGGACGCACGGCGATCGCCGCGTCGGCCGTGTCGTGCCGGATGCCGGCCTCTTCGAGCGCGCTCGCGACCCGTTGCCCCCAAAAGGTGCCGAACTCCACCGTCGAAGGCGCCTTCGTGATCCCCGCCTTCTCGAAGATTCCGTCCAACCAGGCCGCGGTCGCCATCACGTCGAGCCGAAGGCGCTTCTCCACGAGGATTCGCACGACGCCGTTTCCGGCCCTCCGGAGCCCGTACGGATCCTGAGATCCGGTGACCTCGAGCCCGGCCCGAAACCCCCCGACGAGGGCTTCCAGGCGGTCCGCCAGGCTCACCAGGATCCCTTCCATCGACTCGGGGAGCGGGTCCGACGGCCCTTGCGGGAGATAGTGCTCCCGGATGGCCTGCACGACGGCCGGGGGTTCGCCGGCGGCGGCCGCGTACTCGGCCCCAACGATCCCCTGGAGGGTCGCGAATTCCTTCCCCGAGCGAACCATCTCGGAGGCGAGGTCGGCCTTGCAGAGATGGGCCGCTCGTGCCGCGAGGGACCGCGACTTCGGCGCCAGGGTCCGGGCGAGTTCCTCGACGAGCTGCTCGATGCGCTTCACCCGATCGCGAATGGTCCCGAGGCGCTCGTGCCAGACGATGCCGGCCAGCGACTCGACCCTGGCTTCGAGCCCCGCCTTGCGGTCGTTGTCCCAGTAGAAGCGGGCGTCTTCGAGACGCGCCCGGAGCACGGCCTGGGTGCCGCGACGGATCTCCTCCGCCCCCTCGCCGCGCCCGCTTCGGATCATCACGAAATTCGGAAGGAGCGATCGGTCCGGCCGCTCCAGCGCGAAGTAGCGCTGGTGGGCCTTCATGGCGGTGACGACGACGGGACGCGGGAGGGACAGGTGCCGTTCGTCGAACGAGCCGACGACGGCCTCGGGCCATTCGACGAGATTCGTGACCTCGTCGAGCAGCTCCTCGTCCCGGATGGGCGTGCCGCCCACGGTGGCCGCGGCTCGGGTCAACTCCGACTCGATCGCGCCGCGACGCTCGCTCGACTCGACCATGACGACGCGCTCCCGAAGGGCGGAGACGTAGTCCCGCGGCCGGGCCAGGTCGACCCAATCCGGCGCGTGGATGCGATGCCCGCGCGTCCTTCGTCCCGCGACGATGCCGAAGGCCTCCACGGCGAGGACCTCCTCGCCGTGGAGGGCGACCAACCACCGCACGGGCCGCGCGAAGCGCCCGGCGCCGTTCCAGTGCATCGTCTTCGGAAACTTGAGGGCCAGGACCGACGCGCCGAGGAGCCCGGGCAGGACTTCCGCGGCCGAGCGGCCCACGTCCTGGACGCGCGCGAGCAGGTACTCCCCTTTCGGGGTAGCGGTCCGCTCGAGGGCCTCCACGGCGATGCCCGCCCCCTTCGCGAAGCCCTTCGCCGCGTTCGTCGGGTTCCCGGCGGCGTCGTACGCCACCTTCACGGCGGGCCCGGTCACCTCGCGGACGCGATCCTCCTGACGGTCCGCGACGGCCTCGACGAGAAGCGCCAGGCGGCGGGGCGTTCCCATCGCCCGGACCGGGCCGTGGGCCAGGCGCGCCTCGGCCAGGCCGTCGACCGCGAGCCGTTCCAGGTCGGCGAGCGCCGGCGAGAGAAACGACGCCGGAAGCTCCTCGCAACCGACCTCGAGGAGGACGTCACGAGGCACGGGACCCTCCGGGAAGCAGCGGGAACCCCAGTTCCTCGCGTTGCTTCAAATAGGCGCCCGCCGCGAGGCGGGCCATCTTCCGGACGCGCGCGATCGTCGCCACGCGTTCGGTCACGCTGATCGCGCCCCGCGCCTCGAGCAGGTTGAACACGTGCGAGCACTTCACGACGTAATCGTAGCCCGGCAGGACGAGCCCCGCCTTCAGCAGGCGCACGGCCTCGCCTTCGAACTTCTCGAACAGCTCGAACAGGAACGGAGCGTTCGATTGCTCGAAGTTGAAGTGGCACCATTCGACCTCGCCCTTCAGGAAGAGGTCGCTCCACGTGCGGTCGGCGGACCACTGGAGGTCCATGATGCGCTCGACGCCCTGGAGATAGCAGGCGATGCGCTCGATGCCGTAGGTGATCTCGGCGGTGACGGGGTTCAGGTCGTACCCGCCCGCCTGCTGGAAATAGGTGAACTGGGTGATCTCCTGGCCGTCGAGCCAGACTTCCCATCCGAGCCCCCACGCCCCGAGCGTCGGCGATTCCCAGTCGTCCTCGACGAAGCGAACGTCGTGACGCGCGAGATCGATCCCGATGTGACGGAGACTCTCGAGGTATCGGTCGAGCACGTCGGGCGGCGACGGCTTCAGGACCACCTGGTACTGGTAGAAGTTTTGGAGCCGATTCGGATTCTCGCCGTAGCGGCCGTCCTTCGGCCGTCGCGAGGGCTCCACGTAGGCCGCGTTCCACGGTTCGGGCCCGAGCACGCGAAAGAACGTGGCCGGATTGAACGTCCCCGCGCCCACCTCGCCGCTATAGGGCTGGAGCAGGACGCATCCCTGGTCGGACCAGAACTGCTCCAGGCGGAGGAGGATTTCCTGGAACGTTCGCGGTTTGGCCGCGCTCATCGCGCGCCACCCGCGTAGCGCGCGATCGCCTCGCCCACGCGCTGCGAGCGGAGCCCCTCGAATCGTTCGAGGTGCGCCGTCAGGAAGCGCTCGATGGCTCGGGAGACTTCGGCGCCCGGATAGCGATCCATCGCCCACGTCGCCAGGGAGTCGAGCGAATGCTCCGAGAGGGCCACGAGCGTCTTTCGCGCGCGCTCCGAGAGCCGGAAGGAACCACCGTCGTCGCCGCACGGCGCGCCGCAGAGGAGTCCGCCCCGCGACGGATGGAAGAGTCCGCCCACGAGGAGGGGCGTTCGGCATTCGAGGCAGGAGGTGAGCTCCGGCGCGTAGCCGAGCCTGCGGCACGCTTGGACTTCGAATCCGCGGAGCATCGGCTCGAGCGATCCGTGCGGCGCCGTGCTCATCGCCGTCAGCGCCAAGACGGCGAGGTCGATCAATTCCGCGTCCCCCGATTCGCCGTACGCGGCGCGCTCGAGGAACTCGAGCACCGCCCCCGCCCGCGCGAACCGGTCCGGGTCTTCCCAGAGCGACGGCCAGTAGGACAGGATGTCCGCCTTCGACAGGAGCTGCAGGTCGCGGCTCAGCTTCCGATAGATCACGGCCGCGACGCGCACGCCCGGCTCGAGCGAGGCTCCGAACCGGCTCTTCCCGCCGCGCGCTCCCTTCGCGACGCACCGAAGCAAGCCGAAGTCACGCGTGTAGAGGGTCACGATGAGGCTCGTCTCCCCGAGCCGGTGCGATCGAAGGACGAGCGCCTCCGTCTGGACGATCGCCATGTCTAGGGCATGCTCTCGGTCGCTCCGCCGGGCGGCGATGGCGGCGCCGGCGCCGGCTCCTCGGCGGGGATCACCACGCCCGCCGAGACGACCATCTTGATCGCCTGCTCGACGCGGAGCGGGGTCGGAATCAGCTCCTCCTCGGCGTAGTAGAGGAGGGGGCCCGTGGTCGGGTTCGGCGGCGTCGGGATGAAGACGCCCTGCAACCGCTTCCCCGTCGCCTGGTCGAACGATCGCGGCGCGGCCGCGGTGACGAGCCCGATCGAGTAGATCCCCGGCCGCGGATACTGAACCAGCACGACGCGCTGGAAGGCGTTTCCCTTGTCGCTCAGGATCGCCTCGCCGATTTCCTTGAGCGTCGTGTAGAGACTTCGGAGCAGGGGAACTTTGAGCAGGAGCGATTCCACGACGCTGCCGAGCTGCCGGCCCAGGAAATTGTTCGCGAAGAATCCGGTCAGCGTGATGATCACGAGCACGGTGACGAAGCCGAGGCCCGGCACGCCCCCCGGCCGGATGTAGCCCCCTCGAAGCGTGGCGCCGAGCAGGTGATCCACGAAGACGAAGAGTTCCCAGATGATGTAGGCGGTGATGACCGTCGGCGCGAGAACCAGGAGTCCGGTCAGGAAGTAGGTTCGAATTCGGCTCAACATCCTGCGATCATACCACTTCCGGCGTGAGGGCCGCGACCCGGGCGCGGAGCGACGTCAGGAGCGACGCCTCGAGCGCGGCCATGCGGCGGCGTGCGGCCGGCGTCGGGTGATCTTCTCCGAGAAGGTGGAGGAGGCCGTGGATCGTGAGGTGCGCCACCTCCCGCCCGTAGGGGCGCCGAGCGGTCCGGGCTTGGAATCGCGCGGTCTCGAGCGAGATGTAGATCTCGCCCAGGAAGAGCGCCGCGTCTCGATCGGCCAGCGCGGACGGGTTCGCCATCGGAAACGACAGAACGTCGGTCGCCCGGTCCGTCTCGCGGTAGTCGCGATTCAGCGCGCGGATCGTCTCGTCGTCGACGAGCACGACCGACACCGTGGCGCGGGGGCGGCCCAGCAGGCGAAGCGCCTCCCGGACCAGCGCTTTAAGAGTGGTCGATCTTAAGCCGGGATTTTTCGCGCTGCAGTGGACCGACGTCGGCAGGGGCGCGGCGGCGATCGTCGTTGGCCGGGCTCCCCGGGTAGTGGACGCGCGCGTGGAAGAGCGCCGTGAGGATCGGGATGAATCCTTCGCGGACCCGCGCCAGGTCTTCGAACGTGATCGGGCTCTCATCCAGCTGACCGTCCTTCACCCTCGCGTCGAGAATGCGCGTGACCACGCCGCGGATGCGGCTCGGCGTGGGCTCCGTGAGCGAGCGGGCCGCCGCCTCCACGGCGTCGGCCAGCATCAGAACCGCGGTCTCCTTCGACCGCGGCTTCGGTCCGGGGTAGCGAAAGTCCCGCTCCTCGGCATCGGGATCCTGCGCGAGCGCCTTCTGGTAGAAGAAGCTCATCAGGGTGGTCCCGTGGTGTTCTTGAATCGCGTCCTGGATGGCGCGCGGGAGCTTCTCCTTCCGGGCGATCTCCGCCCCTTCCCGCACGTGCGACTCGATGATCAGGCACGACATCGTCGGAGACAGCTTCTCGTGCCTGCTTCGCGCGTTCGACTGGTTCTCGACATAGTACTCGGCTTTGTCGATCTTGCCGATGTCGTGATAGTAGGCCCCGACGCGCGCGAGGAGCGGATTGCCGCCGATCGATGCGGCGCCGGCCTCTGCCAGGCTCCCCACGACGAGGCTGTGGTGATAGGTCCCGGGCGCCTCGAGCATCAGCTTCCTCAAGATGGGCCGGTTCAGATCGGCCAGCTCGAGGAGCGTGATGTCGGTCGTGACGGAGAAGATCGACTCGAGGAGCGGGAGGAGGATCGTCACGGCCAGCACCGACGCGAAGCCGGCTCCGACGCCCCAGAGCGCCCGCCGGATGAGGATGTCCGCGCGCGCTCCGTCGACGAGTCCCATGGCGCCGATCGCGACCGCGTACGCGAGCGCGACGACCAGCATCGGGCGATAGAAGTCCGTCCGTCTTCGAACGCCGGTGGCGCTCGCGATCGCGGCGATCCCGGCCAACGCGCTTCCGGTGAGGAACGGGAGGCCGAGCCCGAAGACGACCCCCGTGAAGAGCGACGCCGTGAACGTGGCCGCGAACGCGACCGCGGGCCCGAAGAGAACCGCCGCCGACAGCGAGAGCACCGTGATCGGGATCAGCATCTCGTATCCCCGGAATTGTCCGACGACGAGCCATCCGACGCCCATCACGAGGGCCGTCAGGACGGCGAGAAGGAAGAGCTGGTTCGTGTCCGCGTAGACGGCGCGGTGGTGGAGCTTCAGGTGTCCGAGGAAGCCGAGAACGAGGAACGCAAGGAGCACCACGCGTCCGAGCACGCCCGGAATCGCCTGGCGCCATTCCGTCGTCGGATGCATCCGGTCGCGCCACGCGCGCAGCGATTCCAATTTCCGGATGTGCTCCGCGGTCGCGATCTCGTGGCTGCCGATGATCTTCTCGTCCTTCCGCACGAGCCCCTCGTACTGGTCGACCGAGGTCCGGGCCTCGGTGCGAAGGCGCTCGGTGGCGGACGCCTCGAACCGGAGATTCGGCGGCACGACGGCCTGGACGAGCTCTTGGAGCGCCTGGGACGCTTCGGGCCGGCTCGGGAACGCCCGCTGCCCTTCCTCCCACGCCTGGTCGCGAAGCGTCGACGTGTCGTGGAGCGAACCCCACGGGGCGTGGACCCGGAGCCCATCCCGTTCGATGGAGATCCCGGGCGCATCCGTCTGGGCTCGGGCGCTCTGGAGATCGGGGAGGTATCCCGACTGGTGCGCGGCCTCGGCGGTGCGTTGCGCCAAGACGACGATCCGCTTGCCGTCCGGTCCGGCGAGCGACCGGACGGTCTCGCCGGAGAGACCGCTCAGACGAAGGCGCGCGAAGGCCCGCGTGCCCGGCACGAGCGCGGAGAGATTCGCGGTCCGGAGCGAGTCGAGGAGCGCCCGCGTTCCCGACTCGATCGCGGGATCCGCGGAATAGACGGGCGCGACGCTTCGAGCCGCGGCTTGCTGCTCGTCGCGGAGGCGGTCCTTGTCTTTCATCAAGTAGAATTGGAACGGCGCGATGAGATCCCGCTTCGCGGGGAATCCCTCGCGGAGCGTCATCACCTCGAAGGCCGGATCGCGCGGGAAGAGGAGGCAGGCGAAGGCCAGGAATCCCACCAAGAGCGCCGCCCGGCGCGTTCGGGCGCCGAAGAGGCGTGCGAATCGGGCCGGCGCGGGCTTCCGCTCTCGACGGCGCGGCTCCAGGATTTGAAGCGAGGAAGACGAGCGATCAGCTCCCATTCACGCCTCGGGGCCCGTTGGTGGACGGCTTGGCGTTCGTCTTGCCGTGCTCGTCGAACGCGCGGATGATCTCGCGCACCAGGTGGTGCCGTACGACATCGCGTTCGTTCAGATAGACGAAGGAGAGGTCGGGCACGCTCTTTAGGATCGTCTGGATCTCGACCAGGCCGGACTGGTGGTTCGCGCTCAGGTCGATCTGCGTGATGTCCCCCGTGATGACCGCCTTCGAGCCGTAGCCGAGGCGGGTCAGGAACATCTTCATCTGCCCGACGGTCGTGTTCTGCGCCTCATCGAGGATCACGAACGCGTTGTTGAGCGTTCGGCCGCGCATGTACGCGAGCGGCGCCACCTCGATCACCTGCAAATCGAGGAAGCGGCGAATCTTCTCGTAGGAGAGGAGATCGTTCAGGGCGTCGTAGAGCGGGCGGAGGTAGGGATCGACCTTCTCCTTCATGTCGCCGGGAAGGAAGCCGAGATTCTCCCCTGCCTCGACCGCCGGCCGTACGAGAAGGATGCGCTCGACCTGGCGCGCCTTGAGCGCGTTCACGGCGGCCGCCACCGCGAGATACGTCTTCCCCGTTCCGGCGGGTCCGATCGAGAAAACGATGTCGTGGCGCTGGAGCGCCGCCACGTAGCGCGCCTGGCCCAGCGTCTTGACGCGGATCGTCCGCTTGTCGAACGTGAAGAGGACCGGCTTCTCGTAGAGCGCGCGCGAATCCTCGCGGTCCGCCGCGTCGGTGAGCCCGATGAAGTTGTGGACGTCGTGCTCCTCGAGCACCGCGCCCCTTCGCACCAGATCGGCGAGGGTGGTCAGGACCGAGCTCACCTCGTCCACGGTCGCGGCATCCCCGCGAACGGCGAGCTTCCCGTCCCGGTACGTGACCTGCACCGGATAGGAGCGCTCGACCAGTCGAAGGTTCGAGTCGTTTTGGCCGAAGAGCGACAGCGGATCGATGCCTTCGAGCGCCACATGGCGCGTCACGTCGGAAGCGGTTGGGTTCATCGTGGAATCGTGATCTCCTGTCCCGGATAGATCCGATCGGGCGATCCGATCCGGTCCTTGTTGGCTGCGTAGAGGCGCGGCCAGGCTCGGCCGTCGCCGTAGGTCGTTCCATCGGCCGCGATCCGCCACAGCGAATCACCGGGGCGGACCGTCCATCGCGCTCGGTCGCTCGCCGCCCCGTCCTCTCGTCTCGTCGGGCGACCGTGCGGCCGCGCCCCGCGCGCTTCCGCGACGCGCCGCTCGAGGTCCGGCACGAGCGACGTCAGCGAGTCGGCCTCGCGGCGCAAGGGATCACGGCGGGACGCGAGGCCCGCGAGCGCCTCTTCCGCCCCGCGAATCTCCTCGAGATACGCCGAGTCTTGGAGCGCGAGCTCATTGCAGTACTCGTCGCGCTGTTCTTTCCTCAGCTTCTTGAACTCATCCTCCGTGTAATAGTCGCCGAGCGACGGATCCGCGAGACGCAGCACCGGCTTCCCGCATCCCGGAGAGGCCGCCATCGCGACCACGGCCAAGATCACCCACCGCGCGGCCCACCCGCGCCTCATTCGGCTGCGTCCGTCGCCTTCATCGAATCGAGCGCCGCCTCTGCGGCCGCGATCCTCGCCGCCGCCTCCTCGCGCTTCGCGCGGAGCGATCGGTCCTCGGAGAGCGCCGCCCTCACGTTGCGTTCCGCGGCCAGCGATTCCTCGCGATGGCGATCGACCTCGGACGTCGGGGTGGGACAGGGAACGTGCGCGCCGCCGCAGCCGGGTAGCAGGAGAGACGCCGCGCAGAGCACGAGGGCGCGCGTGAGACGGGCCGGCCCGGCGGGCAGGGTGGTCCGCGATCGGGCGCGCGACCAATTCATGCCGGCCAAGGCCCGACCGGCCCCCTGGGACCGGTTGGCGCTTCGAACCCTCGTCGGAGACGGGGGTGATTTCTTCAATTCATTTATTTGCAATGGCTTAATGGCGTCGTCCTGGCCCCCTGAATTGCGCCGGGCCCGGGATTGACCGTAGGGTCTCCCCCACGGGAAGTCAAGGCCCCGGCCCTAGCCAACTTTGGATTGCAGGAGGGGTGCCAGGATGCGGGCGCTACTCCGCGACGATACGGATTTTCAACTCCTTGAGGTCCGCCGGATCGACGGTGGCGGGGGCGCCATCCATGAGCGACGTCGCGCTCGCGGTCTTGGGAAACGCGATCGCGTCCCGGATCGAATCGCCGCCGTGGAAGAGCACGACGAGGCGGTCGAGGCCGAGCGCGATGCCGCCGTGCGGCGGCGCTCCGTACTCGAAGGACTCGAGCAGGAAACCGAACTTCGCCTTCAATTCCTCCGGCTTCATCCCGATGACGCCGAGCACGCGCTCTTGAAGATCCTTTCGGTGGATCCGGATGCTGCCCGAGGCGAGCTCGGCCCCGTTCGCCGCCAGATCGTAGAGTTGTCCGTGCACCCGTCCGGGGTCGGACTCGAGGTGGGCGATGTGTTCGTCGAGCGGCATCGTGAAGATGTGGTGCGCGGGCGACCACGCCTGCCGGCCCTCGTCCCACTCGAAGAGCGGGAACTGGTGCACCCAAACGAATCGGAAGTCCTTGGCGTCGAGCGGGAATTTCTGGCCTCCGACGAGCGAACGCACGTGTCCCAGGGACCGCTGCACGAGCGCGCGCGTCCCCGAAGCGATCAGGAGCAGGTCGCCGTCCGCGGCGCCGGCCGATCGGATCAGATGTCCCGCGAGGTCCCCCGCCGCAAAGTGCTTCGCGACGCCGCCGTCGAGGGTGCCGCCCTTGACGCGCGCCCACGCGAGCCCGGCCGCTCCCATCAATTTCGCCGCCGCTTCCCACGCCTCGATTTCCTTGCGCGATGCCCCCGCTTGACCCGGCACGGCGAGAGCGCCCGTCATCGTCCCGGGGGCCGAAGCCGCGGCGGTCCGGAAGACCTCGAACGCGCTCTGCCCCGCGACGTCGGTCACGTCCTTGATCTCGAACGGAATGCGGAGATCGGGCTTGTCGCTTCCGAATCGTTCCATTGCCTCGCGATACGTGAGGCGAGGGAACGGAGTCTTGAGCGGGCGTCCCATGTTCTTGCGGAAGATCGCCTCGAGCATTCCTTCCACGACCGCGAACACGTCGTCGCTGGTCACGAAGGACATCTCGAGATCGATCTGCGTGAACTCCGGCTGCCGGTCGGCGCGCAGATCCTCGTCGCGCAGGCAGCGCGCGATTTGAAAGTAGCGGTCGAACCCGGCCACCATGAGGACCTGCTTGTAGAGCTGCGGCGACTGCGGCAGCGCGAAGAATTTTCCGGGGTGGAGCCGGGATGGAACCACGTAGTCGCGCGCCCCCTCGGGGGTCGGCTTCACGAGGAGCGGCGTCTCGATCTCGAGGAACCCCTCGTCGGAGAGGTAGTCGCGCACGCTCTTCGTCATCGCGTGACGGAAGACGATGTTCTCGCGGAGCGCTTCCCGCCTGAGATCGAGGTAGCGATAGCGGAGCCGGAGATCCTCCGAGGCGGTGTTCATCCCCTCGATCGGAAAGGGCGGCGTCTTGCTCTCGTTCAGGATCGCGAGCCCGTCGGCCTCCACCTCGATGCCGCCCGTCGGGAGCTCCTTGTTCTCGCTCCCCGCGGGGCGCTTGAGCACGGTCCCCTCGACCAGCACGACCCATTCGCTCCCGATGGCGCGCGCGCGCTCCATGGTCTTGGCGTTAAGCCGTTCCGGCCGGAAGACGACCTGGGTGATGCCGTACCGGTCGCGGAGGTCCAGGAAGAGCACGCCTCCATGGTCGCGCACGCGATGCGCCCAGCCCATTAGGACGATCCGGCTGCCGGCGTGCTCCGGCCTCGGATCGCCGCACCGCTGCGTCCGCTTCCGTCCGCCCAGGGGCTCGATCACGACCCGGCCTTCCGCTCGAGAAGCCAGCGCTTTAGTGCCTCGACGCTGCTCTGCTTGACCTCGTCCTTGCCTGCCGTCATGTCCCTCACCGGATATCCATCCGAATCCTGGGGGTGGAACACCGCGTAACGCGCACCGAGTTTCGACGCCCACTTCATCTGCGCGCCGGCGCTCCGGCCGGCCACGTCCACGATCACCCGGAGCCCGTCGCGCCCGGAATCCGGCGCCGCCCCATCGAGTCCTCGGAGCGCGCGCGCCAGCGCGAGGGCGGTGAACGCCGCACCCTCTTCCCGCACGACCACGCAGACATCGGGTGCCCACGCGCCGCCCGCTTCGGGTCCCGCCGAGAGGAGCAGCCGCTCCATGCCGATCGAGAATCCGATCGCCGGCGTCTCCGGTCCGCCGAAATCCTTCACCAACCGATCGTAGCGGCCCCCACCGCCCACGGCGTTCTGCGCGCCCAGCGACTCGGCGTGCACTTCGAACACCGTTCGCGTGTAGTAATCGAGGCCCCGAACCAGGCGCGGCGCCACCTGAAATGGAATCCCGAGCGCGCGGAGCCCCGCTTGAACGCCGTCGAAGTGTTCGCGGCACGGGTCGCACAGCGTCTCGAGCACGCTCGGCGCGCCGGCCAGGACCGGCTGGCAGGACGGAACCTTGCAATCCAGGATGCGGAGGGGATTCGTCTTGAGCCGCTCCCTGCAATCGCCGCACAAAGCCTCGGCGTGCTTCGCGAAATAGGCACGGATCCGTTCCTCGTATACCGGACGGCAGGTCCCGTCGCCCAGCGAATTCAAGATCACCGTGACGCTCCGAAGACCCACGCCCTGGATGATCGCCACGAAGAGATCGATCATCTCCGCGTCCGCGGCCGGCCCTCCGGGCCCGATGAGTTCGGCGCCGATCTGCCAGAACTGGCGGAACCGGCCGGCCTGCGGGCGCTCGTACCGGAACATGGGGCCCAGATAGTAGAGCCGCGAAATCGGCTGGCCGTGCGCCAGCGTGTGCTCCAGGAAGGCGCGCACGATGGCCGCCGTTCCCTCGGGACGAAGCGTCAGCGAGCGCCCCCCCTTGTCCTCGAAACTGTAGAGCTCCTTCCGGACGATGTCGGTCGACTCGCCGACGCTGCGAACGAAGAGGTCGGTCGCTTCGAACATCGGGGTGCGGACCTCGCGGTATCCGAAGCGGGAGAGGATGGCGCGCGCGCGCCCCTCGAGCCACTCCCAGCGCTCCGATTCGCCCGGAAGGATGTCGTGTGTGCCCTTGGGCGCCTGGAATTTCATGACGCCTTCTTCTCCGTCGGATCCGGGGTGGTTGGAGGCGCCCGTCGCCCGAGCGGGCGAACGTGCACGATCTGCGTCAGGAGTACGGCGAGTCCCACCGCCGCCACGTCGGTCGCCCAATCGGCCACGCTCGAGGTGCGCGTGGGAACGAACGACTGGTAGAACTCGTCCATGCCGCCCACGAACGCGCCGAGCCCGATCGTCGCCGCGGACGCAACCCATCGCTTCGATCCGGAGAGCGTGAAGCGCACGGCGCGCCCGAGCAGGAGACCGAACAGCGAATACTCCAACATGTGCATGACCTTGTCCATGTTCGGAAAAAGCCACGACGTGCCGGCGCCCCGGATCGTGGAAAGCGAGAAGATCGCGCCGATGTAGGCGAACACGGGGAGCCAATAGATGGCGATCGAGGACGCGGAGCGGACGGGGGGGCGGTTCATCGAAGGGGCGATCCGGGGGCGGCGTTCGGGCCGCCCCCGGTGCCTTCCGGCCTACGGCCGGTCAAACAATCGGACGGCCCAGAGATTCGTGCCTCGCCGTTCCGTGGGAAAGACGCCGTTCAGCCCGTAGCGGTCCGCCCGATCCGAGACGAAGTAGATCGTCATCCCGTCGGGGGAGAATCGGGGATGGGAATCGTCGGACGGTCCCCTCGTGACGCGGACCGCGTTCGCCGGATCGTTCGTGTCCGAGCGGATGATCCAGATGTCCCGTTCGGCGGACCCTGGGTTCCGGCGGGCGTAGACGAGGTATTGCCCGTCCTGAGACCAATCGGGCGCCTCGGCGCTGCTGTCGGGAAGCGCGAGCACCTCTTCGGGTGCCGGATCCAGCGTCGTGAACCCGAACTTGTAGAGGCCGCGCGCCGACGCGGAAATGCCGGAGCCGTAATATCCGCGCGCGATGATCGAGTCCGGGAACCCGTCGTCGTTCACGTCGGGACCCCAGTTCGGCGAATAGTACGTCGACAGAAAGAACACGCTGCTCGAGATCATCTGCGCGGGCGGAAGGGAGAAGTTGGACGCGTCGCGCCGCCACACCCTCGGGAACGTGGTGAACGTGGTATCCGACACGTAGAGTGCCTGCATCCCCTCCGGGGCGAATCGGGGGTGCTCGAGCATGGTCTGGTCGGGTCGGAAGTCGGCGAAGAGCCTTGCGTCCGTCGGGTTTCCTCCGGCCCAGTTCACGAGCCAGATCGCCACCGAATCCGTCGATGTGCGGCGTCCGGCGAAGATGACCTCCGCCTGGTCGGCCCGCGGGCTCGGCGAACTCGTGACCCAGAAGTCGGAGACGACCTGGTCCGGCCCGGCCATCGGAGCATCGATGCGCCAGATGTCGCCCTCGCCGGTCAAATTGTTTCGAATCTGGGCGTAGAGGAGCCCGCCCTGTCCGATCGGCGCCGGGTCGAACTGGATCCCCTCCGA
>Ga0070706_100001812_pt1 | contig 22146 bp, 21 predicted proteins | sample KBSK5501metaG_FD_65476 | JGI IMG/M metagenome (GOLD analysis project Ga0070706, IMG submission 65476) | Corn, switchgrass and miscanthus rhizosphere microbial communities from Kellogg Biological Station, Michigan, USA - KBS K5-50-1 metaG | ecosystem: Host-associated > Plants > Roots >... | reverse complement strand
ACGGAGTGGGAGAGCTCAGCCCGAACGGAGTGGGAGAGCTCAGCCCGAACGGAGTGGGAGAGCTCGGCCCGAACGGAGTGGGAGAGCTCAGCCGGAACGGAGTGGGAGAGCTCGGCAAGACGGGCCAGAAGGGCCTCAGCCCCCGCCCAGCTTCTTCTTCAGCAACTCGTTGACCTGCACCGGGTTGCCCTTGCCCTTGGTCGCCTTCATCGCCTGGCCGACCAGCGCGTTGAACGCCTTGTCCTTGCCGGCGCGGTACTCCTCGACCGACTTCGCGTTCGCGGCGAGCACCTCGTCGACTATTGCGGAGAGCTCACCGGTGTCGCTTATCTGCTTCAGGCCGAGCTCGTCGATGATGGCGTCGACACTGTGCCGCACCTCGTCGTTCCAGAGCGCATCGAAGACCTGCTTGGCGCTGTTGTTCGAGATGGTGCCGTCGGCGATGCGGGCGACCAGCGCCGCCAGCTCGTTCGTCTGCACAGGGCAGGCGTCGAGCTCGATCGCCGCCGCGTTCAGGCGGCGTGAGAGCTCGCCCATCATCCAGTTCGCGACCAGCTTGGGCTGGCCGCTCGCCTTCGCCGCTTCCTCGAAATAGGCGGCGAAGGCCTTGCTCTGCGTCATCATCGCCGCGTCGTAGGCCGGCAATCCGTAATCGGCCTTGAAGCGCTCGGCCATCGCGCCGGGCAGCTCGGGCATCTCGGCGCGCACGCGCGCGATCCACTCGGGGGCGATCACGAGCGGCGGCAGGTCCGGGTCGGGGAAGTAGCGGTAGTCGTGCGCATCTTCCTTCGTGCGCATCGCGCGGGTCTCGCCGGTGTCGGGGTCGAACAGCACGGTCGCCTGCTGGACCTTGCCGCCGTCTTCGAGCAGGTCGATCTGCCACTGCACCTCGAAATCGATCGCCTGCTGCATGAACTTGAAGCTGTTCAGGTTCTTGATCTCGCGGCGCGTGCCGAACGGTGCGCCCGGCTTGCGCACCGAGACGTTCGCATCGCAGCGGAACGACCCTTCCTGCATGTTGCCGTCGCAGATGCCGAGCCAGACCACGAGCGTGTGCAGCGCGCGCGCGTACTCGATCGCCTCGCGGCTCGAGCGCATGTCGGGCTCGGTGACGATCTCCAGGAGCGGCGTGCCGGCGCGGTTCAGGTCGATGCCGCTTTGGCCCTGATAGTCCTCGTGCAGCGATTTACCGGCGTCCTCTTCGAGGTGCGCGCGGGTCAGGTGAACCTTGTGCTTCACGTCGCCGACGAAGAACTCCACGACCCCGCCCTGCACCACCGGCGTCTCGTACTGGCTGATCTGGTAGCCCTTGGGCAGGTCGGGATAGAAGTAGTTCTTGCGCGCGAAGATCGACAGGCCCGCGACCTTCGCGCCGACGCCGAGCCCGAAGCGGATCGCACGTTCGACCGCGCCGCGGTTCAGCACCGGCAGCGTGCCGGGCAGCGCGAGGTCGACCGCGTTGGCCTGCGTGTTCGGCGCGGCGCCGAACGCCGTGCTCGAGCCGCTGAAGATCTTCGATCGGGTGGAGAGCTGCGCGTGGGTCTCGATGCCGATGACGACCTCGTAGCCACGGATCAATGCGGGAGTGGGCATCGCGTCAATATCCTGCCGGCTTGCGTTCATGCCAGTCGGTCGCCTGCTGGAACGCGTGCGCCGCGTGCAGCAGCCGGCCTTCGTCGAAGTAGTGGCCGATGAGCTGCAGGCCGACCGGCATGCCGCCTTCGCCGAACCCGGTCGGCAGGCTCATGCCGGGCAGGCCGGCGAGGCTGGCCGGCAGCGTGAAGATGTCGGCCAGGTAGCTCGCGACCGGATCGTTGCTCTTTGCGCCGATCTTCCATGCCACGGTCGGTGCGACCGGTCCGGCGATCACGTCGCACTGGCGGAAGCAGGCCTGGAAGTCGTCGGCGATCATGCGGCGCAGCTTCTGCGCCTGCAGGTAGTAGGCGTCGTAGTAGCCGTGCGAGAGCACGTAGGTGCCGATCATGATGCGGCGCTTGACCTCGGCGCCGAAGCCGACGCTGCGGCTCTTCTTGTACATGTCCTCGAGGTCGGCGTACTTCGCGGCGCGGTGACCGTAGCGCACGCCGTCGAAGCGCGAGAGGTTCGAGCTCGCCTCGGCCGGCGCGATGATGTAGTAGACCGGGATCGACAGCTCGGTGCGCGGCAGGCTCACGTCGACCAGCGTCGCGCCGAGCTTCTCGAATTCGGCGAGGCCGGCGCGCACCGCGCGCTCGACGTCGCTCGCCAGCGCCGCCGGGAAGAACTCCTTCGGCAGCCCGATGCGCAAGCCGCGCAGCGGCTGCGCGGCGCTCGCGCCGTCGCGCGCGGCGCGCATCTGCGCGTGGAAGTCCTGCGGCGGGCGCGGCGCGCTGGTCGAGTCGCGCTCGTCGAAGCCGCTCATCGCCGACAGCAGCAGCGCGCAGTCCTCGGCGCTGCGCGCGAGCGGCCCGGCCTGGTCGAGGCTGGAGGCGAACGCGATCATCCCGTAGCGCGAGCACACGCCGTAGGTCGGCTTGATGCCGGTGATGCCCGAGAAGCTCGCCGGTTGGCGGATCGAGCCGCCGGTGTCGGTGCCGGTCGCCGCCGGCAGCAGCCGCGCCGCGACCGCGGCGGCCGAGCCGCCCGACGAGCCGCCCGGCACGCGGCTCGCATCCCATGGGTTGCGGGCCGGGCCATAGGCCGAGTTCTCGTTGCTCGAGCCCATCGCGAACTCGTCGCAGTTGAGCTTGGCGAGCGTCACGGCGCCGGCGTCGGCCAGGCGCGCGACGACCGTCGCGTCGAACGGGCTGCGATAGCCGTCGAGCATCTTCGAGCCGGCGGTGGTCGGGGCTTCGCGGGTCACGAAGATGTCCTTGTGCGCGATCGGCACGCCCAGCAGCGGGCCGCGTTCGCCGGCGGCGCGGCGCGCGTCGGCGGCGGCGGCCTGCGCCTCGGCTTGCGCATCGAATGCCAGCACGGCACGCAGCTCGTCATGCGCCGCGAAGCGCTCGAGCAGATGCTGGGTGGCTTCGACGCTCGAGACCTCTTTCACGTCGAGCGCGCGGCCCAACTCGGCCACGCCCATCTCGTGCAATTCCTTCATGCGAGCCCCTCGTCCGATGAGTGGGGCGACCCGGCGCGGCGGCTCATCCAATCACCTTCGGCACCAGATAGAGCCCATCCTCCACCGCCGGCGCGCTGCGCTGGTTCAGCGCGCGCCCGGCGGGATCGGCCGGCTCGGTGACGGCGTCGTCGCGCAGCCGCAAGTGCACCTCCTGCACCGCCGACAGCGGCGTGTACAGCGGCTCGACGCCGCTGGTGTCGACGGCGCTCATCTGTTCGACGATCGAAAAGAAGTCGTTGAGCTGCGTCAGCATCGCGTTGCGCTCGTCGGTCGCGAGTTCGAGGCGGGCGAGCTGGGCGATGCGGCCGACGTCTTCGGGGGTCAGGGCCATGATGAAAGAGGCAACAAGAAAGGACGGCAAACAAAGCGCCAAATAGCGCTCGGAAAGGATGTGAGAAAGGGTATGCGATCGAGCCGAAAGCCGCAGCCCTTGCGGTATTATCCCCGGTTAATCCACAAGACTCGCGGCGCTGCGTGGCGACGCGGGACCTACAAGACAAACACCTCGGTCCACCGCGCTGCGCTGCAACGCTTGCGCGCAGGCACCGTCCGAGCTTCGACAGACACTCATGTTCGGATCCTTTCGTCGCTACTTCTCGACGGACCTCGCGATCGACCTCGGCACCGCCAACACGCTGATCTACGTGCGCGGCAAAGGCATCGTGCTCGACGAGCCCTCGGTGGTCGCGATCCGCCACGAAGGCGGCCCCAACGGCAAGAAAACGATCCAGGCGGTCGGCGCCGAAGCCAAGGCGATGCTCGGCAAGGTGCCGGGCAACATCGAGGCGATCCGCCCGATGAAGGACGGCGTGATCGCCGACTTCACCGTCACCGAGCAGATGCTCAAGCAGTTCATCAAGATGGTCCATCCGCGGTCCGTCTTGCGCCCGAGCCCGCGCATCATCATCTGCGTGCCCTGCGGCTCGACCCAGGTCGAGCGCCGCGCGATTCGCGAATCGGCGCTCGGTGCCGGCGCCTCCGACGTCTACCTGATCGAAGAGCCGATGGCCGCGGCGATCGGCGCCGGGCTGCCGGTCTCGGAGGCGAGCGGCTCGATGGTCGTCGACATCGGCGGCGGCACCACCGAGGTCGGCGTGATCTCGCTGGGCGGCATGGTCTACAAGGGCAGCGTGCGCGTCGGCGGCGACAAGTTCGACGAAGCGATCATCAACTACATCCGTCGCAACTACGGCATGCTGATCGGCGAGCCCACCGCCGAGGCGATCAAAAAGAACATCGGTTCGGCCTTCCCCGGCTCCGAAGTGAAGGAGATGGAGGTCAAGGGCCGCAACCTCTCCGAAGGCGTGCCGCGCAGCTTCACGATCAGCTCGAACGAAATTCTGGAAGCGCTGACCGACCCGCTGAACCAGATCGTCTCGAGCGTGAAGAACGCGCTCGAGCAGACGCCTCCCGAACTCGGCGCCGACATCGCCGAGCGCGGCATGATGCTGACCGGCGGTGGCGCGCTGCTGCGCGACCTCGACCGTCTGCTCGCCGAAGAGACCGGGCTGCCGGTGCTGGTCGCCGAAGACCCGCTGACCTGCGTCGTGCGCGGCTGCGGCATGGCGCTGGAGCGCATGGAGCGACTGGGCAGCATCTTCACGTCGGAGTGACGAGGCGGCCACGCCGCCGGCCATAACACGACGCGACACGCGCGGTCATGAGCATCGGCACCATCGATCGGACCCCGCCGCCCTTCTTTCGCCAGGGGCTGTCGGCGCTGACCAAGCTTGTGCTGTGCTCGGCGCTGGCGCTGTTCCTGATGGTCGCCGACAACCGATTCACGATCACGCGGCAGCTCCGCGCCGGGCTCGCGACGGCGCTGTACTACCCGCAGCAGGTGCTGCTGGTGCCGGTCAACGCCTGGAACGGCGTGGCCGACTATGTGCTCGGGCTACGCCGCGCGCTGGCCAGCGAGGAGGCCGCGAAGCGCGACCTCGCGCGCCAGGCCGAGCGCGCGCTGCGCGTCGAGCAACTGGCAGTCGAGAACACGCACCTGCGCGCGCTGCTCGAGCTGCGCCCGAGCCTGACCGTGCGCGCACAGGCGGCGCAGGTGCTGTACGAGGCGTCCGACCCGTATTCGCGCAAGGTCGTGATCGACCGCGGCATGACCAATGGCGTCGCGCTCGCCGCGCCGGTGATCAACGAAGCCGGCGTGCTCGGGCAGGTGACGCGCGTCTTCCCGCTGTCCGCCGAGGTGACGCTGCTGGTCGACAAGGACGCCGCGATCCCGGTGCTGAACTCGCGCACCCAGGCGCGCAGCGCGGTGTTCGGCGGCGCCGGCGCGGGCGGTGCGACGATGGAGATGCGCTTCATGGCGAGCAACGCCGACGTGCAGGTCGGCGACGTGCTGACCACCTCGGGCGTCGACGGCGTCTACCCGGCCGGGCTGCCGGTCGCCAAGGTCGTCAGCGTCGATCGCAAGGTCGACTCGGGCTTCGCCCGCATCGTGCTCGCGCCGACCGCGACGCCCGACGGCGTGCGCCACGTGATGGTGCTCGAGCCGGTCGGCGTGCAGATGCCGGCGCGGCCGGCGTCGTCGCCGGAGGACGAAGCGGCGGCGAAGGCGGCATTGCCGAAGCGGGGGCGCAGATGATCATGCCGCGTGAAGGTCACACGAGGCACGCGTCATGATCATGCCGCGTGCCCAGGACCAGCTGCTGCTGCCGGTCAACCCGCTGTTCGTCACGCTGACGCTGCTGTTCGCGCTCGCGCTGAATCTGGTGCCGCTCGGCCGCGTGCCGGCGATGCCGGACTTCCTCGCGCTCGTGCTCGTGTTCTGGAACGTGCACCAGTCGCGCCGCGTCGGCGTCGGCCTGGCGTTCTTCTTCGGGCTGCTGATGGACGTGAACGACGGCGCGGTGCTTGGCCAGCATGCGCTGGCCTACACGCTGCTGAGCTTCTTCGCGATCACGATCCACCGGCGGCTGCTGTGGTTCACGGTGCCGTCGCAGGCGGTGCAGATCCTGCCGCTGTTCTTCGCCGCACATGCGGTGTCGCTGATCGTGCGCATGATCGCCGGCGGCATGTTCCCCGGCTGGGAGCTGCTGCTCGCGCCGCTGTTCGAGGCGCTGCTGTGGCCGATTGCCACGTGGCTCTTGTTGGCTCCGCAGCGCCGACCGCCGGATCGCGACGAGAATCGGCCGTTGTGACCGTGCAGGCAGGGCGGGTGAAGCAGGGCTGTTGAAGTGACCGAGCTCAAGAACGTCGAACAGGAGGTCTCGCGCTTCCGCTTGCGCCTCGCGGCCGCGGCCGCGTTCGTGCTGTTCGCGTTCGGGCTGCTGGTTGCGCGGCTCGTCTACCTGCAGGTCTACAAGCACGACGAGCTGTCGACGCAGGCCGAGAACAACCGGATCGCGGTCGTGCCGATCGTGCCGAACCGCGGGCTCATCCTCGACCGTAACGGCGTCGTGCTGGCGAACAACTACTCGGCCTACACGCTCGAGATCACGCCGAGCAAGCTCGAGGCGAGCCTCGACGCGACGATCGACGAGCTCGCCCGCATCGTCGACATCCAGCCGCGCGACCGCAAGCGCTTCAAGCGCCTGGCCGAGGAGAACAAGAGCTTCGAGTCGCTGCCGATCCGCAGCAAGCTCTCCGAAGAAGAGGTCGCGCGCTTCACCGCGCAGCGTTTCCGCTTCGCCGGCGTCGACATCAAGGCGCGGCTGTTCCGCAACTACCCGCTCGGCGAGGTCGGCAGCCACCTGATCGGCTACATCGGCCGCATCAACGAGGCCGAGCAGGAGAAGATCGACGACTCCGACGACGCGGCCAACTACCGCGGCACGCAGTACATCGGCAAGCTCGGCGTCGAGCAGAGCTACGAGGCCGAGCTGCACGGCACCGCCGGCTTCGAGGAGATGGAGACCAGCGCCGGCGGCCATCCGGTGCGGCGCCTGAAGAGCAGCCCGGCGACGCCCGGCAACGCGCTCGTGATGTCGATCGACATCCGGCTGCAGGCGCTGGTCGAGGAGCTGTTCGGCGACCGGCGCGGCGCGCTGGTCGCGATCGACCCGCGCAATGGCGAGATCCTCGCGTTCGTCAGCAAGCCGAATTTCGACCCGAACCTGTTCGTCGACGGCATCGACTCCGAGAACTGGAAGGCGCTGAACGAGTCGCTCGACAAGCCGCTCTTGAACCGCGCGCTGCGCGGCACCTACTCCCCCGGCTCGACCTACAAGCCCTTCATGGCGCTCGCGGCGCTGACGCTGGGCAAGCGCACGCCGCAGCAGGCGATCAGCGACCCGGGCTACTTCTGGTTCGGCAACCACCAGTTCCGCGACGACAAGGAAGGCGGCCACGGCACGGTCGACATGTACCGCTCGATCGTGCAGTCGTGCGACACGTACTACTACATGCTCGCGAACGACCTGGGCGTCGACGCGATGCACGACTTCATGGCGCCGCTCGGCCTGGGCCAGCTCACCGGCATCGACGTGCAGGGCGAGCTCAAGGGCGTGCTGCCGTCGACCGAGTGGAAGCGCGCCGCCTACAAGAAGAAGGAGATGCAGAAGTGGTACGCCGGCGAGACCATCTCGCTGGGCATCGGCCAGGGCTACAACTCGTTCACGATGCTGCAGCTCGCGCAGGCGACCGCAACGCTCGCGAACTGGGGCAAGCGCTACAAGCCGCACCTCGTGAAGGTGATCGAGAACAGCGACACGAAGGCGCAGAAGCGCCAGGTCGGCGAGGAGCTGCCGCCGCTGCCGTGGAAGACCGAGCACGTGGCGTTCATCCACAAGGCGATGTTCGGCGTCACGCAGGAGGGCACGTCGCGCACGTCGTTCGTCGGCGCGCCGTACCAGTCGGGCGGCAAGACCGGCACCGCGCAGGTGGTCGGCATCAAGCAAGGCGAGAAGTACAACGCGAAGAACGTCGACGAGCGGCACCGCGACCATGCCCTCTACACCGCATTCGCGCCGCTGGACGAGCCGCGCATCGCGCTCGCGATGGTCGTCGAGAACGCCGGCTTCGGCGCGGCCAATGCGGCGCCGATCGCGCGCCGCGTGTTCGACTACGTGCTGCAGGGCCAGTACCCGAGCGAGGCCGACATCGCGGCGACCAAGCTCGGCCAGTCGGCCGCGCCGATCGGCACGCCGCGCCCGATCTCCGAGGTGCCGCTGCCGGGCTCGACGGTCGACGGCTCGACCAGCGCGGCGCTCGCGCCGCTGACGCCGGTGGCCGCACGATGAGCGCCATCTTCGAAAAGCCCAGCCTCTGGCAGCGCATCAAGCCGATCTTCACCGGCTTCGACGGCCCGCTGCTGTTCGCGATGGTGCTGCTCGCCTGCGCCGGGCTGACGACGATGTACTCGGCCGGCTACGACAACGGCTCGCGCTTCGCCGACCATGGCCGCAACATGCTGCTGGCGCTGGGCGTCGTGTTCCTGGTCGCGCAGATCTCGCCGCAGACGCTGATGAAGCTCGCGGTGCCGCTGTACACGCTGGGCGTGGCGCTGCTGGTCGCGGTCGCGGTGGCCGGCGTCACGAAGAAGGGTGCGACGCGCTGGCTCAACGTCGGCCTCGTGATCCAGCCGAGCGAGGTCCTGAAGATCGCGATGCCGCTGATGCTCGCGTGGTGGTTCCAGCGCCGCGAGGGGCAGTTGCGCGTGCCCGATTTCCTGATCGCACTGGCGCTGCTCGCGGTGCCGGTCGGGCTGATCGTCAAGCAGCCGGACCTGGGCACCGCGATCCTGGTGCTGTCGGCCGGGCTGTACGTGATCTTTTTCGCCGGGCTGAGCTGGAAGCTGATCGTGCCGGTGCTGGTGGTCGGCGCGGTCGCGATCACCGCGATCGTCGTGTCGGAAGACCACATCTGCCAGCCCGACGTCAAATGGCCGATGCTGCGCGACTATCAGAAGAACCGCGTCTGCACGCTGCTCGACCCGACGACCGACCCGCTCGGCAAGGGTTTCCACATCATCCAGGGCATGATCGCGATCGGCTCGGGCGGCGTCGAAGGCAAGGGCTTCATGAAGGGCACGCAGACGCACCTGGAGTTCATCCCCGAGCGCACGACCGACTTCATCTTCGCCGCGTTCTCCGAGGAGTTCGGGCTGGCCGGCTGCGGTGCGCTGATCCTCGGCTTCGTGTTCCTGATCTTCCGTGGCCTGATGATCGCGGCCGATGCGCCAACCTCGTTCACGCGGCTGCTCGCCGGCGCGATCACGCTGAGCTTCTTCACCTACGCGTTCGTCAACATGGGCATGGTCAGCGGCATCCTGCCGGTGGTGGGCGTGCCGCTGCCGTTCATCTCGTACGGCGGCACTGCGATGGTCACGCTCGGGCTCGGGCTCGGCATCCTGATGTCGATCGCGAAGAGCCGGCGCCTGATCCAGAGCTGATGCGCGGATAACCCGTCAGGCCGCGTCGGATGGCTCGCGCTGATCCGGCGCCGCGGCAACGAAGCGCAGCGAGAACAACGCGCCGGGTGTCGATGGCGCCGCCGCGCCCCCTTCTTCGCCGCCGCCACGCGGTCGCGTGTTGGCATCGGTCAGCGTGATCTCGGCGCCGTGCTGCTGCGCGATCTCGCGCACGATCGCAAGGCCCAGCCCCGAGCCGTCGACCTGCGAGCCGAGCGAGCGGTAGAACGGCTGGAACACCTTCTCGCGCTCGGCCGGCGCGATGCCGGGGCCCGAGTCCTCGACCTGCAGCACGACGACCTGGCCGAACGGATCGTCGATCACGCGGACTGTCACGGTGCCGGCGCCGGGCGTGTACTGCAGCGCGTTGTCGACCAGGTTGCGTATCAGCTCACGCAACAGCAGCGCATGGCCGCGCACCAGCGCGTGGCGCTGTTCGGCGGGTCCTTCGTAGCCGAGATCGATGCGCTTTTCGAGCGCGCGCGGCACGAAGTCGCGCACGGTCTCGGTCGCGAGCCGCGCGAGGTTGACGAGCTGGTGCTGCGCCGCGATGCCCTGATCCTCGGCGCGCGCCATCGCGAGCAGCTGATTCACCATGTGCGCGGCGCTCTGGCTCGAGCGGGCGATCTGCTGCAGCGTCTTCTTCAACGCCGCCGGGTCGGACTCGCCGGCGTCGATCTGGCGCTGCGCGAGCTCGGCCTGGGTGCGCAGGCCCGCAAGCGGCGTCTTCAGCTGATGTGCAGCATCGGCGAGGAAGTGCTTCTGCGCGCGCATCGACTGGTCGAGCCGGCCGAGCAGGTCGTTGATCGCGCGCACCAGCGGCGAAACTTCCTCGGGCGCCTGGCGCTCGTCGATCGGGCTCAGGTCGCTGCTGTCGCGTTTGCGTATGCGCTGCTGCAGCTCGTTCAGCGGCGCGATGCCGCGCGCCAGCGCGAGCCACACCAGCAGCACCGCGACCGGCAGGATCACGAACTGCGGCAGGATCACGCCCTTGATGATCTCGGTCGCGAGGCGCGAGCGCTTGCCCAGCGTCTCCGCCACCTGCACGAGCGGCGCGCCGCCCGCGCTGCTGCCGGTGTTCTCGCGGCCACCGGCGTTCGCGCCGACGTTCACCCACAGGTAGGCGACGCGCACGTTGTCGTTGTTCAGCACGTCGTCGCGAAAGCGCACCTCGCCGGGCGGCGTGGTCGCGTTGGCGTCGTCGTCGGGCGGCACCGGCAGCGCGGTGTCGCCGCTCAGGTGCTCGCCGCGCAGGCCGAGCACCTGGTAATAGATCTCGTCGGACTCGTCGGTGTGCAGGATCTCCGCGGCGCCGGCCGGCAGCTTGAACACGGCCTGCGGCCGCCCACCATCGGTCTGGATCACGACCTCCTTCGCGAGCACGCGCACCATCTCGCCGAGCTCGCGGTCGAACGGTTTGTTGGCAATGCCCTGGGCGACCAGCCAGGTCAGCACCACGCTCATCGGCCACAGCAGCAGCAGTGGCGCGAGCATCCAGTCGAGGATTTCGCCGAACAGCGAACGTTGCTCGCGCGGCGCCTGCGCGGCAGGAGCGCCGTGCGATTCAGCGCCGGCCTCGTCTGCCGCCTCGTCGCAGTGCGCCGGGCGCTCCAGTTCACCGCCGGCCGTCGGTCCCAACTCTGCTGCTGCGGGCGATTTCACCGTGTCGGGCTCGGAATCTTCTCCAGGCAGTAGCCGAGCCCGCGCACCGTCGCGATCCGCACCGGGCCCTGCTCGATCTTCTTGCGCAGCCGGTGGATGTAGACCTCGATCGCGTTGTTGCTGACCTCGTCGCCCCATTCGCACAGCCGCTCGACGAGCTGGTCCTTGCTGACCAGCCGCCCGGCGCGCTGCAGCAGCACCTCGAGCAGCGAGAGCTCGCGGGCCGAGAGCTCGACCATCTGGTCGTTCAGGTAGGCGACGCGCCCGGTCGAGTCGAAGCTCAGCGGCCCGTGCTTGATGATCGTCGATGCGGTGCCGAGCCCGCGCCGGGTCAGCGCCCGCACGCGCGCCTCGAGCTCCTGCAGCGAGAACGGCTTGGCCATGTAGTCGTCGGCGCCGAGGTCCAGGCCCTTGACGCGCTGCTCGACGCTGTCGGCTGCCGTCAGGATCAGCACCGGCACGCTCGCGCCGCGCGCGCGCAGCTTGCGCAGCACCTCCAGGCCATGCAGCTTGGGCAAGCCGAGGTCGAGGATCACGAGGTCGAATTCGTGCGACGCGAGCGCGGCGTCGGCCTCGGTGCCGCTGCCGACCTGGTCGACCGTGTAACCGCCGTTGCGCAGCGAACGCAGCAGCCCGTCGGCCAGCACCTGGTCATCTTCGGCGATCAGGATGCGCATCGCGCGTCTCCTCTGCGGGCGCTTTCATGGCCGCATTCATTTGCTGTTCATGGGCGATTCACTTGCGGCTTGCCATTTGCAATTCGCGACCATCTGGCTACTGTACAAATATCCAGCTTTGGCGATAATCGCCGCATCTTCACAGGAGGACATGATGGACGCCCCGGTCAAAACGCTCAACACCGAGAAAGCCAAGGCCCTGCAGGCTGCGCTCGCACAAATCGAAAAGCAGTTCGGCAAGGGCACGATCATGCGCCTCGGCGAGGGCGAGGTGATCGACGACATCGAGGTCGTCTCGACCGGCTCGCTCGGCCTGGACCTGGCGCTGGGCGTCGGCGGCCTGCCGCGCGGCCGCGTGATCGAGATCTACGGCCCCGAGTCCAGCGGCAAGACCACGCTGACGCTGCAGGCGATCGCCGAGATGCAGCGCGTCGGCGGCACCTGCGCATTCATCGATGCCGAACATGCGCTCGACGTGCAGTACGCCCAGAAGCTCGGCGTGAACCTGCAGGAGCTGCTGATCAGCCAGCCCGACACCGGCGAGCAGGCGCTCGAGATCGTCGACGCACTGGTGCGCTCGGCGTCGGTCGACCTGGTCGTCGTCGACTCGGTCGCGGCGCTGACGCCGAAGGCCGAAATCGAAGGCGAGATGGGCGATTCGCTGCCCGGTCTGCAGGCGCGGCTGATGAGCCAGGCGCTGCGCAAGCTGACCAGCTCGATCAAGAAGACCAACACGATGGTCATCTTCATCAACCAGATCCGCATGAAGATCGGCGTGATGTTCGGCTCGCCCGAAACCACGACCGGCGGCAACGCGTTGAAGTTCTACGCCTCGGTCCGGCTCGACATCCGCCGCATCGGCTCGATCAAGAAGGGCGAAGAAGTCATCGGCAACGAAACCAAGGTCAAGGTCGTCAAGAACAAGGTCTCGCCGCCGTTCAAGACGGCCGAGTTCGACATCCTCTACGGCCAGGGCATCAGCCGCGAGGGCGAGATCATCGACATGGGCGTCGAGGCCAAGATCCTCGAGAAGAGCGGCGCCTGGTACGCCTACAACGGCGAGAAGATCGGCCAGGGCAAGGACAACGCCCGCGAGTTCCTGAAAGAGAACCCCGCGCTCGCGTTCGAGATCGAGAACAAGGTCCGCGAGTCGCTTGGCATCCCGCTGCTGCCCGACCCGAATGCGGACGAGGCGGCGCCCGCCGGCAAGCTGAAGGTCGTCAACAAGGGCTGAGGGCCGCACCGCGGCCGGGCCGCGAGGTCCGGCTGCCGACGCAACGATGGCTGCACCCCATTCGTCGCGTTCGCCACGTTCGCTGAAGGCGCGGGCGCTGCAATGGCTGGCGCAGCGCGATCAGAGCCGCGTCGAACTGCGGCGCAAACTGTTGCGGCACGCCCGTGCGGACCTGGCGGCATCGGTCACAAGCGACGGCGGCAACGCGGGTGACCTTGCTGCCGACGACGATCTGGCCGAACGCCTCGCTGGCGAAGTCGATGCGGTGCTCGACTGGCTCGAAGCGCACGGCTATCTGTCGGCCGAGCGCTTCGTCGAGTCGCGCGTGCATGCGCGTGCCGAGCGCTACGGCAACCTGCGGATCAGGCAAGAGCTGCAGCAGCACCAGCTCGCCGTGTCGGGCGAGCTGGCCCAGACATTGGCCGCGAGCGAGGCCGAGCGCGCCCGCGCCGTGCGGGCGCGCCGCTTCGGGCAGCCGCCACGCGATGCGGCCGAGCGTGCCAGGCAGGCCCGCTTCCTGATCGGGCGGGGGTTCTCGCCCGACGCCGTGCGCGCGGCGCTGCGCGATCCCGGGCCGGCCGCCGATGCCGGCGAAGAGGTCCCTGCGGCGGACGACTGATCGGGGGCTGCCGGGCACTTCGGCCGAACGCCAACCGCGGTCTTGCCCGCGGTCAACCGGTTGATGCAACGCAGCATGCTACATTCACCGGCTGCCGCGCCCGCAGGCAACGCCGTCCGTCGCGTCGGCGCCTTGCCCGGCCGCGTGTGTCAGTCACCGCCGCCATTCACGCACGCCCCCGTCCGTCCCGTTCACCGATGGCCTTGCCGACCGCCTCGCCCGAGCGCCAGCTCAAGCACCGTCGCAACATCGACGTGCAGATCTATTCGCGGGGCAATGGGCTGTGGGAAGTCGATGCTCACATCACGGATGTGCGTTCGGGCGACACGACGATGAGTTTCGGCGTGCTGCCCGCCGGCGAGCCGATCCACGACATGCTGCTGCGCCTGGTCGTCGACGAACGCTTCAACGTCGTCGAAGCCGGTGCCGAGACCCGCGCGATGCCGTACCGCGGCCACTGCGATGCGTACAGCGACGAGAGCGGCGGCGACATCTACGGCCGCCTGGTCGGGCTGAACCTGATGAAAGGTTTCCGCCACGCCGTCAATGAGCGGCTCGGCGGCACGCAAGGCTGCACCCACATCACCGAGCTCAGCTGGGTCTTGCCGACCGCGGTCGTGCAGGCGTTCGCCGGCGAAGTGATCGACACGCGCGGCGCGAACAACGGCAGCCAGCAGCCGTTCCAGATCGATCGCTGCCACGCGCTGCGCGCCGACGGCCCGGCCGTGCGAACCTTCTATCCGCGCTGGTACCGCGCGGCGCCCCACCCCAACCCCTCGTCCACCGACACCCTCAGCGAGAGAACGACCCCATGAAGATCCACGAGTACCAAGGCAAAGAGATCCTGCGCCAGTTCGGCGTGCCGGTGCCGCGCGGCTACCCCGCGTTCAGCGTGCTCGAGGCGAGCGAGGCGGCGCAGAAGCTGGGCGGGCCGGTCTGGGTCGTGAAGGCGCAGATCCACGCCGGCGGCCGTGGCAAGGGCGGCGGCGTCAAGCTCGCGCGTTCGCTCGACGACGTGAAGAAGCTGTCCGGCGAAATCCTCGGCATGCAGCTGAAGACGCACCAGACCGGCCCCGAGGGCCAGAAGGTGCGCCGCCTGCTGATCGAAGAGGGCGCGGACATCAAGAAGGAGTACTACGTCGCCGCCGTGACCGACCGCGCGACCCAGAAGGTCGCGATGATGGCCAGCTCCGAAGGCGGCATGGACATCGAAGAGGTCGCGCACGCGACGCCCGAGAAGATCATCAAGGTCTTCATCGACCCGCTGACCGGCATGACCGACGCGCAAGGCGTCGAGCTCGCCAAGGGCATCGGCGTGCCCGACGCGTCGCAGGCGCAGGCGGTCGACGTCTTCAAGAAGCTCTACAGCTGCTACATGGCGACCGACGCATCGCTCGCCGAGATCAACCCGCTGATCCTCGAAGGCAACGGCAACATCAAGGCGCTGGACGCGAAGTTCAACTTCGATGCGAACGCCCTCTTCCGCCATCCCGAGATCACTGCCTACCGCGACCTCGACGAAGAAGACCCGGCCGAGATCGAGGCCAGCAAGTTCGACCTCGCCTACATCCAGCTCGACGGCAACATCGGCTGCCTCGTGAACGGCGCCGGCCTCGCGATGGCGACGATGGACACGATCAAGCTGTTCGGCGGCGAGCCGGCGAACTTCCTCGACGTGGGCGGCGGCGCAACCGCCGAGAAGGTCACCGAAGCCTTCAAGATCATGCTCGGCAACCCGAAGGTCAAGGCGATCCTGGTCAACATCTTCGGCGGCATCATGCGCTGCGACACCATCGCCGAAGGCGTGATCGCCGCATGCAAGGCGGTGAACCTGACGGTGCCGCTGGTCGTGCGCATGAAGGGCACGAACGAGGAGCTCGGCAAGAAGATGCTGAAGGAGTCCGGCCTGCCCATCATCAGCGCCGATTCGATGGCCGACGCCGCCAAGGCGGTGATGGCTGCGCTGAACAAGTAATCGCCCCGCTGCACGACGACCAGCACGAGGACCATCCGACATGAGCATCCTGATCAACAAAGACACCAAGGTCATCACCCAGGGCATCACCGGCAAGACCGGGCAGTTCCATACCCGCATGTGTCGCGACTACGCGAACGGCAAGAACTGCTTCGTCGCCGGCGTGAACCCGAAGAAGGCCGGCGAGGATTTCGAAGGCATCCCGATCTACGCGAACGTGAAGGACGCGGCCAACGCCACCGGCGCGACCGTCAGCGTGATCTACGTGCCGCCGGCCGGCGCCGCTGCGGCGATCTGGGAAGCGGTCGAGGCCGATCTGGACCTGGCGATCTGCATCACCGAAGGCATTCCGGTCAAGGACATGCTCGAGGTGCGCAACAAGATGAAGCGCAAGGTCGCGCAAGGCGGCAAGAACACGCTGCTGCTCGGCCCCAACTGCCCCGGGCTGATCACGCCCGACGAAATCAAGATCGGCATCATGCCGGGCCACATCCACAGAGCCGGCCGCGTCGGCGTGGTCTCGCGCTCGGGCACGCTGACCTATGAAGCGGTGGCGCAGCTCAGCGAGCTCGGCATCGGGCAGTCGAGCGCGGTGGGCATCGGCGGCGACCCGATCAACGGGCTGAAGCACATCGACGTGATGCAGATGTTCAACGACGATCCGAACACCGACGCGGTGATCATGATCGGCGAGATCGGCGGCCCCGACGAAGCCGACGCCGCGCGCTGGTGCAAGGCCAACATGAACAAGCCGATCGTCGGCTTCATCGCTGGCGTTACCGCGCCCCCCGGCAAGCGCATGGGCCACGCCGGCGCGCTGATCTCGGGCGGCGCCGACACCGCCGACGCGAAGCTCGCGGTGATGGAGGAATGCGGCTTCACCGTGACCCGCAATCCGTCGGAGATGGGCAAGCTGCTGAAATCGCTGCTCTGAGCGGCGGTTCAGTCGACACTGCGAGAAGATAGGCGCCGCCCGACGCAACGGGTACGAGCGCACGACCACGACAACGACGGACGCAGAGGAGACACATGGAGATGCTGGCCACGGCCGAGTTCTGGATCGGCCTCGTCAAGATCATCTGGATCAACATCATCCTGTCCGGCGACAACGCCGTCGTGATCGCGCTCGCGGCGCGCTCGCTGCCGCCGCACCAGCAGAAGCAGGCGATCTTCTTCGGCTCGGGCGCGGCGGTGGTGCTGCGGATCATCCTGACGGTGGTGGCCGCCAAGCTGCTCGCGCTGCCGTACCTGCAGATCGTCGGCGGAGCGCTGCTGCTGTGGATCGGCGTTCAGCTGCTGGGCGAGGAGGATGACGAAGACGAGGGCGGCCACAAGGAGCACGGCAGCCTGATGGCCGCGATCCGCACGATCCTGATCGCCGACCTCGTGATGAGCCTGGACAACGTCATCGCGGTGGCCGCCGCCGCGCAGGGCAGCATGACGCTGCTGATCCTGGGTCTGGCGATCAGCATCCCGCTCGTGATCTTCGGCAGCACGCTGATGATCAAGCTGATGGAGCGCTTCCCGATCATCGTCGTGCTCGGCGCGATGCTGATCGGCTGGGTCGGCGGCGAAACCATCGTCAGCGATGTTGCGCTGAAGGAGATGCTGATCGCGAACCCATGGCTGCACTACGCCGGCGCGGTGGCAGGTGCGGCGTTCGTCTATCTCGTCGGCAAGCTGGTGCAGCGGCGCGGCGCATCGGGCAACGCGCCGGCCTGACGACGGCGCCTCGTCGCCCCGCAGGGCGAGGGGGCGCCCGCTTGACAGCGGGTATCGACCCCTGTCCTAATGCGGGCTTGAAGGGGAGTAGCTCGACTCCACTGCCGTCGCCCGCAGACCAGGCCTCGGCACGAAAGTTTCGGTAAGCCGTCACTACGTAGCGCCGCCATCTCGGCGCTGCCGGTTTACCGGGCGATAACAGTCACTCCATGCCGAGCAAGACCTTCGATGCAAGTTGCACGTGTCGCTGACATGTGGCGGCGGGCTCGAGGTCGGCATGCGCGGTGTCCGCGTCTGACCCTCTCCTGATTCCCGCCTGCTCCATTCGCCTCCGTGCGCTTGCACCGTTTGTCGTGCAACTCGTCATGGAGCGTCTATGGAATTCTTCTCCGCCGCCTGGCTGTCGGCCTTGCTGGCCATCGTCCTGATCGACCTCGTCCTCGCCGGCGACAACGCGATCGTCATCGCATTGGCCGCCCGCAAGCTGCCCGCGCACCTGCAGAAGCGCGCCATCGTGTGGGGCACGGTCGGCGCGATCGTCGTGCGCAGCCTGATGACGATCGGCGTCGTCTGGCTGCTCAAGATCCCCGGCCTGATGCTGGTCGGCGGCCTCGGCCTCGTCTGGATTGCCTACAAGCTGCTGGTGCCGCAGGAAGACAGCGGCCACGACGTCCCCGGCGGCGGCGCGAACACCTTCTGGGGCGCGATGAAAACCATCGTGATCGCCGACGCGCTGATGGGCGTCGACAACGTGCTCGGCGTCGCCGGCGCGGCCAAGGGCAGCATCGACCTGGTCGTGATCGGCCTGCTGATCAGCGTGCCTATCGTCGTCTGGGGCAGCACGCTGGTGCTGCGGCTGGTCGAACGCTTTCCCGTCATCACCTACGTCGGCGCCGGCGTTCTCGCGTACACCGCGGCCCACATGATCGTGAGCGAGCCGCTGCTCGACGCTGTTTTTGACCCCAGCGTTGCGATCCGCGTCGTCACGCACGCGGTGCTGATCGCCGGCGTGCTCGGCGCCGGCTGGTGGGCAGCGCGCCACCATCGCAGCCACGAGAACAACAACAAGGCCGAGCCCAGTCCGGCTCGCTAAGGCCATTCGTACCCGCCGTTCCACTCCATCCGACAAGGAGAAAACACCGTGGAAAAGATCGCTGTCTTCGTCAACGACGCCGCCCATGCGCGGCATTTGCTGCAGCCGATGCTGGAGGGCGCCGGCGCAGCGCACTGGGTCCTGGTCGCCTGCCCGCCGACGCTGACCCGCCACATCGGCCGCTGGGTTTCGCATGCGGCGCGCGAGCAGTGGCGCGAGCGCTGGGCCGCCGAGCTGTTCGAGGCCATCGAGCCCGAGCTGCGCGCGCGGCCGGGCAAGGTCGAGCGCTTGCTCGCGAAGCGGCCGCTGGTCGAGGTGTCGAAGCGGCTCGAGGCGCGGCTCGGTGCGATCCGCCTGCTCGATGCGCGCCGGCCGCGGCTCGGCAAGCCCGATGAGCCGATCAGCGCGTCGCAGCCGGCCAGCGATGTCGGCCGTTGGGCCGTGCCGGTCGCGGCGACGACCGGGCTGACGGTGATGCTCGCGCTGGCCGACTGATCCGGTCCCGGCTCTGCGCGCCCGCAAGAACGCGCGGGCGCGAGGGCGCGGGGGCTCGCGCCGCGCCGGCGCTGTGCTAACGTGCCCGGCGCATGGACTGGCACACTGGGCTCGGGACGGTCATCGCGCTGCTGCTGGCCGCGGCGTATCTGGCGTTCGTGCCGCCGCGCCTCGGTGCGCGGGCGGGCTGGGCGGTCAGCGCGGCGCTGATCGTCGTCGCGCTGGTCATTGCCGGCATTGCGCCGAGTGCCGGCTGGCTCGGGTGGTTCGCCGTCGGCATCGGTTTCGGCCACCTCGGGCGCTGGCTCGCGACGCGCGAGCCGGCTCGCGCACCGGCACGTGCCGCCGATACGAGCACCGCCTCGTCGTCGTTCTCGTCGGCAGCGCCCACGACCACCTCGCCTTCCACGCGCAGCGGCGAACGCACGACGCTCGGCCGCTACCGCCTCGACGGCGAACTCGGCCGCGGCGCGATGGGCATGGTCTACCGCGGCCACGACCCGCAGCTCGGCCGCGCGGTCGCGATCAAGACGATGGCGCTGGCCCGCGAGTTCGCCGGCGCCGAGCTTGCAGAAGCGCGCGCGCGCTTCTTCCGCGAGGCCGAGACGGCCGGGCGGCTACAGCACCGCGACATCGTGACGATCTACGACGTCGGCGAAGATGACGGCCTCGCCTATATCGCGATGGAGTTCCTCGAGGGCCGTGACCTGCTGCAGTACACGCTGCCCGGCCGGCTGCTGCCGGTGCCGGCCGTGCTGCACACCGTCGCGCGCGTTGCGCAGGCGCTCGCCTACGCGCACAGCCGCGGCGTCGTGCATCGCGACATCAAACCCGCCAACGTGATGATCGACCCGGACACCGACTCCGTGAAGGTCACCGACTTCGGCATTGCCCGCATCACCGACGCCGCCCGCACGCGGACCGGCATGGTGCTGGGCACGCCGTCGTTCATGTCGCCCGAACAGCTGGCCGGGCGCCGTGTCGACGGCCGCTCCGACCTGTACTCGCTGGGCGTGATGCTGTTCCAGCTCTTGACCGGCTCGCTGCCGCATGCCTCCGAGTCGATGGCGACGCTGATGCAGCAGATCGCGAATCAGCCCGCGCCCGACGTGCGCAGCCTGCGCCCGGGGCTGCCCGAGGCGCTCGCCAACATCGTCGCACTCGCGCTCGAGAAGCGCCCCGAAGTGCGCTATGCCGACGGCGGCACGCTCGCCGCCGATCTGCTTGCCGTGGCCGCCGACATGGCCGCGGCTGCCGACGCCGCGCGCAGCGCCAGGACCGCGCCATTGCCGGGCGCAGGCGGGGCCACCGAATCGAGTGCCTTCGAGGTGACCGTGAAGCTTTCGCCGGTCGATCCGAGGCACAATCCCGACCTCTGACCCGAGCCCGAACGCCGCTCCAGGCTCCGCGCCCATGCCCGCAACCGCCTCGTCCATGACCCTTGAGTTCTTCAGCGCCACGGACACCGGCCGGTCGCGTAACAACAACGAAGACTCGGTGGCGATCGACGAGGCGACGGCGCTGCTGGTGCTCGCCGACGGCATGGGCGGCTACAACGCCGGCGAGGTCGCGAGCGGCATGGCCACCTCGTTCGTGAAGACCGAGCTGGGCCGCTGGCTCACCGAGGCCGCCGAGAGCGCGACCGATTCCGAAGTGCGCCGCGCGATGGACATCTGCGTCGACAACGCGAACCGCGCGATCTTCAATGCCGCGAACTCGAACCCGCAGTACGCGGGGATGGGCACGACGCTGGTCGTCGGCGTGTTCCGCGATGCGCGGCTGTTGATGGGCCATGTCGGCGACTCGCGCGCCTACCGCATGCGTGCGTCGCGCCTGGTGCAGATCACGCATGACCACTCGCTCTTGCAGGAGCAGATCGACTCGGGGCTGATCACGCCCGAGCAGGCCGCGTTCTCGGCCAACAAGAACCTGGTGACGCGCGCGGTCGGCGTCGAAGACACGGTGCTGCTCGAGACTCACCTGCACGACGTGCTGCCCGGCGACACCTACCTGCTATGCTCCGACGGCCTCTCGGACATGCTCGACGACGAAAGCATTGCGCAGCTGCTGCAAGCAAATGAAACGTTGTCGGAAGCCGGCAATGCGTTGGTCGACGCTGCCAACGACGCGGGCGGCAAGGATAATATCTCGGTGATCCTGGCGCGCGTTCGTGGGGCGGCCGGGCCGGGGCGGTCGTGGTGGCCGTTCCGCCGTTGACAGACCCGAGAGAAGACTCAAGACAGAAGAGGTCGACAGATGGGAAAACTGGTCGTTTCGCTCGATGGTGTGGTGATCAAGGAAGTGCAGATCACCAAGGACAAGACCACGCTCGGCCGGCGCCCCTACAACGACATCGTGATCGACAACCTCGCGGTCAGCGGCGAGCACGCCGTGCTGCAGATGGTCGGCGCCGACGTCTTCATCGAAGACCTGAACAGCACCAACGGCACCTACATCAACGGCAAGGCCGTCAAGAAGCAGCTGCTCGCCCACAACGACACGGTCGAGATCGGCAAGTACAAGATCAAGTTCATCGTCGAAGACGGCACCGACTACGAAAAGACGATGATCATGAAGCCCGGCGCCGCGAGGCCGCCGACGGCGGCACAGCCCGGCTATCAGCACTCGGGTTTCGGCGCATCGGGCTTCGGCTCGCTCGGCGCGTCGGCGACGCCGGCGTCGATCCGCGTGCTCAACGGCGCCGCCGCCGGCCGCGAGGTGACGCTGACCAAGGTCGTCACGACCGTCGGCAAGCCCGGCGTGCAGGTCGCGTCGATCACGAAGCGGCCCGGCGGCTACGTGCTCGCGCACGTCGAAGGCACGCTGCAGCCCACCGTCAACGGCAATCCCGTGACCGGCGAAACCGTGCACCTGAAGAACGGTGACGTGATCGAGCTCGCCGGCACCCAGATGCAGTTCGTGCAGGCTTGAGTTGGTCTTCATCCCCTCTCCCCCCGGGAGAGGGCTAGGGCGAGGGCCCACGTGCGCCTCCTCCCTCCCACGGCTTGGCACGGACTGCGCCTGACCCTTCTCGCGGCTATCGTGCTCGCGGCCTGCGCCCACGCGATCGGCATCCTGCCGTTGCGCTTCGTCAGCCAGATCGACCTCGCGATCGCCGACACGCGGCTGCGCGCCTTCATGCCGCGCACCCTCGACCCGCGCATCGTGATCGTCGATATCGACGAAAAAAGCCTCGCCGAGATCG
>Ga0070706_100001808_pt1 | contig 22158 bp, 16 predicted proteins | sample KBSK5501metaG_FD_65476 | JGI IMG/M metagenome (GOLD analysis project Ga0070706, IMG submission 65476) | Corn, switchgrass and miscanthus rhizosphere microbial communities from Kellogg Biological Station, Michigan, USA - KBS K5-50-1 metaG | ecosystem: Host-associated > Plants > Roots >... | reverse complement strand
CAGCGACTTCATCGGTGATGGCCTCGGCGCTCAACGCGCCGTCACAGTAATCCCACACGAGGGAGCCGAGCGCATCCAGCACATGACCAGCGTCGGTGTCCGGATCAAAGAGGAGACAGGTGCCATCGGGCAGCACGTGCGTCTCGATGTCGGCCCTGCGCAGGGGATGTGAGCCAGCCATGCGAACCTCGTATGCTACAAGATAGGGACGCATCCCACCAGAGAACGCCATCATGATGGTCGGCTCACTCCAGGACGCATCAGGATGGCGTGCACTCTTCGTGGCGCCTAGAGCAGATGGATAAGCCCTGCTGTGTCTAGCTGATGGTGATCTCATTCGAGCAGGACATAATGACAGTGGCGCCCTGGTTCAACGAGCCCGTCACCGTATAGGTCTGCTTGGTCGACGCGCAGAACTGGAGGTGAACCTGCACGAGCAGATCCTCGGTGCTGGCGAGGGTGAAGCTGGCTGGCAACGCGTCAGTACTTGTCCCCGACGGCAAGTCAGAGAGCTTCGCCGGATGGCAGGCCCGATTCCCAGCCGGTAGCTCCCACTGCGTCACGGCGTTGTGCGGAGACTGGTATTGAAAGGGCGTGGAGGTCGGACACGAACTGGCCGTGCTGGGTTGAATGGTGGGGCTTACGTCGATCGTGTAACTCCCGGCAGGCACGTTGAGGAACCGTATCCAGAGAAACATGCTCTGGTTACCGTTAAAGGTCGTCTCGTCGACGAAATTGTCTGGATTTGTACCTGTGGTGCAGATCGCACAGGGGGCGCCAGGGGAGAACTCTGTAACGGAGAAGATGCGGTTCAGAGGGTTCACTGGGTTCTTGCCCGTCAGGGCCAGGCCCGCGGTTGCGGCGCCCGCGACCGCTGCGACCGCCGCAGAGCCTACGACCGCCGCTTTCAAGAGATCGCGACGGTTCTGTCCCTCCGCTGGTGTCGCCTGGGAGTCTTGCCCCAGTGTGTTGGGATTGCTTCCGGTGTCGTCGGACATTGCTCATCTCCCTGTCTAATTGGCCGTGCGATGGACTGCGCGAGCTGCTGTGATCGCGCAGCCAATGCGCAAACACTCGCACGGCGCCAATGACGCAACCATCATAGAGCCACCTTACACAATTGTCAATCACTCTTAGAACGGAGTATGACCGCTTCGATAACACCGAATCGATAATGGATGGGTGGATCCTGTTTCCGTTGTGTAAAGGCGGCGCAATGACATCACTCCTATGGAGGCAAATACGCTATACTGTGCGCTGATCACGCACCGCGCGGCGTTGCGCTGGCGTGGACAGGGGCGGGGTAAGCGGGGGTGAAGCGCCAGTGAGGCAGCGAATTTCAGCGGGGAGGACGATGTCCCACCCGCCCGTGTATCGTATGGCGCCTGCCACGTCTAGCTGGGTCGAGAGTCTTCCCAAACGCATCGGCCTGTTCTTGCTGCGTGTGCCCACAGATCGCTGGCTGATGGCGCTTGTCACCGCGTTGACAATGATCCTGTATCTGTGGAACGCGCCACATGCCCTCGACCTTCCGGAATACGATGAGGCGGCCTATTTCAACCGTGGCTATCATCTCCTGCTGGGCGATTTTCAGGTGGCTGACATAGGCAATCCGAACACCTCACCTGTGTCTGTGATCTACTATGCCATGTGGTATGCCCTGCTGCGCACGCCCGCAGTCTACCCCCTGGTCATGACGTCGAGCCTGTTTCTGTTGGGGATGGGGGCTTACCTGCTGCTCTCACGCATCTTGCACCCAACGCTCAGTTGGGTGCTGGCCATCGTTGCTGTCGTCGGGAGCGCGCCATTTAATCAGTGGAACGCAAACTATTATCTGGGAGCAGGCATTCTCTGGCTGAGCCTATCTCTGCTCGATCAGCGCGTATGGCATCGGGGCCTTGCCGGACTTGGCGTTCTTGTCTCTGTCTTTGCGCGCCCCGAATTTGAGCTGGTACTGTTGGCGCTCTTGTTCGCGATGGTCGCCTATGAATGGCGGATGTGGCGGCGCAAGGCTCATACTGCGACTCAACTAGCACTAGGCTATGCCCCATTGCTGATTGGGCTGCTGTGTTTAGGGTACTTCGCGACTCACGCGCCTCCTGGCGATGACAATCGCACGGCGATCGCCCTCCCATGGAGCTACACCGACTATTACAGAGCCACGCAGAATCCAGCGTTTCATGGAATCGACAGCTACGCCAACCCCTGGGTTATCTTCGAGCACGATTTCGGCGCCGTCCGGCCACGCTCAAGCGCAAATGCGCTTCTTGCGCTGACGCGCAATCCCACCAAGGCGCGTGATTACGTGGCATTTGAAGGGATTCGGCTCGTAGCCGCATTTGGCACGTCTGCGGAACAGAGCATCGCCTGGCGTAGCAATGAATGGGAGAATTCGCTTCCAGTGGAGATCACCCTAGCGAATACAACGTTATTCTCGCTCTATCTTGTCGCATTTTTTGCCATGACTGGAGCGGCTAGCCTTTGGCTTGGGCAAAGACAGCAACTCGCACGGCTACCGATCCAACGCAACGCGCCTGCTCTGATCGGAATCGCCAGTCTGGGCGCGCTGCTCTTCGCCCTTCTGCTCATCAACCCGCATCAGCGATTCTTCATGCTCTTCCCACTCGCGCTGCTGCTCATAGGCGTCTGCCTCACGCTCATCTTTGCCGTTCCGGCGTCTCTTCTGCAGCGCGCTCAAATCGTACGCCGTGCGCTACCGCGCCCCATTCAGCTTGCGGTGCTGACGATGCTCACCTTGGCGCTCGTGCTCGTGGCGACGCCACAGCCATATCTCGCGACGCCTCTACACCCGATCGAACGGACGGTTGACTTCCTCAAGGCGCATGTGCCTTCCGGTAGCACGATCGTGGGCGAACCGGTCATAAGTTATGCCGATTACCTCGAGGCTGATGGCATCAGACTCCGTCCACTCTCTCCTGCGAGCAATCCTGCCGCGGGGCTGGTCGGAGCGTTCGAGGCTGATCCATCGCTCGCTTACGCGCTCTTCACGCGCTTCTATCCTCAGGGAACCTACGACAAGTGGTTCGCCGACTGGGATGCGACGTTTCCCCAACTCCCCTGGCGCCTAGTCGCGCAGGAGGAGTACCCCGGCGTCAAGCTGTATGGCCTGCCTCCACATAGCGATGGTTACGGTCGAGTGAGCTATGCCCTGTGGCAGCGCGAGGCGCAGCGCCTGAACCTGGTTGCCCCTGGCCTGCCGCAGTTCGACGCCCTCGATTTCGATCAGGCGCTTCTCTGGCGCAGTCAGACGCCCAGGCACACCATCAATCCGCTAGTGCGCACCGTGGGAAGTACGCCGGCGAAATGCTGGGTCATGCACCCTTACTATTCCGGCATCGATGCGTTCCCCGACGTGACATGGCAGGATGAGGCCAGCCTTCCACCCACGTGGGCAGGACGTCAGGTGGTCTTCTTTGCAGCGCTGGCCCCATGGGCGGCCAATCAGCCGGACGCCAAAGGCGTAAAGCTGACATTCAGCATACAGGGCGATGGCTTATCCCAGACAGTGGAGGTGCTCAACGAGCCGCAGCAACATTGGACGCCAATCGTGCTTACGCTTCCCGCGTATAACGGGACAGCTACGTTGACGCTCTCCATTGCGCCACGCGTATCAATCGCCAATGACACCACACTCGTCAGCTTCATCGGCGTTACCGCGGCGGCGAGTTAGTTCGGCGAGCTGCATCGGCGCGTTAGTACGCGCTTGCTGACCTGCGTGAGATAACGTGCGCAGCGCGAACTAGCCTCCGCAGTCCCGTGGCGGCCATCTCGCGTGCGAAGGCGAGCCGTTGCGGGAAGGTGGCGAGGCTGAGCAGATGCAGACTGGCCCGCCGCGGGTTGGAGAACGCGGCGTGGGAAAGGCGCCACGCGGCGCGTTCATGTCTGCTGTGCGTGGCGAGGCGCAGCCTGCGCAGGACCTCCGCCGGGATCTCCATGCCGAGCCGCGCTCGCGCTTGTTCAAAGGTGATCATCACCGGCGTGGCGGCTCCCCGCGTGACCACCAGGCGCGCGAACTCATCCCAGTCCCAGGTGTGGGGCAACGTGGTCAAGAGCTGTGCGATGTCGACCAGCCAAATGAGGCGATCAAAGTCGTGCTGCGCTGCAAGATGCAGACAGAGATAGAGCGCCTCGTCGTAGGGATGCAAGTGTCGTAGCGCAGTTCCCTCCGTGGTGAACAGCTGCGTACGGCTCCAGACGTCTGAGAGTGGCAGGCTCCTTCGATAGGACCCCGCGCGCGTGAGCGTGGTATGCAGCTCGACCGGTGGCTTCCCGGCCTTGGTGAAGATCAGCTCCTGAAATCGCACCGCGTGGCTGCCAGTCAAGCGTTCACTCCCTGCGCTGGGCGCATAGCCGAGGCTGGCCAGCGCCTCTGTGCAGCTCTTCATCGCGCTCGGCAGTATGAGCAGGTCCGTATCACCGGCGGGGCGCAGCGCCGACGCAGAATACGCGCGAACCGCAAGCGAGACGCCCTTGAGTGGCACGGCATCGCAGCCCTGCGCCGCGAACGCCTGCACGACGGCGCGCAACTCCCTCCAGAGAACACGATTGCCTATGAGCGAGACGGCGTAGTCGCGCTTGAGGTCGCTGACCATTGCGGGTGGCGGCGCGCCGAGCAGCCCGGCAGTGGCAAGATGCTGAAAGACGAGCGGTGCCATGCCTTCGCGGCGCGCTGTCTCGTACAGTGGGCGCCAATCCGCCTCGGTGTATACAGAGGCTACCGCGCGCAGCTCGGCAACCTCCGACGCGCTAAGGGTGTCGCGCCCACAGCGCCGCAGTACGCCCTCGACCAGATCCGCTGTTGACGCTGCAACCGCCATCGCCCGCTCTCCAGCCATCGCTTCGCCTCTCCCGCGCTCCGCTACGGCCGTATGCCGACGGCCAGAGATGTGTCGACCGTGAGCGGGGTCTGCGTCCACTCGAAGACGCCCTCGGCGAGGGCTCCTGGACCCCCTATGCTGCTCAGTGTCTCCCCTGAGGGCGGCGCCACAGTGATGTGGGCCTCGTGCGCTGTTCCCGCCTGGCGCTGCACCAACAGGCGATAGCTCGGCGTCTCACCCGTCGTCACGACCGCAGGCGAAGACCACGAATATGAAATCGTCTTGCTGGCGCCGCGTGTCAGTGAGAACTGGCACGCGATGACTTGATGATACGCCTGCTTCGTGCTGACCGGCGCGCACGGGCCGGTCACCGCCAGGCGAGTCGCGGCGCTCGGCACGATGACCCGCGACAGGTTTTGGTACGCGGTGACCTGCACGTAAGGGTGCGCCACGACGGTGTAGGTATAGGTCACCGTCAGAGCATGCGTCGCGCCACCGTTGGCGTCGAGCGTCACCCGATCTGAATAGGACTCTCGGATGTCAGCGTTGGCGTAGGAACCGCCATCGTTGGTGTCCACCAGATACACAGAATCACCGGTGGCTGGCTGGAGAACCTGACCAGCTATGCCCATTGATTTGAAGAGGTCTTCGACGCGGCTATTGCTGGTGAAGAGCTGGATGTCCTTTGTGCTGAAAAAGGAGAGGAGGGACTTCACCAGCGCGCCCTGTTGTTGTGGTGTGAGCGCGCCCAACTTCGCGAAGATCTCCTGCGCGACGAGGACATCGAAGACCTTCGCGATGCTGGTGCCGAGTGTGGACGCTGAGATGCCCAGCCGCTGCGCGATCTGTGGATTTTGATGATAGTAGTGAATCTGGTCACGAAGCGTGTCAGCGGTGACAGTGACGCCAAAACGGGGGACCGCAATGGGACCCAACGCCCGTAAGATCCCCTCGATGACCGCTGGGGTGATCGCGACGACCATGTCCGCAGGCGGCCCTCCCTGCTCCTCATAGAGATGCTCCGCGAGTCCCGCCGCCGTCGGGAAGTCCGGGTTCAGGTTTGCGTCACGTACGCCGAAATTAGCGCCGGCGATTTTGAACCACGAGTATTCCTCCGGCACGGGACGGTAGGGGCAGCTCCCATTGGGGCAATCAAGAGGGTAGACGTCGTGGAGATGCACGCCCGACGTCAGCGCGCCACCATTCATGACGAGGTCGGCATAATTGCCCAGAAATCCGCCCGTCGCACGCAGTTCATCGGTGTCCATGTCGAAGAGCAGGATGTGCGCTGGGCCTGTCAGACCCATGATGTGTGGCGCCCAGTCGAGCAGCGCGCTTGCCAGTGCAAAGCCGTTCGTCGCGGCGGGCATGAGGGTGTCGAGCTTCGCCACCAGTCGCGTCACCTGCGGATTGTGGAGACTTTGGAGGTCCGCCGCGGTGAGATGCTTGCGATCCTCGACGACAGCAGCCCAATACGTCGCCGCTTGATCAAGATGGCCCTGTGCGTCGAACACGTCCTGGGCGGTCAGCAGATGATGGCCAGCGGCGACCGCGCTTGTATTCGGATGCGTGACGCTGAAGATCAGGCCCTGCAGCGCTGGCTCCAGGATGAGCGCTGCGGCCGTTCCCTCACGCGCCGCGGCAAGCGCATGCTGGCTCAGGGTGAGCACCCGGTGCGTGGCGCCCTGGCCGCCAAACTCCAAACCGCCGTTGAATGGAATGAGTGCGTTGAGCGCCCGCACGTCGCTTTCCGCCCCGCTTAACTCGCTTTGGATCACGCGCAGGACGCCTGGCTGCAGACCCGACGCCTGGGGAGCCAGCTCTTCAATCCGCGCGACGTGCCCCTGGAGACTCGCCGTCGCAGCGCGCGCGACTGCGAGCGCCTGCATGCCCCAGACCGCGCCGAAGCCGACGATATTGGCCAGCAAGATGAGCAGAAAGAGTGCACGCGCCGCCTGCACGCCGGGGGCGCGCCGCCCGCGACCCGCGTCTGCGCTGCGTGGCCTCAACGCCGCCAATATGACCGTTTCCTGCCGCTCGACCTCACTCGGAGGCGCCGTGACGCGGACGGTCTGAGCGTGCGCGATGTCCTCGTGCTGGGAGGGGACGCGCACCGTCTCGACATCCCAGCGATCCAGGCCTGGCGAGGCCAGATGCACGGTCTCTTCCTGCGCTGGATCGGCTCCCTGCCCTGACGCGCTCGCGTCGCGCCACCGCTGATCACCCATGTCCGTTCAGCGCCTCCCTCTACACTCGCCCAAGTCTGCCTGCTACACGAGCCCCGCATCATCCTACCCCATCACACTGCTGCGCGCGTCCTGTCAGCGTCATAGCAATGGAGGCCCGTGCGCGAATTGACCAACGCGCGGCTTTGGCTCCATCTCAGCTACCAGACGCTCATACATCGCCGCCATGCGCGCCGTGACGGGGGCGAGATCATAGTCCGCCACGCTCGCCGGAGCAGCCGCGCGAAATTCTTCTCGCAACAGAGGGTCGCCCAACAGGCGGTCGAGCGTGTGCGCCAGAGCGGTAGCGTCACGTATGGGCGCCAGGAGGCCATTGCGCCCATGGATGAGCACCTCCGCCGCCCCACCAGTCTGCGTCGCCACCACGGGCATCCCCACGGCCAGCGCTTCTAGCAGGGTGAGCGGCAGCCCTTCGAAGACTGATGGCAGCGCGATGACGTCGCAGTTGGCCAGCGCGGTCCAGGGCGCCGGCTGCGCGCCGAGAAACCGCACGTGACTGGCAATGCCAAGATCCCGACATTCCTTTTCCAACGCGGCGCGCAAGGGGCCATCCCCGACAATGAGGCACTGCGCGCCTGGGTAGCGAATACAGACCTGCTTCATTGCGCGGAGCAGATAGGAAAAGCCCTTTTGCGGGACCAGTCTGCCGATGCTTCCGACCAGCGGTGTAGCGTCCGAAAGGCCAAGCTCGCGCCGACTGAGCGCGCGCGCGACCTGCGCTTGGATAGCGACCTGGGCGACACCGTAGTGCCGCAACGGGACGCGGTCGGCGGCCGTCCATCCAGCGCGGATAATGCGCTCGGCGTTGCCCGCGCGGCTTGTGGTGATGCGCGCGGCCCGGCGGCAGATGGAGCGCTCTACCAGCCGATATGGCAGGGCGAACGGTCCTCGGCGCGCATCCATGGAAAAGAGGTGCTCGCTGTAGATCAGTGGTGGCGGGTCTGCCACTCCAGACAGACTGCGGAGGGTGAACCAGGCCGCGCGTGTGCCATGGGCGTGCGCGATGGCGGGCGTCGCCTTGCCGATGATGGCGCGCAGATCACGTGGCAGCGCCGCGCTAAAGCGGCCTTTCATGAGAGGCAGTGGTTTGTACTCGGCGCCAATGCGCGCGCAGGCGTCGGCAAGCCATATCGACTTCGGCGCAACCAGCGTGAAGTGGAAACGTGAGGACTCGAGGCGGTCCATGATAGCCATGACTAAGCGTGTGCCGCCACCTTCGCTGTTGCCCACGATCTGGAGGATGGGAATCGGGTTCATCGGGCGCTCCTAGTAGGCACTGACGCCTGTTCCGCCGCGGAAGCTAGCAGCCCCGCGGAGCGCAGCGGCGGTTCCTGGCCAGGCCGCGCTGGCGGCTCCCGTCGAGACCGCAGCGCGCTCACGAGCCGCGGTATCCAGCGGGGAGCGATAAGGTGCGTTACTATCAGCCAGGCCAGCAGTGCGGCTCCCCCGCGAAGCCACACATCAAAGCCAAGGTTGGAGCCGAGCGCGCTCACGAGCAGCGCTGCGCCGGTCGCCGCCGCCGTGGCGACAGTTGGCCGCGTGACAAGGCGAAGATGGAGACTGCGCACAGCGACGACGATAAGCGGGGCCGTTACCGCAATCTCGGTCGCCAGTGTGGCATATGCGGCGGCCACAGCGCCATAGTAGGGGATGAACACGAGATTCGCCGAGACGTTTACAACCAAGCCAAGCGCCGTCACGGCAAGCAACGTCCGCTGACGGTCCAACGCCACGGCCAACGGGGTAAAAACGTTCGTCACTAACGTGGCCGCAGCGACCCACGCCAAGACCAGGAGCGTCGGCGCCGCGTCGTCATACTGGCCACCATAGAGGAAGGTCAGCAATGGCAGTCGGAAGATCGTGAGCGCCACGGCGATGAACAACCCGGCGGCCACCGCGAGTTCGAGATATTGCCTGGTGAACTCAGACAGGTGGCGTGCGCTGGTGGCGCGCGTCGCCGCCATGATGGGGAGGGCGACGCCGGCCGCCGCCACTGGAAGTAACGTCACGACATCGAGGATGCGATAGGCGCTGGCATAGACGGCGACCTGCGCGCTGTTCGTGAGCAACGCTAGCAAGGGCACATCGATTCGGTAGTAGAGAATATTCAGCGCGAGCGCGAGGCCAAAAAGCAGCGAGGCGCCCAACATACGCCCCATTGCCTTCCAATTTGGACGAGGAGTGGGGTGGTAGACGAGGATCACGAGGACAAGGGTAATGACGCCGGCGGCGCCCACCATCGCCAGGCGCACTGCGGCGAACCGCAGCGGCGTGGGGACGACCCAGTAGACGAGTGCGGCGCCAAAGACACAGACGAGCGCGCCGACGAATGCGCCGGCAAGCACGTAGTATGTGGAGAGGCGCGCCCGAAATATCAGTGTGAGTGATTGCAACGAGACAAATATGAGGCTTGGCCCCAGCACGAGCATGGCCTTGCGCGCATCGTTCTCGAATGGCGCGAAAATGGCCACTGCAAGGAACGCCACCGCGGCGAGCGCGCCGAGCGCAAGCTTGAGATAGATGAGCGCGCCGATTGTCACGCGCGCCCTCTGGGGCGACGCCGCCGCGAGGTCTCTCGTCGCCACGGTAGTCAGGCCCGCATCTGTAATGACAGCGACGAGATCAGCCACAGCCACGGCCAGCATTAGGTTGCCGAACTGCGCAGGCAGAAGCGCGCGCGCGGCCAACACGGTCCAAAACGCTGTCGCGAGGGCTGTGAGCACCTTGCTGAAGAAAAAGACCGAGGTATTTTTGACGAGGCTAGCGCCCTGTGCCTGGCGCACCTCCACAGAGGTATTGCGAGGGTCGTCTCCGTCGCGCTGTTCCTGCTCGAGAGCGGCAAGAACGCTCAGAAACTGAGGCGCTGTACGCTCATAGGTAAATTTCGCTCTGACCAAATCCTGCCCAGACGCCGCGAGCCTAGCAGCCAGGCTCGCATCGGCGAGCAGAGCATTGATGGCCCGCGCAAGCGCGGCGGGATCCGCAGGGGGAGTGAGCAGACCTGTCCGCCGATCGATGACCGCCTCGAGCACACCGTCGACGATCGCTGTGGCCACGACAGGCACTTCAGCGCGCATGGCCTCGAGGATTACGGTTGGCAGTCCCTCGGCATGGTCAGCGGTAGGGCAGACAAAGACGCTCAGTTCCTTGAAGAACGGTTCAGTGTCAGGAAGATAGCCCGTAAAACGCACGTAATTATTCAGACCCAAGCGCTTTACCTGGGATTGCAGGGCGCGAAGATAGCGTCCAGATCCGGCGATGGTGAGTGTCACATAGGGATGCTCTCGCAGGATGGCTGGCATGGCGGTGATCAGGTGCTGCACCCCCTTTTCGCGCGTTAACCGTGAGGCGACGCCGATGTGGCCTGGCCGCGCTTCTGGCCGTCGTCCAGCTGAAATGCGCGCGACTGAGTTGGGAATCACATGGATGCGTGATCGAGGCATCCCAGCCCGTGCCAAGTAGAGGGCGAGCTCTGAGGTTATGGCGATAATTGAGCCTGCCTGTTTGGAGGCGCGCACGAGCATGCGGTTGACGATCAGCCGATGTGGCAGGTAGTGCAGCGGCGCAAGGAACGTCCAGACTGTGGGCACGCCCATGCGCGCGACGAGCGCCTGCTCGCGGGGGAAGGCGCAATAGAAGATGCTGGGCGACTCAGCGGCGAGCGCGGTGATCTCGCGGTATGTCCGCCGTCGGCTCAATGGGCTAAGCAGCGCCAAAGTGCCCAGCCACCCGCGTAGACGCCCAGCATTCATGCCAATCTTGAGCGTGCGATATGGTATGCCACGCGCATCCAGCTCGGGGATGAATTGGGCCCCGGGCGGACAGACGACGAGCGAATCCACCCCACGGTTCCACAGCTCTTCAGCCAGACCATACATGTGCTTTTCTACACCCCCAAATCCAGGGGCGTTAATCAAAAAGACTACTCGCGACGCAAGCAAACCAGCCGCGCCGCTCGCCGTCCGGGCAGGGGTGTCATGAGAGGCGTCCGCAGGCGCCGCGTGCACCTTTGCGCCTGGCTGCTTGCGCGTGGTGGCGCCAGCGAGCGGTCCCGCCAGGCCAACAAGCGCGCAGAGCAACCCGGTCACCTGACCACTAATAAGGACGGGATCAACAAGCCCGTAGACGAGGAGTCCAATCAAGGCGCCAAGCACACCCGCGTTCCAACTGGCATTGATCCAGCCTCTTTCTGCGCGCAGGCCGCTCCATGCTCGCCGCACCGCGCCCCCCAGCGCCACAAAGACGGGAATGGCGCCCAACAGCCCGAGCTCGGCGAGCACGTTGAGGTAGAGATTCTCCGCATCGACACTGCGCATGACACCAGTGGCGTCCACGAATGGCGCATTGGGCTGGTAGCGCAGATTGTCCAGACCAACCCCGATGAGTGGGTGCCGAAGGAAGGCGTCGAGCGCCCACTGCCAGGTCGCGAACCGGAAGGTATAGCCGGTGTCGTCGAGCGCCAGCACTGATAAGAAGCGCCCGCTTTCTCTGCCAACGTAGAGTGTGAGCCCGACAGCCACAACCAACGTGGCTATTGTGCCCGCTAGCGCGACCTTGCGATCACACAGCATGAAGAAAAGGATCGGACAGACGATCAAAAACGCGACGACCGCGCCACGCGTGTAGGTAAGCGCCAGCGCCACAAAGCCGATGACCGTCAGCACCCAGAACGAGACGCGCTCGACCTTGGAGGGAACACGCAGAGCGTAGGCGAGAAGCAGGGGCAGTATGAGGAGCAAGTATGCCGCCAGCTCGTTTGGATAGCGGAAGGTCCCTTCTGCGCGCAGCACCGAACTGTTTGGCAGAGTGGCAGGCGTGCGCTGTATATTGAGGAGGACGCCGCTGATATCCGGCACGGTCGCGGTCGTGGATAGGAGAGCGGTGACCACCGCGACCAGCGCGCCGAACACCAATACCGTCAGCGCAAGTGAACGCATGCCAGGGAGGAAGCGGACCGCGCTTGCAAGCAGGTAGATGCTCAGATAGGCGGCGACCTTGAGGCATCCTTTCGCTGCGTCAGCAGGGGATGTCGCGGCAAAGAGAGAGATGAGGCCCGCCAAGAGAATCACACCAAGTGGCGCCGCATCTCTCCAAGAGAGCGCGAGAGGGCTGGCGCGCCTCAGGAGGCGCGCCGCCAACGCCGCAAGTCCGAGAATGATGAGGGCTTCAACCGCCAAGATCTGCGAGAGGAACGCAATGGGGCGGTGCGGTGGCAGAACAATGTAGATATCTAGCGGCAGCACAACAAGCAGCAAGAGCACGAACCAGCGCAGTACGAGGGCTAGCGCCTCGTGCAATGGTGAGCCGGGGCCTCGAGGGATACGTTTCACCACTTGGCTACCTCTTGATCCGCTCCGCGCCGCCACTCTGTGTTATCTGCGTAACCGCCACCGCTGTCGTCTTGGTGTCTTCGCCATCGCCGCCACGCTGAGCCTGATTGTCCATCTTGCTGTGCGGGTTCGGAGGCGCTTGCTTTGGTGGAGGGGTCACGCCTGAGGAGATCAGAAACCTGATGAGGCGCCGAGCCGATCTCGCGCACAACATCGAGGATACGCAGGCGGAACTCAGGTTCGCTAAATACCTCAGCATGCGCGCGAATGGGGTCGCTTGCGAACTCATCAGGAGTAAACGCGCATGGAGCGTCCTCGAGGCGCTCGACCGACTGCTCATGAAACAAGATTCCGTTCCGGCCGTGGATGACTGTCTCAAGCGCGCCCCCAGCGCGATACGCGATTACTAGCCCGCCTGCCGCCTGCGCTTCAAGCGCCGCCATCCCGATATCGTCCTCGCTCACCCTTCCGCGAAACGTGTCGCCCTGGTCCGCGGCGGGTCGAAAGCGCTGCATATCGATACATGGACGCACGATCGTGTTCGGTCGCCCGCAAGAGGTGGCGATACGCTGGCGTACGGTCTCGGAATGCGCGACAAAACGCGTGACGCGGCGGGCCGCCACGAGGTACGCACGGCGCACGCGGTCGAACATTGCGGCGACCAGCGCCCGGCGTATCCCCGCGAGCTGCAGGGCCAGTGTGGCCTCACACACGTTCCAGGCAGAGCGGAGAGGGGAACGGCAACAGCACAGATGGGCGCCATCGGTACGCGCAGCGTGACAGAAGTCACTGCCGCTGTTGATGACGAGATCATAGCCGCGTAGGTCAAGGCGGCGCGCAGCGCTGGGATAAAGAGGGAGCAGCGCTCGAAAGTGACGTGCGCCAAATAGAGGGCGCTGGAGATAGGTCGAGCGCAGCTGCGCTAGCTTTGGTGGTGTCTCGACCTGCGGATCGCGCATGAAGATATCGGTATCGGCGTCAGGAAACAAGGGGGCCAACCCCTGGAAAATGCGCTCACCACCAAGCACGGTTACCCAGTACTCGTGGACACGCGCGATTCGACAACCCCGCACGGGTTTTTCCGCCTTCACGTTAGTAGGCGCCGATCCCCCGCGCGACGGCGGGTAGAGTACGCAAAATGATGCCAACATCTATCCAAAACGAACTGCGAAGGATATCTTCACGGTCCAGGCGAATCCAGTCAGCGCACGTGCGATCAGCGTGGCCACTTCCCTGCCAGAGTCTGGTGCGACCAGGCGACATGGTCTGGCGCAGTGGAGCAAAATCGCCAAATTCTAACTCCGGCACGCACTGCGGTCCAACCAATGACATCTCGCCGCGAATGATGTTCCACAGGTGCGGAAGCTCATCCAGGCTGTCCTCGCGCAGGAAGCGACCAAACCATGTCACGCGTGCGCCTGCGCGTAGTATGTAGTTCTGCAGGCGGTAGAGGCCATGGAGGTCTGGGTCCTCCAGGAGCATCTTCTCTGCTCCCGAGCGCATGGTGCGGAACTTGAGTATGAAGAACGGCCCTCCGCAGAGACCAATAACTTCGCGGCGGTTCAAGACGGGATGGCCGTCGAGCAGGACAATCGCAAGGCCGATGATGAGCAGCAGTGGAGAGAGTAACGCCAAGGTGATAACGCTGATGACGAGATTGAGGGTATGCTTGCCGACAAGGCACGCTGTGCGTCCACGCGTCGAAAGCGCCGACAGTCTGTCCGCGTGGCTGCGCGCTTGCATATTGGGGGAACTTAGGTCTTCAGGAGCGAACTCTGCCATTTGGGTATCCTCATCACGAAGCACGCGCCCATGATGCCTGTTGGCCCCTCGCCTGTCAAGCGCGGCGGGACAGGATCATCTGATGCAAGTTCGTCAGGATGGCGGAATCAGGAACTCAAGTCTGGATTTACAGAATGGCGCAGAAAGCCCTGGGCTTGAGTCGGGGGAAGAATGGCTCCCCTGCTGGACGATCATCCGTTCTATGGGCTCTACTGCCTCTGTACGGTCGCTTCAACGGAGCCTCTTCGGACGCTCCCCCGTACGACTCGGGCCGGGCAGGTCCGTCAGGCGCCAACGTAGTGGGTTGCCGCATGCGTAGCCTGAGCATCTCCCGCATTCATGCGGGGGAGTGTCAAGTCGAGAGTTCCTTGAGCGTTAATGACCTTTTCTTTTGGCGCGCAGGCCCCGACTGCAGTCGTGGGGAGAGCGCCTTCCGTTTTCTCCTTGTTGTGCGAGAAGACTCCCCTGCAAGGTACTCTCATTGCCGCCTCTTTGAAGTCGTACGGCGCCCCTTGCGGTCGGCGGGGACACCGCCGTCAGGCGTCAACGTAGTGGGGCGCCACATGCGTCGCCTGAGAACCCCCAAGCGTGAGCGATGGGGAGTGTCAGAAGGGTTGATCAGGTGTGCGCTGCCGCGTATACCTAGTTCCCGCGTATCCATAACTCAAAGAGGCGCCACTCGAGAGTGATCTGTGCGCACTCTCGCCAGAGTGATGAATTTCCCATGTGTGGACAGGTATTAGAAGCGCTCGTAAGAAGCATCGTCTGTCCTTGCCTATCCTTGACCATCCCTACGCGGTCGGGTAGACTACAACGGTCTGCGTTGAGACCATTTCGCGCCAGTGCCAGTGACTCCGTTGCTTGCGGTGCAAAGCCGGACGGGTGCGGCAGCGGGAGACCGCAGCGGCCCTGGAGAACGTCAAGCAGGTAGGCGACGGACGAGGTAAACACCCTTCAGCGCGGAATGTGGATCAGCAAGCAAGTAGTCCCAAAGGTGGCTTGCCACAATGGGATAGAGGCCGCGTAGTTCGGCCCGTACGGCTCGCGCTGGCGACAGCGTGAGTGGTACGAACCAATCCATAGTTCGCTAGAGATTGGAAACTATGCGTCTGTGGTGAATGTGGTCAGTAGCGCGACGCTGGATTCTCATGCACTTGGTCAGCCCGACGACAGCGCCCCTGCCACTGACCTGAACTCGAAGGCGGCGCTGCACGGTAAATTCTTCAGTCGATTACGCAGTTGCGGTAAGCCTTGATGAAATGCGCTTTTACCCCGGCAGTTGGGAAGGACAAAGGCGCTCGCTTCCAACTAGGGCCTGTCCGCAAACCAGCGTAAGCTGAGGAGTATGGGTAGACATGAACTCACTGATGCGCAATGGCTCCAGCTAGCTCCTTTGCTTCCACCGCAGAAACCCCGAGTCGGGCGGCCCTCGCATCCGCATCGACGCATCCTCAATGGGATCCTCTGGATCCTGGCGACGGGAGCTCCCTGGCGCGACTTGCCAGCACAGTACGGCGCGTGGCACACCGTCTCCAGCCGCTTCTATCGCTGGCGGCGCGCTGGCATCTGGGCACGCATCCAAGCGGCGCTGCAACAGCGAGCAGATCGCCACGGACAGCTGGACTGGTCGGCGCACTTCGTTGACAGCACGATCGTGCGCGCTCACCAACATGCTGCTGGACCTCGCGGTGGGCAAGCAGGCGAAGCCTTCGGCCGCAGCGCGTGATCGGCGACAACGGCTACAGCAGTCGGCGCATCCGCAACTGGCTGCGCCACCACGGCATCCGTCATACGATTTCGCATAAGCGCAACGAGTGCAATCGGGGCCCTTCGATCGCGCGGTGTACCGTGAGCGCAACCGCGTCGAGCGGCTGATCAACCGACTCAAGCAGTTCCGTCGCGTGGCCACGCGCTATGAGAAGCGCGCAGTCAATTACCTGGCGATGGTGACCATAGCCGCCATCCGCCTCTGGCTCTAGGCCCAGCAGGGCGCGCTTCAGCTATCCATCGCCGGGCGGCGTCTTGGTGAGAGGGCGCTGCAGACTCGTGTCGAGCCAGTCCGCATACCACTCCAGGAACGTCATGCGCGCCGTCGCGCCGCTGATGGGAAGCAGCGACGACCCCTCGATCTGGTAGGGCCCCGGGCGATAGGGCAAGGGCATGATGCCGCCATCGCCGGCGCGCTCGTCCCCCCAGACGTGGCCGCGTTCGGCTCCGCTGACCACCAGGAGGCAATAGTAGCCGCAGCCCTCATGAGCCAGGCGCAGTGTCCCCTGCACGCGCACATCTGCCGAGTAGTCGGCGTGGTGTGGGGCTGTGTGCGTGTCGAGTGCGTGGGCGTTCGGCAACTCCCACCAGTTGGGTGGGCTGACGCCATTCCACCAGTGCCGGTACGGGAACGGTCGCGCTAGGAAGCCCTCCTCCGCGCTAATGAGCGCCGCCTCCAAGGGCAACAGCCCAGCGTACGGCCCAGCCCCGCCATTGCCCGCCTGCAGCAGGAAGGCCCGGTACTCGACGGGCAGGCTTATCCGGTGCAGGCGTTCGAAGCGCCGCAGCTCATCGTCTGCCAGAGGCGGGCCTAAGCGGTACCAATGCTGGCGGGCGCCATACACTGAGAGGCCCCGGTCGGCGTCGCGCAGCCGCTCCAGTTTGTCGAGCATGCGTGCGATGTCTGGCATGGCTACTCGCTCTCAGCGCATGGACTGGATCGTTTCTTCCCCCGCCGGAGCGTCGGATACCCCATTGTATGATCTGGCTCAACCTCACTGCAGGGCTATTTGCCAACACGCCCTGGTAGCGGGCATGTTGACACACACGATCCGGATCGGAAGGCATCTCCGCAACCAGCGCCAGCGCCCCGCGCTCTGGGGCAACATCGTCAAGAAGCGGGCGACGAAGGCCCACATCGTAGTCACTCATATTACGTGCATGGGGCGTGCGAGTGGTCATCCTCGCGTTTCCCCTTTCAATTCTTCTCATTCATTTCACGTCCTTGACCCTCCCCCTGGCTAAAGCCAGGGGATTCCTGGGCTGATGACCGCTGAGGAGGCACGCCTCGCCAGTCTGACACCATCATGTCGTGGCCCGAAGCCACCTCCGCAAGCGTATAGTTCCGCCGGCCCTGCGGTAGCTGGGCGGTCGAGCGCACGGCGAGCAAGCCGCGCCATTCATCCCCAGCCCCGACGGGCGGGGTCTTTTGACGGAGAAGAGGGCGTTTCCGAACCTGAGGAAAGGAGAGTCGGATGGGTCCTGAGCGCGGCGTGCTCCCGCGACCAGGAGGCCTCCCATGACCTCTGCCCTCTGTGCTCAGCAGGCGCCGGTTCCTCCACCATCCTCCCTTAGCCTCATCGCCGAGCGCCATCGCCGCGATGGCGCTCTTGACGTCAGCGCAGGAATCAGTATACTGTCTTGTAGCTCCCCACTGCCTCCTCGGTCCTTCGCCAGCTGCCGCGCGTGATGCCTCCAACGGGCCGAGATCCGGACCGAGATCGTTGTGGGTGCGACCTACCAAAGCAACCCTTCCCAGCCGTGTCTTGTCATCGACAGTCAGGTGGGACTCCCGTGAACGGGATCCGCTAGGAAGGAGGCGCCGGTCCTCGTAGCACAACTTCCGCCCAGAGCGCCACCGACCGCCCGTCGTGCAGGTGAGTCAGCGGCTCGTCATTGATCTGGGGAGCAGCCGACGTTGTGATCGGCCGCCGTTTTTGAGCAGGAGGTACCCTATGAGTTCGCGTCGCCTCATATTTGTCCTTGGTGGCGCCGTCGCCATCGTCGCCCTTCTCATGTTGAGTATGGCGCTCAATACCGGCTCAGAGGCCGGCGCTGTCCCGAATCCCGCACCAGCCTCATTCAAGCACGCCTGTGGGCCGGTTCCAGCTCACGCCGCGCGCTGCCATGCCATCATGCGGATCGGTCCGAATAAGAGACATCCCACTCCAACCCCAACGAGCTCAGCTCCCACGCCGACGCCACCAGGTCCCACGCCCACACCCACGCCGCCCCCTGGCGGCTGTACGAGCCATGGCGGCTACACGCCCTGCGACTTGCAAGCAGCGTACGGCCTCCCCTCCGCGACGGCCGGCGCGGGCCAGACCATAGCGATCGTCGACGCCTTTGATGATCCCTCGGCTGAAGCCGATCTGGGGGTCTATCGATCAACGAACGGTCTGTCCGCCTGCACCACCGCCAACGGCTGCTTTCGCAAGGTGGATCAGAACGGCGGCAGCAGTTATCCAGCTGGGAATGTGGGCTGGGCCCAAGAGATCTCGCTCGACGTGGACATGGTCAGCGCAATCTGCCCCAACTGCCACATCCTGCTGGTCGAAGGCAACAGCAACAGCTTTGCCGACCTCGCCGCCGCGGTAGACACCGCCGCCCGGCTGGGCGCCAATGCCATCAGCAACAGCTATGGCGCCAGCGAGTCCAGCCAGGCGCTCAGCTTTGCGTCACACTACAACCATCCTGGCGTCGCCGTGACCGCCAGCTCGGGTGATAGTGGGTTCGGCGTCCAGTTCCCCGCGGACCTGCAGTATGTGACCGCGGTCGGCGGGACGAGCCTGACGCGCTCGGGCGCCAGCCGCGGCTGGAGCGAGACTGCCTGGAGCGGCGCTGGGAGTGGCTGCAGCGCGCTGGTGGCCCAACCCAGCTGGCAGACCAGCAACAGCAACATCACCTCGGTCTGCGCGAATCGAGCCGTGGCGGACGTCTCGGCCGTGGCGGATCCGAACACGGGCGTGGACGTCTATGACACGTATGGCACGGCCGGTTGGGTCGTCTTTGGCGGGACCAGCGTCGCCTCCCCGATCATCGCCAGCGTGTACGGGCTGGCCGCGAACGCCAGCAGCGTCACCTACGGCTCCTATCCCTACAGCCACACTAGCAACCTGTTCGACGTCACCAGCGGCCGCAACGGTACCTGCGGCAGCCTGCTGTGCAACGCGACGACGGGGTGGGATGGCCCCACGGGCCTTGGTACACCCAACGGGACAGGCGGCTTCTAAGTCGACGCGCTATGCGTTTGAAGTCCCTTCATAGTTCACCGGCTGCCCGAGTGCATTGGGCAGCCGGTTTCGTTGAGCCGTCGGAGGGGCGAGGGCTCATCCTGCATCACCTTCTCCCTCCCCGCGCCTAGTCCCTCTTCTGTCATGTTGGGAGAGCCAAGCGGAAGGTGTTGACCAAGCTGCCGAGCGCGGCGAGACCGGTCTGGACCGCTTGCGCGTGTGGGAGCGGGACCAGGGCGGGACCAGGGCGAGACCAGGGCGAGACCAGGGCAAGAGCAGACAGGAACAGACGTCAGGAACAGACGTCAGGAACAGACGTAGGGCTGCAGGAGCCGTCGCCAGGTGTTGAGGTGATGCTTCCAGCCAGTGCGCATGTCCCAGGCAGGATGGGTTTCGAGTGGGCCCACGGCGCCTGGCAGGGACGGCTGGGGAGCGGTGGACGACGCATCAGGCGGGGGAGCAAGATGGGCGAGCGCCGCAACGTCGGCAGTCTGCAGGCGCACCCAGGTGGAGGCGCTCCTGACCAGTTCCCACCAGCGCGCGATGGCGTCGTACTCGGTCACCCGCTCGTCGGCCCAGCCCAGATCGTCCTTGGCCTGTTTAAAGCCGTACTCGATCCACGTCCGCAAGCCGGCGGTGTTGCCCACCATGTCTTCGCTCTTGCCCGGCTGATTGGTCATGAGATCCCAGGTGGTCTCTGGCGGCAGGGTCGCACGGGTCGGTGGTGATCTGCTCGGAGCGCACGGTCCGGCGCGTGCCGAAGATGGTCGCGCGAATGCAGCGCTCGTGGCTGGTCCCAGCGGTGAAGACGCGCTCGAAGGGCCGCCAGCGGATGCGCCGGATGCGCCGGATGCGCTGGCCCGGCAGCATCCAGACGCCGTGATGCGAGTGGATGGCCACCACCTACCGCAAGCCCAGGCGGTGTAACGCGCTGATGAAGGGGCCGCTGTCGCCGGAGAGACGAGCGGCCAAGACGACGCGGAAGCGCCAGCCCGAGCGCAGCACCTCCTCGCTGAGCGCAACGGCCAGGTGCGGCTTGGTCTGGTACCCAGCGCCCGCTTTGAGGCGGGTCTGGGGTGTGACGTGGCGCAAGAGCAGCTCCGAACGTGGTGGCGCCCAGCACGCCGTACGCAGTGACCGCGACGCTCCCCTTGGCCAGCGCCTGCCGGTTGCCGATGGACTTGGCTGGCGACGTCGTCGGTGGTGTGCCCCTTCTTGCGATCACCCGTCTCGTCGATGCACAGGATGGAGAAGGATGAAGGGGGTCTGGCCAAGCGCCTGGCGCAGCAGCTCCAGCCGTCGCGGCCGCAGCGCTTCCACCGACCATTCGGCATGGGCCAGAAAGTGATGCACGGCCTGCGCATCGGTGTGGACAGTCTTGCCCAGCCGCGGCCGGGTCTTGCGACGTGTCTCAGCCAGGAGGCCCAGATGCAGGGCAGTGAACTGCTCAACATGCCGCACGTTCCCGCACAGGTCGCGAACAGGTCACGAACAGGTCGCGATACCGCGCGCAGTAGTCGTCGATAGTCGTCGATGAAGGCCACCGTTGGGGGAGCTGGGCGCGCCTTGCTCATGCTGAAGCCTCCTTTCGCCGGCTCCGACCTGCAGACAGCGTACCCAACATCACAGAAGAGGGACTAGCACATCCGGCGACGTGGTTGTAGATAGCGGCGTGTGTCTGCTCGCTTCGCCCTTGCTCACGTCTGCGACGGCAAGGAGTTGTGTAACGCCCTCGGGGAAAGGATAACAGGCTTTCGTACTAGCTGGCAATGAAGTTCTTGACAAGCCCGCGCGCCCGCAGTATCATCGGCGCGTTCTTGGCAGCGCGCCGCTATCGCCGTTCTGGCAGCGCAATTATCTTGGGTCAGAGAGTCTGTTTCATGACCAAACAGACAGGAGAACAGACGATGTCTGACGACACCACAGGCGAGCGCAAAGCAGCAGACCAAGACACGCAGGAAGTGCGATCGGTGAGTCAGAGCCGCCGCAATCTCTTGAAAGCGGCGGTCATTGGGTCTGCGGCTGTCGCCGCTACGGCAGGCGTCGGTGCCGGCGCTGCGGCGCTGACGGGGCGCAAGGAGTTGAACCCGCTCGACCAGATTGCCTGGATTATACATGGCTCCCCAGGCGATCCATGCGCGGTGTGCACAACCCACACCAATGAAGCTAATTTCGTCACCACAGATACCTTCAATGGTAACTCAAGCATGTATCTTTGGATTCGGTTCCTCAACGTGCTGCCAGGAACCTACAAGGTGGATGTAAGCCCGACCATTCATGATAGCACTGCTAGTTCGTGTCCGACCTCCGCGCCATTCAGGTATCAGAGCCCAAGCTCCGCCGTTACGCAATGGGCGCTTGCTCCAAAGAACTTCGAGTGCCATCCGCATGCGCTAAGTGAACTGCCGCCAGGGACACATACTGACGCGCTGCCAGCAATTTTTACCATCACAGACACGAAGTGCCTGCTGGTACTGGTTCATCTGAAATACTGCGCGTCAGGTGACAACACCTATACGGTGACGGGCAGCTTGCTGCAGAAACAGGGGACTACGGATACGTACACGGTCATCCAATCCTGTAACCATAACATCACCATCGATAAGCACGCCCCGGACGTGTAGTAGGCGCAGCGGCGCCCATATCCGACGCCCATATCCGCCCACGCGCTCTGAGCTACGCCGTGTAAGCGCCATCGTGACGCGTCGTGGAGCGTATCGGGTATCATGATGGCGTGCTCTACATGGCCAGCACTCCGCATCCGCACCTCAAGAGGTTCGTATGGTACACACATTTCCCATCCGCAGGGCCGACATCGAGACGCATGTGCTGCCCGATGGCGCCTGTCTCCTCTTTGATCCGGACACCGACGCTGGTCATGTGCTGGATGCGCTCGGCTCCCTCGTGTGGGATTACTGTGACGGCGCGTTGAGCGCCGAGGCCATCACCGATGAAGTCGCTG
>Ga0070706_100001807_pt1 | contig 22163 bp, 16 predicted proteins | sample KBSK5501metaG_FD_65476 | JGI IMG/M metagenome (GOLD analysis project Ga0070706, IMG submission 65476) | Corn, switchgrass and miscanthus rhizosphere microbial communities from Kellogg Biological Station, Michigan, USA - KBS K5-50-1 metaG | ecosystem: Host-associated > Plants > Roots >... | reverse complement strand
CCTGGGGCTGGGCACGGGGCTCGGCTCGGCGCTCATCGTCGACGGCGTGCTCGAACCGATGGAGCTGGCGCACCTGCCGTTCAAGAACGGACAGACGTACGAGGATCGGGTGGGGGAGGCGGCACTGAAACGCCTCGGCAAGAAGAAGTGGCGCCGCTACGTCACCGACGTCGTGACGCGATTGCAAGCCGCCCTGGAAGCCGACGACGTCGTCGTCGGCGGCGGCAACGCGAAATTGCTGCGCACATTGCCGAAGGGCGTCAGGCTCGGTTCCAATGCAAATGCGTTCATTGGCGGCTACCGGCTGTGGAAAGGTAACCTTCGGAGACAGACGCCGGCGTAGCTCAATTGGCAGAGCAGCTGTTTTGTAAACAGGTGGTCTGTCTCTGAGATCGAAATCGGCCCAAAAGGGCCTTATGACCAGCTGTATAAAAACAGCTGAACAGCCCTTTGGGCTGCACCGTTAAGGATACCTCCAGGCCGATGTGTTGGCACGAACCCTGAATGCATCAATCAGTCTTGACGCTCACAGGTTTGGTCCGCAGGCGCCAGCGACCCCTTCGAGCAGGCGGGTGTTCGCTTGGTTGTTGGCCGTGGCCTACTGGTCCATTGGGGGAGGAGGTGCAACGTCGAGTTCCTGCGCCAGCCACGTTGCGGCCGGGTCTAGCCGTCTGAGGAGGTACCGGTGCTGGTCCGATCCAGGCGCTACCTGACCGAGTCGGAGGACGATGAAGCCAGTGGCAACCGCCAGCGCAGCGCGCCGGTCCGGGACCGGTTGCTCGCCTGCGTACCGCTCATATGTCTGCAACACTGTCGCTGCTCCAATCCCGGACCAGGTTTCGGCGCTTAGCGCCCAGCTCACTGCATCGCGAGCTGGACTGGTCCATGCGACTTGAGCCCAATCAATCAGCTGTAGCCGTCCACTCAGAAGGACGATGTTATTGTCGTAGACATCGCCGTGGGTGACGCATCGGGGAGTCACCGATGCCGCCGATGAAGCTATGACGGCTGAAGCTGCGACAGCCATCTCCCGTGCCCAAGTTCTCCAGGCAGTCGACAGCACGCCCTCGTCCGCGGCTCGGGTCCAAAAGTTGTGCGGCGGATAAGGAATGACCCCCGGAATCTCGGCGCGGTCCAGCGTCTCCCTGTGAACGGCTGCCAAGCCCACCGAGATTGCGTCCGCATCCGCGGACGACCACGGGGGCAAGCTCCGTCCCGGCTGATCTACATCTTCCATAACAAAGCCTCGCCAGCCCTCTGTCATGACAGTGGCGAGTAACGCCGGTCGCCACTTCATGAGCTGTGGAACCCTGGAGTAGAGATCGATCTCAGTGCCGATGGCGGCGTCCAGCATCTCCCCTGACCCTCGCCATCGCTCCGCCGCCTTCAGCACGACGGTCCGACCGTCCACTAGGCGCAATCGTTCAACGACGAAGGTGCTGTGCCCCCCGGTTAGTGGCTGGATGCCAGCGATTTGTGCGTCGAGCGCCGATTCCACGCCTGCTCGCGCCTCCTCAATCCCTGCCACGAACTGCATTCTCCGTATTTCTAGGGAGCGCCGTGATCCAGTTGGAACTGCTTGATGTCGTGCGATAGTTTGTACCGTCGTGCGGCGCCTCAACGTCTCCCTGAAGGCACAACCGGCCATGACGGTGACGCGTGCCAGCGTAGCGAGCGACCGCCTTGTCTATGTCATCGTGCTGACCAAGCGCATCAAGTACCCATTTGGACGCTCCCGCATCGCTTACATAGGGACCACAAAGCGAGGCGTCAGGCGACTCGCGACGAGCATGTCTACCAAGGCGGAACGTGCGCTGCGGAAGCACGGCGTGCGTGAATTCGCCATTCGCATCGTGACTTGCAAGGGGCGTCGTCGCGTGCAAACGTGGAAAAAGCTTGAACGTGGCCTTCTCCTTACCTTTCGTGAGATGCACGGCGCCGTTCCGGAGTCAACGTTAAAGGCACCAAAATGAGACGCCTTGACGAATTCGTTTACTTCTCGGAGGTTAGGCTGCGGCGGATCCTCCAGCAAATCGATGCAGCCTGATGATCCGCCGCAACCGGACACCAACCAGCGACTCGGCTCCGCGACGAACCACGAGAGCCCTGGTCTCCGACGTCGCCCATAGTTTTGGAGGGAAAACTCAATGTGGTTCCATGAATTTGCGTCCTGGAAGACATCCAGCCTGCTTGCGCTCGCCGGTTTGGCCCAACCAGAAGACTGGTCATATCGCAATGCAAGCAGCGAGAAGCCGCTGCCAATTCTCAGAAACTACATCATCTATACGTTTCGTCGAGCGCACCTTCAGGGACGCGTCCCGACTGTGCAGGAGGGCGATTCTCCCTTTGCCTGTTTCAATACGGGGTTATTGACCCCGCACTTCGAGCGGATTGTCGGTTACTTTGTCAAGCAGACCAGACCGGATCTGCCGCAACAGTGGTATTTGGACGGCTTTTACCGGGAAAGTGATCATCGCCTGCTGAAATTCGAGAAGCTGCCAGAGCGCGCGTCATATTTCGATGAGCCGTCCGACCTCTTGTACAACCCTCGTTTCGACTTACGAATTCAATACGAGCACATCGTGAATGATCGGCTTGAGCGGTTTCCGCTCGGTCTGCAAGCGGACGAGAGAAAGCGCACAGAAGCTGTCCGACAAGCGGTTCGCCACGCAGAGTTCCGAGTTGAACAAAACTACAAGACGGCCATTCCCCAGTATTACTGGCCCAGGAGCGAAGGCGATGATGCTGGCAAACTCCAACTTCTACTGCCTTTGTGTCTCGAAGATGTCGGCCGAGCCGACTTGGCCCTGAGTGTCGATCGCGTTGGGGGTGTGTACAGGGCCGCGACAGTCCTGACCCTGGATATGGCTTACAACAATGCGCGACTAATTGCTCGTCCTGACCGAGAATGGTTGGAACCTATACCTGGCCCCGGGGCAGAAAAACACGCCGGCTTGGATGAGGCGCCGGAAGGTGATACCCAGGAATAGCAGTCGGCTAGCATCCACGGTGACTTAAGGGATTGATAATCGAGAGCAAAGGCAAGGGATTCGACCGCCCCTCCCCGAGAAAAGGCTTGCGCTAACCTTCGGTGAGGATGCCGGCGTAGCTCAATTGGCAGAGCAGTTGCTTTGTAAGCATCAGGTTACGGGTTCGATTCCTGTCGCCGGCTCCAGGTCTTTCGGCGGCTTCCCATCACTGGACATTCATGCGCCGTCACGGTGAGAGTTCGCGAGCGCAACCGGGTCGGTGGCAGAAGGGTTGCCAAATGCCCTGCGCAACCAGGACAGCATGGGTCGCAGTGTAGTCTCGAGAAGACCCGTGTCAGGTCAGGCCGAACCCCTCTGAGACAGCATCGAGGCTTCAATCAATGGCAGCTAGAACGCCCCGCCGATACTCTTCCTTCGAAATGTAGTGGCTGTAATGCGTGACTTTGACAAGGCGCGAGTACCGACTTGAAGGAACGAGCTTGGCGGCGAGCAGGTAGGCATCGGTTCCGAATGCAATAAGTGTCGGTGCTGCGCAAGCCAGATCCTCAAATTCTTCGAGGAGTCTGTGAACATTTCCGATCACCAGAGAAGGATTTTCTGCGAGGTAACGCATGAGGTTGCTTGACTCCAGCATTACCACGTCCTTGATAAGGTCGGTCATGTAGGCACCGTAGTAGGGCGTTCCAGCAAATGCGTATCGGATCTTGTAGTCCTGGGCCACCGAACTTGGATCGTGGAAGTTTCCGAGTGATACCGGAAGAAATCTAGAAAGGTTCAGTGCGACCATCACCACGTCATTCCGCAGCTTCTGTAACAGCGTCGGATTCTGATCAGGATCAAGCACTCTCAGGTCACCGATGCCCGACTTGGGTCTTCCAGTTGGCTCAGCCCACACAGCCCAACTCGCGTACGCGCCGTGCTTCTTCTTGATCAAATCGAAAGTCTCTCTATCGACCATCGGGGCGTTGGATACTACCCCCGTCTGATCGGCTGCATACGGAGGCCCGTCAGGCGCCACGCGGCGTCGGCGTGTCGATGAGATCCGCCAGTCTTCGCAACCGGGCCTGTTGCGTAGCGGCGGACCCGATGCTTCGGTAACGCTCGCCAACCTTGCGCAATAGGGAAATGGGCGGTAGCGAAAGCGGCCCGAGAATCGATTCCAACTCGTCAGTTGTCACAGTCTCGAAGCCTTCTTCTTTGCGGATGTTCCAGTACACGTCGCGGGCCGAGACTGGACCTTCAGTCCCTTCAAGCCTATCAATGACCGCAAGTGCCGCGGCGGCGATACTTGCAACCCGGTTGTGGCTGTCGGTCTCATCCGCGACGACCGCCATTCCGTGGTCGAAGTCGTCGCCCTCAAATAGGGCGCGGTATGTATCCAGACCCATCGGTACACGCAGATGCTGGCGACGCCAAGTGATAAGACCATCCAAATCGATGAGCGTCACTCTGTGCTCGCGCGCCCGCGATCGGATGCGCGCACCCATGAAGGCCCCCGCCACAACGGCTACGAAGTCTGCTTCGTGTTTCTTTCGATGCTCGGTCAGAGTCACCCAGTCGATCGGTAAATCATCCACAGCTTCGTGGGTCGTTGTTTTGCAATCGACGATTACGCGATACCCATCTGGTTGGGCCAGCTCAGCCACCAAGAGAACATCGGTCTTCCCGGAGCCGCCGAGATTCGTTGCCTCGAAACCGAGGTCTCTGAACGCGTCAGCAACCGCCCGCTCGAACGCGACTGGCTTCGAAGTCAACTTCGCTGTGGACCGTAGTTGCCGCTCGACTTCATCCTCCGGCCTAGTGAGGTCAGTAATTGTTAGGGGCGGAGGCGACAGTATTTGACTGAGTTGTGGGCGAGTAGCCTTCAGATCGGTCGCTCCTATCACGGGGGGCGTAGCAGGGCGGGGAGGTTCGAGTTCCAAAGTCTCGAGGAGCGTTCGGCCCGACTCCGTGGCAACGAGCCGGCCATCGGGCTCGACGACAAGGGCCCCCGCCGACTGGAGCCAGCCGCGCCTGATATTCACTTGGGCAATCGTTTCCCAGCCCAATGCATAGTCACGGTTGGCCGAAACCAGGATCTCCTCCGAGCGACGCGGCTGAATAACGCAGCCAATCATTTCTCCGATGAATCGAATCCGCTGATGAAGAACCGAGACGACAATCCTTGAATCTGCGGACTCGCGCCATCGCGCGGCCTCTTGGGTCGGCTGGACGATGCCAGAGGAAGATGCCAACAGACCAGCTCCGTCCAGGAAGAGGATGGCTAGTCGCGCGTTACCTGGGGTGATGCGAAACTCCTTCGCGAGTCCGGCCTCGGCCGCCGGTAAGTCTGGCTTGTGATCGACCACCCAATCAATGATTGCGGCGAGGGTCTTCAATTGAGCGTCATATCCACCCGGGAGCGGGTATGCGGACTTTCGCCGACGGATTCCCGGGCTAGCTAAACCGCTCGGCTGCTCGATCACGCGGCATCATCCTAGTCGCTGAACTCGAAATCAGCCGGTTATGGCGCCTTGTGAAACAGCCGTGCGCTTTCGGGCGTCAGTCTTAGACTTACGACGTGCTTAGCCCCCTCCGATAACAGCCCTGGTCTGGCCAGGGCCGAAAGTTATGGGAGGTAGCGTGGTGATTGGTGACTTTCGTCGTCTGCTCCCGACTCCATGCCAGGAGTGCATCGTAGACATCGTCGCTTGGCACGATGAGGCCAACGTTGAGGGATGGCCTCAGCATGGGTGGGTGAACATCGGATTGATCTCTAGCCACGACATCGCCTACTTCCATACTTGGCGGGGCAAACTCCACAGGATTCGTCTCGCCCTCCAGGGCGAGAGCTATCCATGGCTCGAGTTCTTCAACCGCGAGCAGGCTGAGGAGTTCGTCGTCGCCATTACCGACGCACTCGACGTTGCTTTCCCGTCATGAGGTCGTCGGCCTCAACAAGTTGAGCATCCGGACCTCGGTTTGCACAGCTTCTGTCTATCGATCCGGCTAGAGGCAGTTGAGGTCATCGCTTTAGGCCGGGATCGACAGGGACTATCTTAAGTCACCCGCAAACAACCCATTGGGGCTGGGCATTTCGCCGCTGGGCCAACCGTGGTCGTCAGCCGGCGCTCAGTCTCGCTACGACGCCCGGATGGTCGCTCATCCGCGTGCCATCATCTCGAACTGCGTCCCAGCAGTCGATCTCGTCACCAATAAGTTCAGCCGATACGCAAATGTGATCCACTAGATGTCCAAATTTGAGTTTGCCAGACGCGACTGCGTCCTCTTTTGTCAGGCAGCGCAAACCGCCGCCGTCCAGCGCCCGGTCAAGTAGCCGCCGCGTCTTCGCCGTGCCGTACCATCGCGACCCGTCCAGGCTTTGGTTGAAGTCCCCAGCCACGATGAAGGGGATGCCCGGGTATTCGCGCCTAAGAGCCACCCAGTCCTCTGCCTGACGGGCGAGCTCTTTGGAAAATTCGGCCCACTGAAGCGAGCTACCTCCGTCTGCGCTCGGCTCCGCGTGGTAGGGGAGGACGATGCCGTGGACCAGGAGTTGCCCGAATTCAGTGTCCACAAGACCTGTTGTCGACCATGGCGTGTCCCGAACCCGGACGGTGCTAATAGGCCAGCGCGACCAGACTGAAACCCAACGCTCGTCAGTGTCAGGGCGACGCGAGCGATGAGCGGGAGAATGGACGCCAAAATAGTCGTCGCCGGGTGTAATGGATGTCCTCGTTTCGGTTAGTACCCAGCAGTCTGCCGATACCACAGCCATGCGCCTCTGGATCGCTGGCAGCTTTTTCCACGACCGGACCGCTGGGCGCTCAAGATTCCAGGTCGCAATGGAGAGTTGCAACATCACGGGCAATCGACTATATCCTCGAGTCCTCAGATGACAGACGTTTCGCGATGTGAAAGCACGGCGGCGCAGGGCGTCTACCAATCGCTAAGGCGGCCAGAAGCCCGGTGGCCGGGCGGGCCACGCATGGCGTTCCCGTCACGAGTGATTGATCCCGCTACGCCGTCCCGGATTGCGACCATCGTCCGAGACCAATTTGCTGCAGAACTCAACCCTAAGGAGCAATCGAGGCGAGCAGGCCGGCTCGATGCTCACCCGCGTGGTTGAACATGGCTCTGACCAAGTTCCGCGGGTGGATCTTCCGAGCGGTCCGATAACCCTCAAACCGCTTGACGAGCTAGCCGCTCGACTTAGCCAGTTGGACGCGGAAGCGAAGCAGATACTCCAGAGCTCAGAGGCGCCGATTGCCAACGCCAGGCTGAAGGTGGAACAAGCCGGCGAGTTGCTGATGGCCCACAAAACCGAGTGGGACACCAGGGCGGTCGCGAATCAGGTCGCTGCAGCGACACAGCTGCAGACCGACGTCTCCCAACTCAACCAGCAGATCCAGGAACTCGAGAGCAGGCCCCATGCAGGTCTGGGGGGCTTCCTTCACTCGCTAACAGATGGTCACCATGAGCACGAGCTTGAGGCTCAGCGGTCCAGAGTCCTCGACCAACTCCACTCGGTGTTAACCACGTTCGCCGACCAGGCACCGATTAAGACGATCCCGGAAGCAGACGCCCTGCGGGTCGAAGCCCGGCTACAACTCGTCCAGGCGCAGTCGCTCATCGATGAGCAGCACGCCAAGATCGACGCGGGCAAAGCCATCGCCGATGAGATCCAACGGCGTCAGGCGGCAATCAAGGTGATGGGCTTCGACTCCCTCTACACTGCCGCCTGGCTCCAAACGCATGGCCCAGCGCCAATCGATAGCCCGCTTACCCTCAAGTCAAAGGAGCTCGCTTATGTCTCTGTGCCGGCCGTTCTCGCCAGGCTCACGACCCGAACGCGGTATGCAGGCGGTAGCCAGGGGTTTAGCTTTCCCATCGGGCACACGGGCATCCGCTACCGAGTCGGATCCTTCAGCGGTCATCCGGTTCAGAGCAGCTCCATCACCGACGTCGACCAGGGCACCCTCGTGCTCACCAGCATGCGAATTGCCTTCATTGGAAAACTCAAGTCGGTCGTCACTCAGCTGCCGAAGCTTGTGCACGTTGAGTTGTACAACGACGCCCTTTCGGTCTTCCAGGAGGGCAAGGAGAATCCGAACTTCTACAAGATCGGCGCTCCGCAGTATTTCCTGTTCTACGTGAACTGGGTCCTCGACCACAACGCTTGACGCCGCCGCTTGATTCTGGCCCCAACCTCGAGGCAACGGAACTAACCGGCCTTTTGGATCAGCCCCAAATCAACCAGATCTTCTGCGTCGATCCACCAGCTCAGGTCGGTTGGCCTGGCTGATATATCGATTCGGTACGTCGTGGCCTCGATCGCTCCAATCTCAACGACCTCACGTGGATCAACATCCTCTCGTGCCCGTGTCGGATAGCCGACCGGATAACTGTGGAGCATTCTTCCAGCGGCCTGAACGGCTTTGTCGCGATAGCGCTCGAGGTTTTGCGCACCGATCACGTTGCCCTCGTAGTAAATGCGGATCTGTCCGGTGGCCAGTGGCTGGCCGACAATCGCCGAGCCGCGAGCTAGCGCAGTGCAGAGTCTGGATTCCGGATGCGGCACATACAGGCTCAGGCGTAGTGGGGCGGCAGCGTGAGGTGGCACGGTCATGAGCCTATCCGAATTTGTCAGGCTTAGGAGGCGCCCCTTCTCCGTAGCAGTGGACACCCTTCGACCGGTCGCCTCGCGAGGACCCGCCACATCCTGATCGGGCGTACCGCTGAAGCAGCTCACCTCGCCGGCCGCCGACCGGCACCTCTGTTTGCACGACAATGTCCCCATATGCCGATGCAACGGCGTCCGCTGCGGAATCACATGGTGAGCAGCAGATGTCGCTGTCGGTAAATCACAGCACGAGGACCATCCAGGAGTTCCTCAACCTCTACAGGAACCGGAGTCTGAATCTGGCTCCCGCATTCCAGCGGCAATCCGTGTGGAATATGTCAGATCGCCGCTTATTGATCCAATCGATTCTCGACTCTATTCCACTTCCTGCCATCTACTTGTACAGGCAAGTCGGCAAAGGCGGCAAACCTGTGTATGACGTGATCGACGGCAAGCAGCGTCTCGAGACCATATTTCTCTTCATGGATCGCGGGCCGTTGACGAGCGACGATGAGCTCCTGGTCCGGACAAGCTTCGCCGACGACGAGCGCGCCGAATTGTGGAATTGGCAGGAGTTGCCCAAGTCGGTCAAGCACCGGGTCCTTGCCACCAGAGTGCCAGCCATCGAGGTCGAAGGTGGTCTGGGTGAGATTATCAGCGTGTTCGTCCGGATCAACGCGACGGGCAAACGGCTGACTCGCCAGGAACAAAGGCACGCCTACTACTACACCAATCCTGTACTCAAGTCTGCGCAACGTTTGGCAGACAGGTATCAGCGATACCTCGTGAGGGAGCGCGTGATCGCTCCGACTGAAGTCGCTCGGATGAAACACGTCGAGTTCATGACAGAACTCCTTCTGTCAGTCAATGCCGGCCAGCCACTTAATAAGAAGGCCAAAATCGACGCAATCATCAGCGGTGCTTCGCTCGGCCCAGCCGATCTAAAACAGGCCGAGGCGCGGCTACGACACGCCATGAGCGTGGCGGAGGCGGTCCTTCCGGACCTCAGGTCAAGCCGCTTCCATCAGTTGGCAGACTTCTACACCTTCGTTCTACTTTTGGCGCGCTACAAAGACGAGGGGCGTGCTGTGAGCGCGCATGACAGTCGCCGCAACGCGTTAGCCGGAGCGCTGCTAATGGACTTCGGCGTTGCGGTGGATGAGGTCAGCCAGCGTATAAGGACCGGGAGTGGAGCCACAGCCCTGCAGGAACCCTTCCGTCAATATCTAATGACTGTTCGGGAAGGAACGGACACCTTCAATCAACGCAACGCACGAGAGAAGCTCCTGCGCGGCTTACTCGATGGCGTGTTCGACGAACTCGATCCGAATCGGACCTTCAACGCGGTCCAGCGCAGGATCCTTTGGCACGCATCGCGGAAGAAGCGATGCGCGATCTGCCGGGAGGTAATCGTTCGCTGGGAGGACCTAAGCATTGACCACATTCTTCCATTCATTCGTGGTGGCAAGACGAGTCTGACCAACGCGGCTATCGCGCACAAGAGATGCAATTCAAGCAAAGGGGCGAGACAGTAGATACTTCGCGATGGTGTCGATCGCCGGGTGAAAGAGCTTGGCAGGGCGAACGAGGGAGGAACAATGCTCTCGTTCGATAGAACCTTCGTCACCTATTGGAGTGGGCGGTATATCGACGACGACATTGGCGGCGGCGGAAACGAGCAGGAGCTGTTCAGGCGCGTTGGTCCTCAAGTCGCCGAGCGGGGTTACTACCGGAAAGCGGAAATGGCGATGGTCGGAGACTGGAAGTCCCCACGCATCCGGAGTCGCCTGGCCCGCAACCCCCAGGAGGATGTTCGTGATATCAGCAGGTTGGCACTGGCCGCGCCTGAGCGTCTTCAACATCGGATCCTTAGCCTGCTGCATGGAGTCAGGGACCCTGTCGCGAGCGCCTTGCTCACAGTTTGGGCACCGGATCGGCACACGGTCATCGATTTCCGGGCCGTCGAAGCCTTGGAGAAGCTGCGCCGCATCGGCGCCCTTAGACAGGAGGTGCCGCCGCATTCGGCTGGCGAACTCCCCGACTACATCCAGTACTTGGAGTGCTGCCGATCAGTTGCGCGTAATTGCGGGGTCGGGTTGCGTGACCTGGACCGGGCGCTCTGGAAATGGAGCAAAGAAGGGATGCCGGAGACCCACTAGCGAGCATGCGAGCGGGTCTGCCGTAAAACACAATGACGAACACGCAGTGCCCAAATGCCTAACCCTGAACTCGATCGAGCGCCTCTTGCGTTAGTCGCGGCGCGGCTGCGGCAGAACGTGATCCGTCGTGCGATCACCCACGACAGCGTCTCCATGAACGCACGACAAGCTTTATCCAACTTGGATCTGACCCTATCGGCGGCCATCGCTAAGGGTGACGCGATGAATGCCTCGGATGTCCACTTCGATTTGCATTCTCTCGAGTCCGTTCGACCTTCTGAGCGCGATGTATTCCTCGATGAATACTCGCTCGGTGTTGGTGACGAGGGAGCACCAATCCTGGTCATGGGTACGGAGGCTGCAGAAGACATACTGAATCCGCTGGATGTCGCGTTCCACGCCCTTTACTCAACGATCGTGCTCACTGGTTCGAAGCCGTTGGTCCTCGAGCGAATCGCTAAAGGGTCACCTTGGGAACGAAAGTTCGATCGCCGCCCATTCCACATTGAGCCGGATGACTACATCGATGTCAGCCGCGTACCGCGGCCAGGCAAGAAGGGCGTCGGGGTACCGACCTGGGTCCAACTGGCGAAAGTCGCCAGCCGAAGCCGCGAGCGTGCGGTTTGGCAGCGCTTGCTGTGCGATGGACCGCCTGACGAGGGGCTGGGCCGACGTATGTATCAGCTGGAACGCAGCGCGTCAATTTCTCTGGCCGCCAGCGGAGGTCGGCCGCCCTCTGACGAAAGGCTAGGATTCCTCGTCGACTACGCTATTCCTCGCCTTCGAGAGTCCGCTCAGGTCCTACTAATGCATGGGTTTGGTGGCCGCTCACCCAGGGAGTGGCAGCGAGCTGACCAAGCGATTGCCTCCGCATTCCTAGGTACCGGCGTCACCTTTGACTGGCAACCTGCTTACAACACCTGGATTTTTCATCACGGCCACTCGGGGAGAAGAGTGGTGTGCTCTCGGGCCCTCAATGGGCCGGTAGCGGGACCTTACTTGGACCTCGTCACCGAACTTGTGCGGATGGACTCGATTCAGGCAGTGCAGATTCCCTAGGCCCGGAGTTCTCTTCCAAGAATCGTTGACCAAGGGTCACGCACCGCATGGATGCGCCCGGATGATTGTGCTGGGGGTACGATCCGAGCATTCATGGCTCAGATGGCTGGCCTTTATCCAAAGCTTGAGGGTGATGCCCTCGACGCCGTTCGGCAAAGAGGGACACACGTCCAGATCATTGCAGCCGCCGGTTCGGGCAAGACCGAGGTCGTCTCGCAACGTGTAGCCGAGCTCATGGCCGAAGGTGTCGCTCCAGAGGCGATCGTTGCGTTCACATTCACCGAGCGCGCTGCCGAGGAGTTGAAGGAGCGCATCGCCATAAGGATCGAGGCTCGGGTCGGCGCCGCAGCTCGTGACCGCCTCGGCAACCTGTACGTCGGCACGATCCACGCGTATTGCTTTCGCCTGCTCCAACAACGGGTGCCGAAATACGAGAGCTACGACGTCCTCGACGAAAACCAGCTCACCGCGTTCCTTTCGCGCGAGGCAAACCACTTGGGCATCAAGCAGCTCCACCCGGCAGGAAAGCAGTTTGCAGCGATCCAACTATTCCTCCAGAGCGTCGCCGTCGTTGAGAACGAACTTCTCGATCCCGCCTCTTTGCCTGATCCATTCGGATCAGTACTTCGCGAATACATGGCCACGCTTGAGCGGTACCGCCTCCTCACATACGGGCAGCAGATTATCCAGGCCGTGAAGGAGCTCACGAAACCTGACGTCCGTGCGGCGGTTCACACCCACCTTCGACATCTGATCGTCGACGAGTATCAGGATGTGAATCCCGCTCAGGAGAACTTAATCAGGCTTCTAACCGGACCAGCGGTTGAGCTATGCGTTGTAGGCGATGACGACCAGGCTGTGTACCAGTGGCGCGGATCAGACGTATTGAACATCGTCGAGTTCGAGAAGAGATACCCAAACGTCCGGACCTTTCGGATCGAGATAAACAGACGCAGCCGGCCGAACATCATTGAAGCGGCGAACCGCGTCGCACAGACGATTGCTGGTCGGCTCCCGAAGTCCATGCTCCCGCACCGGCCGGCGGCTGGTGATGGCGCCCAGGTCGTGCTGTGGCACGAGGACAACGAGCTTCAGGAGGCGGGTTGGGTTGCAAATATGATCCTCGACCTAAACGAGCGCGGCGTCCGGTTTCGTGACATTGCTGTGTTGGTCCGGAGCCGCGCTGTCTATCCGAGACTTATTGACCAGTTCTCCGCATTTGATATCCCGGTACAGTCGGCTGGTCGCACTGGTCTTTTCGATCAAGTCGAGGCCAAGGTCCTCGGCCGCACGATTTGTTGGCTGACAGACCAGGAGTGGCGCGATCCCTATGGCCCGCCTGCCCGCATCATTGACGCCGCGCTTCTCGATGAATACGAGACGGTCTTCGGCATCACACCAACTGTGCGCCACCGGCTCGCGCAGGCGCTTAACCAGTGGAAGGCGCTTGTACCTCGCACGAATCGGACTGCCAACCTGGTCGGCGAATTCTACGAGCTCCTGGACGTCCTCGATGTCCGATCGTGGGACCTAGCTGACCGCATGCAAATCAACCGACTAGGGACGCTTGCCCGGTTCACTGCACTACTTGCCGATTATGAAGCGGTGCGGCGGCGTGCCCGTCCCGACCCGGATCTCGCCGGCGAGCAGGTGGGCGGGCAGGACCGGGGTGACTGGTACTACCGCAACCTCGGCATCCACATTGTTAACTACGCGCAGGGAGCTTACGAGGGATTCGACGGCGAGATTGACCTGACACTGGACGCGGTTGACCTCACAACAGTCCACAAGGCCAAAGGCCTCGAGTGGCCCGCCGTGTTCATCCCCTCCGTTACTGCAAACCGCTTCCCGACGACTCGCGTTGGCCAGATTCAGAACTGGCTTGTTCCGCGCGAACGGTTCGCTGCATCCCGGTACGAGGGCACCGATGCTGACGAGCGGCGCTTGTTTTATGTCGCTATGACACGCGCTCGCGACTGGCTCTCTATCTCCAGGCACAACCGGGTCACGAAAAACACCGTCCAGCCGAGTCCCTACTTTATCGAGCTTCTCGACCTCGAGCGCTCGCCCGGCACCGTCGAGTTCCCAGTTGTTGAACCGGCAGTTGGCGCGGATGATGCCCTTGAGATTACGTACTCCGAACTGGCCACCTTCCTCGATTGCGGCATGGCATACCGGCTGCGGAACCTCCTCGGCTTCGAGCCACGCCTCGCCCCAGAGCTCGGCTACGGTAAGGCAGTACACCACGTACTGAGAACGGTCGCCGACGTCACGCGGGCGACCGGACGGGTCCCGTCAGAAGCCGACATCGATCGTATCCTCGACGAGTCCTTCTTCCTCCCCACTGCCAACAAGGCCGCCCACCGCGAGCTCAAAGCCGCGGCCAGGCGGTTGGTTTCGGTCTACACCGCCCGCCACGCGGACGACCTCCACCGAATCTGGGAAAGCGAGAGGCCATTCGAGCTCCGACTAGACGGCATCAGTGTTATCGGGCGCGCCGATGTGATTCTCGATCGCGAAGGTGGCAAGCCGGCGGCGCTCGCGATACTCGACTATAAGACCTCGACGAGCGACGAAGCTGAGCACAGGCTCCAGCTCCAGGTCTATGCCGATGCAGGCAGGCGCGAGGGCCTCGATGTAACCGCGGCGTACGTCCACGACCTCAAGGCTTCGTCGCGCGCGTCCATCGATGTGAGCGATGCCGCCGTGATCGCAGCGGAAGAGACTGTCCGTGAAGCAGGAAGTCGGATCCGTGCCCGCGAATTCGACGCAAATCCTGGCAAGCGCTGCCGGACTTGTGAGGTCCGCACGATTTGCGCCAGCGCCATGCGATAACGCTCAGACCCCAAAGACTTTCATCACCTCATCGCCGTAGTCATTAATCACCTTGACGGCAATCTTGCCACTCTCCGGACGCGGGAATGGTCGGGACACCGTCCGGTACAGGCTCGCCCAAGCCTGCTCATCAATGCTGGCCCGAAGAGCCGTCTTTAAGCGCCTGTAAGGATCCATACCACCAGTGAAATAGCAGTGGCGAACAAAAAAAGACTCGCCATTGTAGGCAGTGTCGATCATCCAGATTGCGATGTGCTCGGTGTCGCGGGTGCGTACCTCACTCGTGGTCGGGTCATAGACATCCACACCCTTGATCTCCACGGTCAACGCACCATCAACGGACTTTGCAATGTCGATGTCTGGTTCACCGAAGACCGTGAAGAGGTTGCCGGCTCCGGTCTTCTTCAGATTCTCGCCCATCACTAGATCGGCATTCATACGGACAAGCAGCACTGGTACGCGCCCAAGAGAACGCTCGCCAGCAACGTTTGCGAATCCCTCATCGGTTGCCTTGTACCCCTCCGCTGTCCCGAGGGCGGTCGGATCAAAAGCGAAGCCGAGTACGCAAAGAAGGCCAATCTTCTCGTCTTTGATCGCCTCACGAGCTGCTGCTTTGATAAACGGTGGTCCAACCGTGCCGTACTGCGGACCGATAGATATAGCTACAAGGGATGGACTATCGTTGCCGTCGGCGCGACGAGTTGCGACGGCCTGGATGTACGGACCCGCGTAGGCGTCGATGGCTTCGAACTGCAAGCGTTCGTTGCGCCGCCCATTCTGGATGCCGGCCTTGGCAAGGTTGGCGAGAATAGTGTCTTCGAAGGTGACAGCTGATGCCTCGCGCGCCGCCTGCGTCACGCTCGCCGGCTCAGCCGCCGGCGCGAACGCTAGTGAACGGTGCGGGGACAGGCTTTCAACGGTGAACGGCCCCGACACACGCACCCGCCGCGTGTCCGTGAATGGGCGGTCGTAAAGCTGCTCATACTCGACGTGTCGCCGAATCGCGGATCCCACTTGGTCGCGCGACATCCCCGCCGTGATCTCAGGGTTGGTTGCTATTGACTTGAGAGTGATGTGTTGAACTCGTTCGTAAACAAACCCACGGCGAACGTCGTTGCCCACCGGTGGCCCACCGACGTGTTGACCCGTAAGTTCCTGTTCTTTCTGACGCCCAGGCTCGGAGTCAAGTAGTACGAAATACGGATAAGAGGCCGCCATTAGTCGCTGGCGTGCGAGGGCGAGAGCAACACGGGAGGTGTCGATCGTGATCCACCGGCGGCCCCAACGCTCGGCAACGTACGCTGTTGTTCCGCTTCCGCACGTCGGATCGAGTACCAAGTCGCCGGGCTCCGTACTCATCAATACGCAACGCTCCACCACCCGTGGGTTGGTCTCGACGACATAGGTCTTGTCGGCGGCATCGAATCCCCACCTCAGGTCTTCCCAGAGGTTCGACACGGGCGCAACCGGAAAGTCGTCCAGATACCGAACGTATGAAATGAACGTCGCCCGCTGCGCAATTCGATTCGCCAGCAAGAGTCGACTCATCCCCACTTGGTTTGTTTTCCAGCCGCCGACCGAAGGCCGGTATGTCTGGTCCCCGATTGCCACTGGAAACGTCGCAGTTGGGCCACCGGTCTGGGACAGAAGGTTGTCGTATCGAAAGAGTTTGACGCTCTCAGTACGGAGGCGCTCCAGTGGCGTGTCCGGCGGCAGAGGGCGGCGCGTGCCGTCAGGCCACTCGCCGTACTTGTATTCGGAGCCCTTTCCGATGCCGGCTTCCTTCGGTTGATAAAGCTGGCGATACTTGACCTTCGGGAGATCCTTGGCGTACCAGATGATGAAGTCCACCGTCGAAGCTAAGACATTCGTGCCGATGGCGGGACTTCCCGCTCCTGCCGTTTTGGCGAGACTGATGAGCGAAACGAAATTCTCACTCCCAAATACCTCGTCCATAAGGGATCTGACGAGGTGGACATTCACATCGCCTATTTGCACGAAAACGCTTCCTGTGTCAGCAAGGAGGTCTCGCGTCAGAGTCAAGCGGTCCCTCAGGTAGCTCAGGTATGAGTGAATACCCAATTCCCAAGTGTCCCGGAAGGCCTTGATCTGTTCAACTTCACGCGCAGCGTCCCGAAGATCCCCGTCTTTGACAGCACGATTGCGGAGTGAGACCTGCCAGTTGGAGCCGAACTTTATTCCGTACGGTGGATCGATGTACGTCATCTGGACTTTTCCGCGCAATCCCTCACGCTCGGCAAGACTGGCCATGGCAGTCAGCGAGTCACCTAGGATCATCCGGTTCGACCAGTTGGCATCATGCTGGTAGAACTCGACAAGCTCCATCTCGCCAAGGCCATCGAAGTTCTCAAACAGAGTCAACTCTGGCTCGGCCGCGCCATTCTGCGACGTGACTCGAAGGTTTTCTACGAGCACGCGCGGGTCAATTTTCTCTTGGATGTATATCGGCGGAGCTTGAACTTCGAGATCCTCGCTGTCCTGAACGTCCTTACCTCTCCAAACGAGCTGAGGGTCGAGTTCCGGCTTTCTCGGATATAACACCGAGCGCGCGCGCTCAAGCTCGGGTGTGACGAACTCCTCGGCATCGGCGGTGGGCAGATTGGCGCGCTTATCGCCATGAATGATCGCTGTGACAGGCGTTGGCACATTGCCTACGGCCTTCTTTCCGGAAGCTCGCGGCACTGGCTTCCTAGGCGCTCACGACTTCGCCATTACTTGCGATCAGCTGCTCGATAGCTTCGTGCAAGATTGCTCCGGCTCGCTCTTTGCTTTTGATCTCTGTGTATCCCCAGAGTCCCCAGCCGCCATGGCTATTTACCGCTGGAACCCACTGATGTCGCGCCGTATCGGCCTTTGCCTCAGTTGGGCCGGGCGCCTTCAGTCCGCCGGAAACTTCAATGATGAGGGTCTTTACCTTGCCGGCCGCGCCATCCGCAAGTCGCGCAATGAAGTCTGGGACATATTGGTGGGTGAGGCCCTCATGGACATATGGGATGGTGAAGCCCATGTGATCGTTCTTGACATACGCAGCGACGTCCGTGTTGTCCTCCAAGAGTCTGGCGAGCTCTTCTTCCCACGTATTTCCCTTCTTCCCATCAAGCACGACGTGACTCACATGTGACTTCTCTGTGGTGATGACGGCCTTCCGAGTGAAAAAATCGACATCGTCCGTCGAGCCCTCCGGATCGAATCTCCGTAGCACGGGGCGCATTATCTCCTGCCGAGGACCCGACTCTCTCAGTACTGAGGTAAACAACTTCTCAGCGGCACGATTGCGGGCCTCAACAAGTAACAGGTAGCCGATCCGGGTATCGTCCATTAGAGTCACACATTCAGTCAGCCACTGTTTGACGACATCCACAAGCTGCGGGAAAAGCCAGGGTCGTCTCGCTGCGTCATGAACAGTAAAGCGAGTCTCGATAAGAGTTCGTGCGATCGCATACGCGACCTGCTGAGGCCGGGCGTTCCGCACCTCTTCGAGCAGCTGCTCCTCCGCGGGGCCGACTACCCCTTGGGTTTTAGTCCATGTGGCTACGACGTCGCGGTCGACTCGCAAAACCGAATCGTCATCGAACGACCAGCGCAAAGCCGAGTCAGGTACCTCGACCCTGTAACCGTCGAGCTTCGGAAACGCTATCCGAAGAGAATGGCGTGTATCGATGGCATGAACTTCGACAGCAGGCGACGGCGGGGCTTTTGGTCCGATCGGCCGATCCGTCGGAATGAATGCGAACGGGACTCCATAGATTTCAGCGTACTCGGGATCGAAGAATCCATGATCATTCACCGCGTAAACGCGGCGACGTAGGCCCCGGCCGACAACTTGCTCGCATAGCAGCTGACTCCCGAAACGACGTACGCCGAGGATGTGAGTGACAGTGTTGGCATCCCATCCCTCGGTCAGCATCGAGACCGAGACAACGCATCGGACGTGCTCGCCAAGGCGGTCTCTCTTACCGACAGTATTCATAACTTCCCTGAGCAAATCCTCGTCCGTTAGCTTCTCGATATCTGCGCCTTGGTACCTCCGGCGATATTCGGACTTGAAGGTGTCTATCTCTCTGAACGCTGCCTTCTTGAAGTCGTCGCTCAACAGTTCACCTGACTCGAGTTGCACTGAGTCGATGAGGATGGTCCTGGGGCGGGGAAGCCAACCGCCATACTCGTTGACGTTCGACAGGAGATCGAGCTCGCCTTTCTTGACCAAGGTAGTGCCGTCTTCTTGCTCAAACTCGAAGCCCGCCGTCCAGTCGTAGACCAGTTTCGAGACAGCCGTGTTGGGACAAACGACGATGAACACCGGTGGGGTCTCGCCCGCAGCCTCGAGCTCGGTGCGGTAGCGGCCGAAAGCGGCCTCGTAGCTTCGGTAGAGACTGCGTAGCGCTCCCTCCAGTGCTTCTGGAGGAATCCACGATGCACCACCTCGCTCCGTGACCTTTCTTGGCCTCTTCGGCAACGCCTGACCAATGTGGTCCCACAGGTGGAGATAGGTGATCTGGCTGCCCCGCGCGTCGTCATCTACCGGAATGCGAGGAACCTTGACGATGCCGCTCTCAATCGCGTCCATTAGTGAGAAGTCGGACACGGTCCACGGGAAGATGTAGCCTTCGTTGTAGCCGGAGCCTTTTAGGTAGAACGGTGTGGCAGACAGGTCGTAAATCGTCTTTATCCCGACCTTTCGCGAGATGGACTGGAGCCCTTTGAACCAAACCCTCGCGTCTTGGTTGCGCTGCCGAGCCTCGGCATCCTCGTCCTCGGCATTGGCGACTGGCTTGTCCTGATAGCAGTGATGCGCTTCATCGTTGAGAACGACGATCTCACCCTTTCCTCGGCCGCTGACGTCTCGAAGTACTCGGGAAACCATGGCTTCCGGCGTTTCCCTGAACGGGTCGTGCGCCTTTCCACTAATCAGGATCTTCCGAGTATTTGATGACACCCCTTCGATTTCTTTTGCGTCACGAATGAGGAAGGCATGATAGTTGGTGATAACGAATTGGGCTTCCAATAGAGCTGCCCACAGCTCTGCGGGCACCAGATCCCGTTCCTTGTAGTAGTTGCCGGGATCCTCGGGCAGGAGAACGCGAAGCCTGTCGCGGATCGTTATTCCGGGCGTCACGACGAGGAAGCGTTTCGCGAATCGCACATCCTGTGGCGAGAATGTCTTGTTGATTGTCTGCCAGGCAACCAGCATTGCCATGACGACGGTCTTTCCGGAACCGGTCGCCATCTTGAGCGCGACCCGTGGCAAACCTTCGTTATGCAGGACATTCTGCTCGCTGATTCGGGTTCTGAAGTCCGGCTCACCATGACGACCCGCAGACTCGGCTAGGTAGATCGCCGTCTCTGCCGCTTCCCGCTGACAGAACAGAACCCGATTGTCGCGCGACGTGTCGGCCCAGTACTGCATGAGTTTGCGACTGATTGCAGTTACACCGGGATAGTTGCGCGCCCGCCAAAGCTCGACCTGTCGGCGTACGTCGTTGATGAGCGCATTCAATTCGCGGCGCTCACCGGTAGCGTCGAAGTCGAACTTTTCTTGGGCACCCCGCTTTCGGGCTATCGGAACTGGGATGAATGACTCGCTGAGGCGCCGGCCGTCCAGGATGGTGCCGGTGGGGCCCATCCGGCCAAGCTCGAAATACTTACTGGGCGGGTCATAAGGCCCGTTCAGGATTGGGTTCTCAATCGACTCGGTCATCGTGGCCATCTCAATGGGGAGATGATCCTAGCTCACGAAATCGCCGACCATGGCAATGCGGAATTTGGGAGTGGCCAGGACAGGTGCGGACCTGCCCGATCGTGGCGGCGGCGCCGATCACGACCAGCGCTCAGCCGTCGAGGGTATATGTGCGCTGGATATCGGCGGCCCTGGCTGTCTGGCCGGTTTCGACGTAGGCCAATCTGAGCTTGCGGGCTAGGTCTTCACGTTCGGGCTGTCGCTCAAGTGCCTGTTCTAGGTACTGGATCGCCCGAGCGGGCTCGCGGCGAGCGAGGTGATCGGCGGCTAAGGCTCCGAGGAGGTCGACGCGTGCGACTTCGGCTCTCTGGCGCAGGTCGCGTACCAGGTCCCCAGCGGTCCCACGCCCGCCATTGACCTCATTCTCAAGCTGGTCCCAGCCCGGTAAGAATTCGCCTTGGGCCGCATCCAACATTCGCGAAGCCTCCTCGGCTAGATCGGGCGGCATCAGGCCCTTCTTGCCAGCGCACTCGGTAGCCAGGGTCCTGAGCCGAAGCAGGTCAAGCGTGCATCGGGTGAGGTCGAGCCGGAGCGAATCATCCTGCTCTATGACGACGCGATCGGCCAGCGGTTTCGGGAGGTCGCCATGTTGCAGGTCCCACAGACGATCGGTGAGCCGTTTGCGCTGCTTCTCGGTGGCAAGGCCAGGCGTCAGCTCGTCCGCGAGCTCGATGCGCATGACCCGGTCCCTGGGGTTCAGGAGCGCCCTGACCAGGAGGTACAGCCAGAGAAAGGCTAGGACTGGCCTACTCAACATCACCCTGCTGAGGTCCTCGTTCGACTCGAGGATCTCGATCCGACCCATCGTGTGGATTTCCAGGAGGGTCGGCCCTAACCGTGCGATGGGCTCAACGACGGATGTGACGGTCTCCGGCTCGGAAGCGACTGGTTCGAGGGGGCTGACTTCGGCCCCCTCACCGTTCGACGCGACCGGGTCGCGCTCGTGATCTAGCCACCAGTCCATTGGCAGAGCCGGGCGAGGCCGCGTGCTTCGTCCCACCGCTTTCTCTGCCAACAATGGCAGGCCGCGCGCTCGGAGCTGGCCGGCAAGCTCAGCGTCCTGGATGCCTCCCAAAACATGGGCGGCGAGCAGGGCGGATGCGCTGTCCGGCCATTGGCTTCGAGCCTCCAGCCGGACATGGGCGGACCGCTCCTCGGCAAGCCGACCAGCGACGTACACGGGGACTCCCAGATCGAATATCCGAGCCGCCTCAGCGACCGCCCGTTGAACGCCCACCCGGCGCCCGCTACCAAACCCTCGAGGCGGTTCGAAGAGCCATCGGCGTCGACCAGCCCTCAGCTCACTTAGGCGCAGACGAAGATCGCCAAGACGGCGCTTGGGCACTAATAGAAGGACGAGGAGCCAGAGGGCGCCAACCTCAAGACCATGAGCGAGTTCAGGCGGCACGATCGGCCTCCTGGTTCATCAGGTCAGGCAAGAGCTGTTGTGCGAACCGAGCGAGAGCAGCGCGTGCACGCGATTCGAAACGAAGCACCCACGGAAACCCTTTCAGGTCACTGGTCGCAACGACTCGATCGTCCGGAACGACTGCCATGTGCAGGAGACCCGACATCAGAGAGGTCCGCATTGGCTTCGTCGCGGCCGCCTGGTCGACGATGAGCGCCAGTTTGCCCTCAAGGCCCCGCTCCCACGCCCGGTCTGCCCACGCAGCGGTGGCTGACGCCGATTTCAGGGTCGGCCTTGCGATCAAAAGCGACACGTCGCTGGTTTCGACCGCGACGTCGATGAGCCATCGATC
>Ga0070706_100001806_pt1 | contig 22165 bp, 20 predicted proteins | sample KBSK5501metaG_FD_65476 | JGI IMG/M metagenome (GOLD analysis project Ga0070706, IMG submission 65476) | Corn, switchgrass and miscanthus rhizosphere microbial communities from Kellogg Biological Station, Michigan, USA - KBS K5-50-1 metaG | ecosystem: Host-associated > Plants > Roots >... | reverse complement strand
AGGCAGCCCGCCCTCTTCGCCCACTGGTCCTGGATGACCGAGTTCTGACGGATCAGATGAGAAGAGCCGTATGACGGGAGACCGTCACGTACGGAGTCTGTGGGAGCCCGGGGGTGAGATCCCCCCGGGCCACCCGGCCGTCCGGGCGGCGCGCGTGCACGGCGCGCACAGCGGTTCGGGGTTGTACCGGGACAGCCTGGTTTTGCGGCATGCCGGGCACAGCCGCGCCTGCGCCATGATCAGCCTCCTCACCGGTGGCTGCCAGGCTAAGCACGCAGGCCGTCAGCCGACAATTCCAATGTGTCATCACCCGGCCACCGCACGCCGATGACACGAGGGGTTCGCCGCCCAGAAGGCCAAGCTCCTCAAGGCGTAGTCTGCTCGGCGGCGTCACGTCGACGATGCCCGCCTGCTGATAGCTTGTCGAGCACGGACCCCGTGCTCGATCAGCCCGATCGAGGTTTCCCGCGAGTTCCATTCGAATGGTCTCTCCGGCTGAGTGGGCATGACCAGTGCGGGAGGCGAAGGGTGGATCGACGTGTCGGTGACGGTCCGCCACGGAATGCCCATTGGCCCGACAATCCGCCCGTGGTCTTAGAGCGGATCATGGACATGAGGCGCGGCCCGCCGACGCGCTGAACCTGGAGGCCGGACGCGAGATGAGACTCCTCAGGACGGGCGGAGGACCGGCGGGCGCGCAGGTAATGCTGCCCGAGAACGGCATTCGGCCAGGAATCCGTAGTTCCCGCCCGATGGGCAGAGTCGCGGCCCCGGGCCCATCGACGTGATCACGCAATGAAGAACGCGCTGAGCGGGCTGGCCTGGGTGTTCCTCTACCTATTCTTCTGCCTGGCACCGCTCGTACTGGCATTGGGCCAGAACAGGCCACCAGGCCGCCCGTTTCTCGTTGAATTCTCGGTGGCGCTTGGCTTCGTGGGTCTATCGATCCTGGCGCTGCAGTTCGCGCTGATCGCGCGCTTCAAGGTAGTCGCCGCGCCGTTCGGAATCGATGCGCTGCTGCAGTATCACGTGCAGATTACGTTCGTCGGACTGGCGTTCGCCCTGGCGCACCCAGTCTTGCTGTTCGTTGCCGACTCCAAGTACCTTGCCCTGCTGAATCTGCTGACGGCACCGTGGCGGGCCCGCTTCGCATTCACGAGCGTCATCGCTCTTCTCGTGCTCGTCGGGCTTTCCGTGTGGCGGCGCGCCCTTCACCTCGGCTACGAGTTGTGGCACGCGACGCACGGACTCCTTGCCGTCATCGTCGTGCTTTTTGCGCTGCTGCACGCCAGCCTGGTCGGCTACTACGTCACGGGCCTGCTTCGTCATGTGGTCTATGACGGCTACATCGGCGGGCTCATCTTCCTGCTCGTGTGGATCCGCCTCGTCAGCCCGCTGATCAGGCTGCGGCGCCCGTGGCGCGTGGTGCGGGTGGATGCCGAGCGCGGCGGCACGAGCACGCTGGTGATCGAGCCGGTCGGCCACGAAGGGTTCCGGTTCGACCCCGGACAGTTCGGGTGGATCGCCGTCGGCCGGTCGCCGTTCGCCATTACCCAGCATCCCTTCTCATTCTCCTCCGCCGCCGACACTCCACCCGGCGGACCAGTCGCCATGACCATCAAAGCGGCCGGAGATTTCACCCAGACAGTGCCCGACGTGACGCCAGGAACTCGCGTTTATCTCGACGGCCCGCACGGAGTTTTCTCGATGGACCGGCGCCAGGCACCGGGATATGTGTTCATCGCCGGCGGCGTCGGCGTGACCCCGCTGTACAGCATGGTGCTGACCATGCGGGAGCGCGAGGACGTCCGGCCAGTCACGCTGTTCTACGCCAGCGCGACCTGGGACGACGTGGTGCTCCGGGAAGAGCTGGCGGAGCTGAGCGAAACCATGCCCCATCTTCAGGTCATCCACGTGCTCGGGCAGCCGCCGGAAAGCTGGACGGGCGAATCTGGCCGCATCACGCCAGACATACTGCGACGTCACCTCCCCCCGCAGTACCGCCGCTACGAGTACCTCATCTGCGGGTCCTCCGCCATGATGGACGCCATGGAGGAAGCGCTGACCGAGGTGGGAGTACCGTTCCGGCAGGTCAGCACCGAGCGCTTCGACATGGTCTGAGGGAGGCCGCCTTGCGTCAGGCCTGGGCCACCCGACTGGTCCTCATCGTGGGAAGCCTCCTGCTCCTCGCAAGCTTGCTATTCGGCCTGGCCCAGACGTGAAGCCGGAAGGTATCGCCCCGGATCGGCTGGTGCTGGTTACACTTGCCGAACGCAGGTCCGCCGCCACGCGCTCGAACGGCGTCGGCCGGACCGCGACGGTGCCGCTGAACGGATACTCCAGCAAGAGGATCAGCACCAGGCTGGCGCCTATCAGGATGGCCACACTCGCCACCATGATGTAGTTCAGCAGCGGGCTCTTGATACCGAACAGCAGCCACCACAAGATGTTCATCACGGTCATGACAGTGGAGTACGACGGTTCGCCGCCGTGCCCGGCGCGGTAGTCCAGGCGCTTGCGAGCATCGCTGACGGTGAGCGGCCGCCGGGAGGCCCAGACGGCGTTCATGATCGCCGACTCCAGCGGCCCGAGACCGGGCACCAGACGGCCTACGGTTCGCATGCCCAGCCCCCGGCCAGGCACCAGACCGGAACCAGGCACCGGCTCACCCGTGCCAGTCACGACCCCGCCGCCGTTAACGCCCACACCGCTTTCCCGCCGGTCGCCGGCGTAGGGCACGACCCCCACTGGTCACTGATGGTTTCCACGAGCAGCAGCCCCCGGCCGTTTTCCTCGCCGCCGCTGGCGTCGATGCGGACCGGCGGCTGCGGGCAACTATCCCAGACCACGATCAGCACAAGCGCCCTGTCAGACAGCAGCCACAGCCGCACCGGAAGGCCCCGCGCCACGGACTGGGACGCGGCCACCGAGTTGGTAACCAGTTCCGACACCAAGATCGCGACGTCGTCGCACAACCCCGTCAGCCCCCACTCCCACATCAGCTGCCTGGCGTGCAGCCTCGCGCACGGAACGGCCCCGGACAGCGCACCGAGTTCGAGGAAGCTCCGCAGCGGCCACTGGCCCGCCTCACCCGGCCCGGGCGGCGGGGGAGCGGGCGGGACCGGCCGGTGTTCGGCACGCATTCCCGCCGCAGCGCTGTGCGCCAAGACAGCTCACCCCCGGCCCGGCGGCACGCGCGAATCCGGCCCCCACTCGGTTAACGGCCCATCGGTCTCAACCATCAAAATCCTTTCCTCATAACGCCTCGCCGCCACGACTCCCGGCAGGCCACCGCGCGGCGTAAGCAGATAATCCGCCCCAGTTCCCACGAACCCAAAGGACACGCCAAAAACCCCGGGTGGAAAACATCGTGGACGCCATCGCTAAATTTCGCCATTGGTTCCCGATGACAATGTGCAATCACAGCTAGTGGCCAGCGCGCCACAGAGGGCAAGATGTGGTCGGGACACAGAACTTAGCCAAAGCCGGATCCGCCGGAGGACGTCATTGACTACAGCCCCACCGTGCGCGGGGACGCCTAATGCGGGAGATCGCGCGGTCGAACCGAAGCCGGCCCGACCTGGCTGCGCTATTTATCAGGCGATGTGCAGCGGCAGTATGAGCACGTCGAACAGCGGCGCATCCGGCATGTCCGGCCGCGTCTCTCCGACTCTGCGCCAGCCCCACTTCAGGTACGCACGGTAGGCGGTGGTGTTGTCTGGCCGTACATATAGCTCCGCGCATCGTTCGGTGCGTGTGGCGAGAAGCTCGTTATGCAGCGCGTCACCCGGCCACCGCATGCCGATGACACTCCGGCATTTGAACTGATCACCCAGTACGTGGATGCTGTCACAGGCCGCTGTTCCCTCGCTTGTTGGGCCACTCCGCAAGAACATGCGGCGTTCGCCCATTCTGAACAAGGCAGAGACCGGAACCGCCCGCCCGGCGGCGTCAGCTTGTTGTCGGACGGCTCTTACGTCAGCAGGTCGGGGGCCTGGCGGGAGCGTCTTCCCCGTTGTCCGGTTGTCCGGCTCGTGGGAGCCGCGGACGGCCGTGCAGTACCGGCGTCGGCTGGCAGTTATCCGGGGGGCCCGCGTGAGAACTCGCTCTCGCATCGGCACCAGCAGCATTCGCGTTCGTCGCAAATCGGACTGCAGGCGCTCCCCGGCTCCGACATGCGGGCCCTCTCCCCGCAGCCGCCGGTACCAGTCACCTATTGATAACCTGGACCAGCGGGCAATCGGGCCGGACAAGCTCAGGGGGCGGCGCGATGAGAACCATCCTTAACCTGATCTGGCTCGTACTCTGCGGCATCTGGATGGCTATCGCCTACGCGCTGGCCGGGCTGCTCTGCTTCGCCCTGTTCTTCCTGGTCGTCACGATCCCGTTCGGGATTGCCGCGTTCCGGATATCCAACTACGTGCTGTGGCCGTTCGGCCGGGCCATCGCCCCGCGCGAAGGGGGGATGGGCGTCGGCTCCCTGATCGGCAACATCATCTGGATCATCCTGTTTGGCTGGGAGCTGGCGATCGGCCACCTGGTGACCGGGATCCTGCTGTGCGTGACGATCATCGGCATCCCGCTGGGGCTCGCCAGCTTCAAGATCATCCCTGTGTCCCTCGTGCCGCTGGGGGTACGGATAGTTCCGGTCGGCGAGCCGCCACCAAGCTAACGCTCCGGGTCGGTGACGAGGGCGCTACCGCCGACGCGGGCGGCTACTGTCCCGTGGGTGGATTCTGGCAGGCCAGGTGTGGTGCCAGTGCCACGGCCTGCGGGGATTCGACCTGCGGCTCACCGGGGTTCTCGCTGGCGGGCAGCAGCGCGGCAGGGTGCCAGCGGCGTAGCCGGCTGGCGTTGATGACAACCGAAAGCGAGGACAGCGCCATGGCGGCGGCGATGACCGGGGACAGCCGGATGCCCAGGAACGGGTAGAGGACGCCGGCGGCGACCGGGATGCCGATGCCGTTGTAAGCGAGGGCGGCCCGGATGGCTGGGTCTGTCGGCGGGGCGGGGATCAGGCGGATGCGCATAGGTCTCCTGCACCGCCCCCGCGACCCGTTCCTGCGCCTGCCCTAGAGCGGATGGGCCTGGGTTCTCAGAGCCGGATCACCTGGCGGATCGTGCTCGCCACCTCGCCCAGGCTGGCCTGGCCGCCGTCCTCCGAGGCGTGTACCGCGTTCACCACGCAGTGATGCAGGTGGTCGGTGAGCAGCCCGACAGCTACCTCCTGCAGCGCCCGGGTGACCGAGGCGACCTGGATCACCACGGCGGGGCAGTACGTGTCGGCCTCGACCATCTTCTGCAGGCCCCGCACCTGACCCTCGATCTTCCGGAGCCGGGACAGGTAGTCCGCCTTGCCGGAGGCGTACCCGCGGCGGGGGCGCTCGCCGGGGATCACCGCGGGCGGGCCGCCGTCCCCGGCCAGCCCGGGTGCGGAGCCCGGGCCGGGGCGGGAGGCGGTCAGCACAGTCATCGCCCGCCGCCTGCGCTGGCGGGACTGTCACTGCGGCCGGAACTGATCAGGTCCCGCAGCCGCCGGTACTCCTCGGCGTCGATCTCGCCCCGCGCGAGCCGCTCGTCGAGGATCCGGGCCGCGCTGCCGGCCTGCGGGTCCCGGTCGCGATCGGGCTTGCGCGTGGCGTTCACCACCAGGGCGTAGACGGCCCAGATCAGCAGCCCCCAGAACGCGATCATCCCGATCCACATGAGGCCGACCTCCCAGAACGGCCAGCCGCCGCCGTATCCGAACATCATCACGACCATCTCCTCCCGGCCCGGCCTTCCCGGGCCACTTCCCCCAGCCTTGGCCGCGCTACCCGTGGGGGGTAGCGCCATCAGTCCTTCCGGGACGTGACGGACGGCCCGGGCCCAGGTGGCAATTGGCCCTGCCCCCCACCCGTATGCCCGGCGGACTCTGAGGGTCAGCGAGGCAAATGATGGTCTCGCCCGATTAAGGAGGGTCATGATGGCAGGCACAGCAGACGCGACCGGGAGGTGCATCCCGGCGTGGCCGAAGGACGCCCTGCGGGTCAGCTTCGGGGTCATCTGGCTGATCGACGCCGTGCTCAAGTGGCTGCCGGGGTTCCGGTCGGGCTACATGGGCATGATCATGGGCCAGGCGCAGGGCCAGCCCGGCTGGCTCAAGGGCTGGTTCGACTTCTGGATCAACCTGCAGCACCCCCGGGCGGTCTTCTTCGCCTACCTGGTGGCGGCCGTTGAGACGCTCATCGCGGTGGCGGTGATCGCCGGGTTCGCCCGCAAGCTCACCTACATCTCCGCGGCGGGCTTCAGCGTGCTGATCTGGGCTACGGCAGAGGGGTTCGGCGGGCCGTATACTTCCGGTTCCTCCGACATCGGCACCGCGGTCATCTACGCCGTGTTCTTCCTGGGCCTGCTGGCGCTGAGCGCATACGCCGGCCCCGCCCGCTACAGCGTTGACTACTACCTCGAGAAGAAGATCTCCTGGTGGTGGAAGGTCGCCGAGGTCCGCCGCCCCGGCTCCGGGCAGCCGGTCACGGCCGCCCCGGTTCCCGGCCAGACGGCAGCTGTTACCCCCGCCACCGTCCCCCAGCCGAGGACAGCCGAGCCAGCCGAGCATGCTGAGCCAGCCGGGCGACGCTCAGCCTGAGTGCCCATGACGCACAGCCTGAGCAACTACCGGCAGCATCCGACCTAACGGAGGATTCCATGAAGCACATCCGGCTTGCCGCGGTGATCGGCACCGCCGCCATCACCGCGGCAGGACTCGGGGCCGGGGCGGCGATCAGCGCCTGCGGCTCCACCGCGAAGGCACCCGCTGCGGCTGCCACGCATGCTGCGGCAGCCACGCCCGGTGATTCCGCGTACTCGTATTACCGGTCGATGATGAGGCGCCTGTACCCCGGCTCGTCCGGCTCGATGATGGACGGGACGTCCTACGGCTGGATGATGGGCGGCACGGGCTACCGCTGGATGATGGGCGGCCTGGCCGCCCCGGCCTGGATGCGGGGCAACGCCTTGCCCGGCTTCATGATGGGCACATCCCGAGACCCGGGCAAGATCATGGGCACGCTGTTCGCGAACGCCCCCGGTCCCCGGGTGAGCCCGGCCCAGGCCACCCGGCTCGGCAGCCAGATCCCCGCTGGCGGCACGGCCAGCCGCGCCGGTAACCGGATCACCTTCTCCGGCACGACTGTGCGGCTGACCGTCGTCGCCAGCCCGGCGGGGGGTCCCGATGAGACCTTCCGCGTCGCGGGCATAGTCAACCCGGCGATCGTCGTGACGGCCGGCGCCCGCGTCAGCATCGAGGTCGTCAATGCTGACCCGGACACCGCGCACGGCCTGGTCGTCACCGCCAGCCCTGCCAGGTCCTCGTGGATGCCGATGATGACCGCCAGACCTGCGTTCCCCGGCTCGGCGCTGTGGTTCCTCGGCAACCCCACATCCGCGGGCATGCACGCCGGCACGCTCACCTTCACCGCCAGCACGCCGGGGACCTACCACTATCTCTGCCCGGTCCCCGGGCATGCCCAGAAAGGCATGGCCGGGACATTCATCGTTAGCGGGACCACCTGAGCTGCTGGCCGCGTGGCGCCCCGGCTGTCCGGGAGTACTGTACGGCCTGACGCGCCAGCTGCCTGAGAAGCCAGGAAGACCGGGTGCACCACCCGGTCTTCGCCCGTCGGTACGGACACATGGCGTTCGGAGGCGCTGGGAACTGATGTCTGTTCCTCTGGTGCGGTCGTTCCCTGCGTGCTGGGACGCTGATTGCCAGGGAGGCAGGCAGGTGTCAGCCTGCCTCCCCGGCATCGCCGCGAGACGACATCGCCGCGGCGCGCAGCGCCCGGTACAGCACCTGCTGGTCGCCGAGGCGGTGCCGTAGCTCGCGTTCGAGGCCGCCGATGGGCACCAGGTTCTGGGGGGCGCGGGGGTCTTTGTGCGGGGTGCTGGCCAATGGGGGGAGCAGCCGGGTGGTCAGGTCGGCTAGCCGGATGACTTCGGCGGGGGGCAGGTCGGCTGAGCATTCGAGGCGGACGATGCCAGACCAGGGGACGCCGGGTGTTCCGGGTAGCTGGAGGTACCAGGAGTTACGCCGCCATGAGGTACCCATCGTGAAGGCTGGGGTCCGCTGCCCAGGCATGAGAGCCGCGACGGTGGCGGCCTGCTCGCTGGGCAGGTAAGACGCGTGGTGGGTTTTGATGTAGCCGACGGTGCGGTCGAGGTGGGTACGGCCGCGGAGGGGCCCGTCAACGACAAGCAGGTCGTCTCCGGCTGGGTTCTGTGCGCGGAAGATGAGCGCGAGCTGTACTTCCGCTTCAGTGAGGCGTTGCTGTAGCGCGAGAGAGAGCTGCTCGGGTCCTCCACTGCCGGCGAGCCGGGCGGGGTAGCGAGCATGGCGGGTATTGATGTCGGTTGCCTTAGCAGCGGCGGTGAACATACCGCGCTCGACAGTTACATTGGCGATGCGTGCCGCGCCGTCACAGGACACGAGTCCGGCCGCGAATGACGCGGCTATCCCGGGGCCGGGTTGCGGGCCACCGCCGTGTACCCACACTCGTGCATCAATGCGGCGCACACCATCCAGGAACAGCACCGTCTTGGGCAATGGAGGTACTGGGTCGGGGTTGATGGCGTGCCACTGGGCGGCTGGTATTTCCAGGTCCAGGTTGAGTTCCGCGCTCGACTCCTCCAGGGCGCCGCCGTCCAGGTCCTCGCTGAATGCCAGCCCGTACCCGGGATCCCAGGGATCGACCGTGAAAGCGACAGGAGCCGTCGCGGTCCCGGTGGTCATACGCGTTCCTTGCGCAGCGTTGACGTCGCGCCAGTGTGGCTGACGATGAAGCGGACGGGGGCACGTTCGGCCAGGGCGGTGACATGGGTGATGATGCCGATCATTCTGTCTGAGTCGGCGGAGAGCCGTTCCAGTGTTGTGCCAACGGTTTCCAGGGTGGCCTCGTCGAGAGTGCCGAATCCTTCGTCGAGGAACATGGAGTTCAGGTCGCGCATCCCGGCGGAGAGCCCCACGACCTGGCGTGACAGCGCGAGGGCCAGCGCCAGCGACGCCTGGAATGTCTCCCCACCGGACAGTGTGTTCACGGGGCGGCGGGCGCCGGCGTCCTGGTAATCGATGACGACCAGGTCGTTCCGGTCGTCCCGGTCGAGCTGGTACTGGCCGCCGGACAGTTCCATGAGCGTCTCCGACGCCTCAGTCACCAGCGAGTCGAGTGCCTCGCTGCACAACCAGCGCTCGAAGGAACTCGCCCGCAGCAGCTGGCCGAGCATCGTCGCGACCTGCTCCTCCTCGCGACGGTCGCGGATCTGGTCATCCAGTTTCGCTGCCTTCTTGCGGTCCTGGCGGACTGCCTTCAGCTCGTTCTCGGCTCGTATCGTGTGCGCGGCCACGGCGGCCGGGGCGCGCGCAGGGTCGGCGACATCGGTGATGTCGTGCTCGGTCAGGAGCGCGATGACCGCGGCCATGTCGCCACGCACATCGTGCTGGAGGGTCGACGCGTTTTCGTCCAGTTCGGGCTGACGCGTGGCGCGGTCGGCGTGCTGCGCTCTGGCCCAGGTGGTCAGCGTTTCCCACGCTGCGGCGAGACCGGCGTCTTCGACTGCCGGGGCGCCGAGGAAGACCACGGAATCGCGGGACCTATGCAGCTGGGCCCACGCCTTCTGCTCCTCTCCGGCCAGGGACGAGCGGCCCTTGTCCGCTGCGGACAGGTCCGCTCGCCGCGCTGCCGCTTCTTTGCGTGCCTGGCGGAACGTCTCATCCGCCTGAGCGATCGCCTCCAGCGACTGGGTGACGTCGGCTTCGCTGGGGGCATCGGCCAGGGTGGCCGAGACCTTGTCCAACTGCAGCTGAGTAGCCTCGGAAACCCTGCTGGCCACTGCCGCGGCCATAGCCGACCTTCCGTGAGCGGACCGTGCTCGGCTGAGTTCCGTCTCGGCTCCGGTGACTGCTGCCCTGGCTTCGTCGAGGTCGGCGGGAACAAGGTGATGCGGGAGAGAGGCGACTGGCTGGAGGCACACTGGGCAGTCGTCACCGACGTGCAGGTCCTCGGCGAGGGCGATAGCGGCATGCGCCCTCCCGGCGCCGGCGAAAGCATCCCTGACCCGGTTATGGTCTCGTTCAGCTGCTTGTAGTTTTTCCGCTTGCGTGTTCTCCGCGGCTTGCCTGGCGGCGAGTTCCTGCTCCTGTTCTTTCAGCTGGGCGGTCAGCTCGCGGCGTTCCTCATGCGCTTTGCCGAACGTCTCCATCCGCATCTTGTCGGGCAACGCGTCCTGGGCCCGTTCCGCTGCCGTTTCGAGTAGCTCCGCGTCATGCCGTCGCTTTCTGCGTTCGGTGATGAGATCGTCTGCCTCGGCGATCCGCTGGGCGAGACCCGGGACCTCGGCCGGGGTCCGGAGGGCGGAGAGCAAACCAGCTTCCTCGCGGACTGCGCGGGCCTGTTGGGCTGCTTGTTCGGCCTGTACCTTGAGCTGGGCCAGGGCGGCCAGCTTGTTGTCAACGGTGCGGGCGAGGCTGGTCAGCGCCTCGAGACGGGCGGCGGCCATAGTTTCGGCTTCTTCGGTCGCGGCGCCAAGCTCCCCACGTTCCCGCTGCGCGTTCCGCATGTGTTCGGCGGCCAGCTTGGCGCGTTCGCGGGCCCGCTGTCCGATCCTCTCGTAGACGCCGAAGGCCAGCAGCTGCACCAGCAGGTCCTGGCGGGCGCCGGCCTTCGCGTGCAGGAACTCCGAGAACCGGCCCTGGGGCAGCAGAACTGACTGGGTGAAGTGCCGGTAGCTGAGCCCGAGCAGGTCCTCCACCCGGGACGTGACCAGGTCCGGGCCTTCGGCGATTTGCTCGATACTCGCCCCCAGCAGGTCGGCGATGGGCGCACCGGGCGGGATGGCTGGGTCGAGCAGCTCCAGCCGGGCCTCCTTCGTGTGCACCAGTCCCTTCTTGTCGCGGGTCAGTGCCCGGACGGCGGCGTAGCGCTTCCCGGCCGCCTCGAACACCAGGCAGACACGGCACGCGTTGGCTGCGGGGGCGAGCGCGTCGGCGATGGCGTTCTCTTTCCCCCACCGGGGGACGGTGCCATAGAGCGCGAAGCACAAGCCGTCGATGAGCGTGCTCTTCCCCGACCCGGTCGGCCCGACCAGCGCGAAGAAATCGACGTCGGAGAAGTCAGCCTCCGCAACCTGGCGGTAGGAACCGAAACCATCGAGAAGCAGCCGCACGGGTCGCATCACGCCTCCCCGGGGGCCGCGGGGGCAAGGTCGGCCGAATCATCGCGTGCGCCGGTAAGTTCGTCCAGCAGATCGGCGAACATGCGCGCGATCCTTGGGTCCTCAATGTTCTGCTCGCCGAGGTAGTCGCCGAACAGCTGCAGTGGGCTGCGGCCGACCCGGCTTGGCTTGTCACCGCCGCGGGTGCCCGGCCGCGGGCGGTGCTCGTCGTCGAGCATCACCTCCAGCGCGTTGGGCAGTTTCCCCCGGACCAGGTCCCCGAGCCCCGCGCGGCCGGGCTCAGCGAGCACGACCCTCAGGTACGCGTCGCCTGCCTGCTCGCCTTCGGCGATGACCTCATCCAGCGTGCCGCGCAGCGTGCGGAGCCGGCGGCCCCCAATGACCGGCACGGGCGTGACGTCGGCGCGAATGCCAGGGGCTGCGGTGACGATCAGTACTACTGATTCGTTCGCTTCCTCACCGAAGTCGATGGCCAGCGGGGAGCCCGAGTAGAAGATGGGGCAGGGCCCGGGGATCTCTTGCTGGCGGTGCAGGTGCCCGAGGGCGACATAGTGCGCGGTTGCCGGGAACATGCTCGCCGACAGCTCATAGTCCAGGGTGGTCTGCACATCACGCTCGCCGCCGCCGCGGCGCCCGCCGAGCAGCGTCGCGTGCGCCATGACCACGTTGACCGCGTCGGGGGTGAACCCTTGGGTGAGGAGCGCCACGATCTCGGCGACGCGGCGGGCGTAGTCGAGGGTGTGCTCAGCGGTCTCATGCAGCATGACCTCGGCAGCGCGCACGGCGTAACGGTGGGACAGGAACGGCAGCGCCGCGACGTTGATCATCTCCCCATCGCCGGTACTCAGGCTCACCAGGCCTCCAGAGTCTGGCCGTTTCGGGATGCCCAGCACGTGCAATCCCAGCTCAGCGAGCACCGGCCGGTACACCGCATCCAGCAGCGCCTGGTTGTCATGGTTCCCGGCGATCACCACAACTTGCCGGCCGCCCTCGCGCAGGGCCAGCAGGCTGCGCATCACCAGCCCCTGCGCCTTCGCGGTGGGCGCCGCAGTCTCGAAGAGATCCCCGGCGACCAGCACCACGTCCACGTCCTCGTCGCGGGCGGTCCGCACAATGCTGCGGAGCACGGCCACATGTTCGTCGTATCGGTCCCGGCCCTTGAGAACCTTCCCGACGTGCCAGTCGCTGGTATGCAGGATCTTCATCCGAATTCTTCTCTCTCAGATCTGAGAGGGCGGCCGTGCCTTAAAACGGTGGCGGGTCGTCGTCAGCGCCGGGGATTGTGGCGAACGGATCAGCAGGCCGTGCGGGACCGGTGTCGTGGCCGGCCCATTCACCTTTTTCGCTGGGGCGGGTCGCCCAGGCGGGGAACGGGAAATCGACGGCCAGCGGTACCGGGATGTCGGGCTGGGCGATGAACATCGTGCCAGGTTTGGCCAAGGTCGCGCGCTGCCGCTGAGCTGACGGCAGGTACCCGTACTCCGGGCGTTCGGCTTCCGCGGCGTCGAGCCGGCCGGCGACGCGGATCGCGCAGTTCGACAGGATTCGCCGCTCAACTTCGCTGGCGGTCTGCTGCGCCCCGATCAGGATGACCCCGAGTGACCGGCCGCGTTCGGCGACGTCGAGCAGGATCTGCTTGATCGGGCTGTCACCTTCACGCGGCGCGTACTTATTCAGCTCATCCAGCATCACGAACATCAGCGGGCGCGCCGTGCCTTGCCGTTCCTTGCGGGCGAACTCGCCCCGCAAGGTGACCCCGACGACGAACCGCTGCGCCCGGTCCGGCAGGTTATGCAGGTCGACCACGGTCACTTGCGCCCTCGATGTCGTGATCGAACGCTCACCACGATGGGCCAGGTCGCCGCGGATGACCGCGGACAAGGGCCGGACCGCGGACCGCAGCCTGCGCAGCAGCGCATTGATGCTGCCGGTCACGGTGCTCCCGGCCACCCAGGACCCGCGCGTGCCGTCATCGCCGAGCTCGGCTTCCAGCAAGGTGATCAGGTCGCCGAAGGTGCGGATGATCTTGTCGTTGGCCGGGTCAACGTCACGGACCCGGACCGCCCCGTCGTCCCCCGCCGGGACCGTGTCGCGGCGGAGCCGGGCAGCGACCTGGGCGACCAGCATCGTGTACTGGGCCCGCTCGTCCTCGGCATCAGCGAACACGAACGGCAGCAACTCGTCGGCGCAGAACTCCGCCAGCGTCCAGTAGAACGGGCTGACCGCCCGGTCGCGGGCAGACACATCAGGCGTGCCTGCTGGGTCGTCCCGCCGTGGTGGGGCGAACACCCGGACGTTGCCGAACGGCGCCGCTGGCAGCCCGAGCCTGGCGTAGAGCGCCCGCTGTGCCGGGGTCAGCCTGCTGTTCGCGTAGTCCAGGAACAGCAGGTCCTCACCCTTGACGCTGAACACCAGCACCTTTGTGTTGTGCGCCTCACCCGCCAGCACACCGCAGTTGGTGATCGAGTGCAGCAGGAACATGGCGAACGAGGTCTTGGTCGCGATCCCGGATACCCCCGAGATCGACACATGCGCACCCCGGGTGCCATCCACGAACTCGAAATTCACGAACATCGGCTGCCCGTCACGGCCGAACCCCACCGGCACCTTGGAGGCACCCATCTCATCGAAATACAGTGCCGAATCACGCTGCGCGCCAACCGCCCGCCTCACCGGCGCTCCAGGCAACGGCGGGACGTATACCTCCGGCTCGACCCTCGTCACGGCCACCTCGGCGACTTCGCAAACCTCGGCAGGCAGCGCGCCTTGCTCGATCAAGAAGACGTCTGAGGCGAACCGGGCCCCCTCGTGCACCGCCTCTACATTCGTCACCACACCCGATATCTGCACGCCAGCCTGGCCCGGCAGCTCCCGGCGCGTGACGACCACATCATCGAGCTGCGCATACTGCCCTGGAGCCAGCCCTACCGAAAACCGCAGCGGCGTAGCAGGCACCGTGCCCACCACCAGCCCGAGCGCATCGCTGTCCGTGCGGCCTGGCAACGACACCGCCGGCACGGCAGTCAAGGCAGAGACATCCCCGGCGCGGGGAGCTCCCCCATCCAGTTGGCCGGACACTTACCCCCCAAACTCCGCTCTTCACCTGCCGGTCGAGCCTACGTCCAGGAGCCCGACACTTGCCCTGCATACGCCCACACTTCCCCTGGCGCTCTCGCCCGTACAACCCAGGCCAAAATGCCCCCTAATTCCCCTACCGTATCGTCCGTCTCGACGCTCTTCCTTGGCTTACGCACGCAAAGAGCGAAGAGAGGTAGTTTGACTAGATTACCATGATTTACGTAGTTACTACCTAAGGTTCCATTCTGCAACGTGTATTCCTTTTCATGGGCTCTCACTAACGTAACCGTCCACAAGATGGCTAAGTCCGGTGCTCCAGCAGACTTCATGCGCTGAGGTTCCGCGGCGGAAAGGTCGCCGCGATGAAGATGGGCCACGTTGATACTGCTGTCCGAAACATGAAACCCTGCTCGATTCGCGTTTCTGACCCGCGGACTACGGAGGCGCTGCGAACTGATGTCTGTTCCTGTGGTGCGGTCGTTTCCTGCGTGCTTGGGCGCTAGCGCGTGAAGGATTTTCCCGAGCAGCTGGCCGCGCTGGCGCGCGGTGCCGTCGGTGAGATCGCGGCGGTGGCTGACCGCTCCTGGCCACGGGAGAACTCAGCGGTGTGGGAGGTCACCGACGCTTCTGGGGGCCGGTGGTTCGTCAAGCGTCATCCATCCGAACGCACGCACGATCGCGAAGTGTTCGCCTACCGGCACTGGGCCAGCGCGCTGGGGCCTGGGCGGGCACCGGTGCTCGCCGCCGCCGACGGCCAGCTTCTGGCCGTTGTCGTTAGCGGCCTGCCGGGGCATGTTGTCCGGGACATGCGGCTCGCTGCGGGGGATGAGCGTGAGGTTCACCGCCAGGGTGGCGTCCTGCTGCGCCGATTCCACCAGGCCGCACCACCGGTGCGCAGAGGTTTCGATGCAGATGCCGTCATCGGCCGTGTCGATGAGCACCTGTGCCACGCCGCCGGGCTTCTCGCGCCACGCGAGGCTGCTTTGGTTCGTTCGTGTGCGGCCGGCCTCGCCGGTCTCGTGCCGGAGCTTCCCGCGGTGCCTGGGCACGGGGACATGCAGCCTCGCAACTGGCTGTGGGACCTGGCGGCGCGCCGGCTTGCGGTGATCGATTTCGAGCGCGCCGAACCCGCTCCCGCCGCCCGCGACCTGGTCCGGCTCGAATACGGGCCGTGGGATCAGCGTCCCGATCTGCGAGAGGCTTTCATGGGCGGCTACGGCCGGACGCTGACCAGCACCGAAACGAAAGCGATGCGCTGCTTGGCGGCGCTGGATGCCCTCAGCGGCCTGCTCTGGGGCACTAGCAACCACGATCACGAAGTCATCAGCCGCGCCCGCAGGACACTCGACCGGCTCCTCGGCATCACACCCTGACTACCACCACCGCCCCATGCCCGGCATCCTTCCGGCCCGACTGCCGCCGTGGTCACACGTACGCTAAGAACGGTGTAATCCGGATCGCAGGAGGTGCGGTGGATATCCGTTTAGCGCAGAATCTCGCCTGGGAAAATAAGCTCGCCAAGGGCTTCAACACCACCGATGTCCCGCTGGAATTCTGCCTGCTGAACGGTGAGATCGCCGAGGCGTTCGATGCCTGGCGCAAGGGCCGCCAGGATGTGGCCGAGGAACTGGCTGACGCGGCGATTTTCCTGCTGAGCCTGGCTGAGATGACCGGCACCGACCTGCAGGACGCGATCAAGGCCAAGCTGGCCAAGAACGCCGCGCGGGTCTACCAGCCGTTGCCCAACGGCGTCTTGGTCAAGTCCGACGCTAACAGTCACATCTGATGACCTGCGTCTCGCTGGGCATGCCGTGCCTCCTGCCCCACGCTTACATGCCTCCCTACGTGGCCAGTAAGGCCGCGCGAACGGTCTCGGCCTCGCAGCTTCCCGCGAGCGCAGAGTTCAGCCACCCAAAAGCCGGGGACGCTAAAGACCACGAGACTAGCGCCGCGATCTTCTGGAACCATTCGTTCGCGGTGCCGCAAGTCTTCTCCTCGCCCTTCGACACAAGTACTGTCATGCAGTAGCTGTCCTGACTCACAGAACAGGAGAGTGGCGGCTATGTCTCGGAGTGGGGGTCGTTCGGAGTGGGAGCGCCAACAGGCGGCACAGCGCAGGGCGACCGAGCAGTGGGCGCGTGAGCAGGCCCGGCTGCTGAAGGAGCAGGAAAAAGTACTCCGGCAACAGCATCTCGAATCTCAGCAGCAGGCAGCAGATGCGAAGACGGCCGCAGTTGACCGGCAGATCGCGGCTATCGATGAGGTGCTGACAAGGATCCTGCCACTCGCACCGCTGAGCTTCGATCGGCTGAAGGTAGTCCCGAAGCTTCCTAGCTTCGATCCTGGGCCCCTGGCTATCGCTCATCCCGCCCCCGACTGGAATCAGTACGCGCCCATCGCGCCGGGGGGCCTGAACCGCCTATTTGGCGGAGCGGCCCGGCATGAGCGTCAGACGGCGGAGGCGCGGTCCCGGTTTGAAGCAGACCTGTCCGACTACCGGCAACGAGAGGATCAACGGCAGCGAGAGCTGGCTTCGGCCAAGGCCGAGCATGACCGCAAGGTCGCGGATACCCGGTCGAAGGCAGCGGCGGAGAACGCGGTTATCGAGGCCCGCCGGACGGCGTTTGCTGTGGGGGATGCTGAGGCAGTGGAGTGGTTTGTCGGCCAGGTGCTGGATGCCTCCCGCTACCCGGACGGCTTTCCCCGCCGGTATCAGGTGGCCTACCGGCCCGAGAACCGTGACGTTGTGGTGGAGTTCGAGCTTCCACCCCAGCAGGTAGTGCCGACAGTGCGCGGGTACCGCTACGTGAAGGCGCGGGACGTGATCGAGCCACTCCCCCGTCCAGAGAACGAGATCAAACGGCGCTACGCGCGGCTGATCGCGTGCGTGGCATTACGCACCCTGCACGAGATTTTCGCTGCCACCCCCAGCGCTGTGGTAGAGGCGGTGGTGTTCAATGGGCGTGTTAGCACCATAGACCGGGCGACAGGCAAGCCAGCCCGTCCTCACCTGCTGAGCGTGTCCGCCGAGCGGGCCGCGTTCGCGGACCTTGTCCTGGCTGCGGTGGAACCGGCAGCGTGCCTGAAGCGTCTCAATGCGCTGGTGTCACCCAACCCCTTCGACATGGAGGCAGTTGAGCCGTTCATCGCCTTCGACCTGAAACGGTTCCGGTTCACCGATAATCTGGATGTCGTCGCTGGTCTTGACTCCCGGCCTAATCTGCTCAAGTTGTCCCCCACGGAATTTGAGCATCTCGTCCGGCAACTGTTTGTTGCTATGGGAGCGGAGGCTTGGACTACCATCCCGTCGAAGGACGGAGGTGTGGATGCGGTCGCGACAAGCAAGGATCTCTTCTTCGGTGGAGTGTGCCTCATCCAGGCAAAACGCTGGACTGGCCTTGTCGGGCTGGAGTCAGTGCATGCACTGACTGGGGTCATGTCCGACCACAATGCCACCACGGGCGTATTGGTGACGACGTCATGGTTCGGCCGGGCGAGCGAGCAATTTGCCAACCGGAATAGGGTTACCTTGGTTAATGGTGCCGAACTCAAGCAACTAATCAAGCAGCACTTGAAAATGGATGTCATCCCCGGTACCAGTCCGCCCCGCCGTCTCCGCGCCTCCGACAACACCCAGACCGGTCGAGAGTGAGCTGCCCCGTTCTTGTCTGGTCTAGCCAAGCCAGAGGGTCGTGCCCGTGGTGGCCAAGCGGGTGCGGCGCTGGTCGTAGTCGGGGAGGGCGCGTTCGACCGCGGCCCAGAAGGTCGGAGTGTGACGGGGCTGGCCGATGTGGGCGAGTTCGTGGACGATGACGTAGTCGAGCAGAGAGACGGGGAGTTGCATCGTGGCCCAGTGGATATTGAGGCGGTCGTTCCTTCCGAGTGATCCCCAGCGGTAGCCCAGGTCGCGGACATCCAGGTCGCCGGGCCGCAAACCCATGCGCTCGGCCCAGGGCCGTATGCGACGTGGCAGCCAGGCGGCCCCTCGCTGGCGGTACCAGCGCATCACAACTTCCGCTCCGCCGTCGGCGTCTGCCTGGGTGCGGGGCATGCGCAGACGGCCGCGTTCGAGTTTCACCGCGGTGCCGGGCGGGTCGTCGGTGAGCTGGAGCCGGTAGTGGCGGCCGAGGTAATCAAAGCCCTCCCCCGTCACGAACTCCTTACCAGGGCTGGCAGGCAGCAATAGGTGCTTCTCCGCGAGCTTGCGGAATACCCAGCGGCGTTTGGACCAGGCCCAGGCGGCGAGCGCGTCCGCACCGATACCGGCAGGCGCGTGCAGCAGCAGCGACCCGTCGCGGTCCACGGTGATTCCGACAGTTCGGCGCTGCTCTGACGGGCGGACAGCGAAGTCGAGGTCGCCGATGCTCATCCGGGCAGGCAGGACAGCAGCACCGGTCACAAGCGAAGGAGCCCGTGGCTGAATCCGGGCTGCGGGGAGGAGACTCGTGGCGGGCATCAGCTGGCCACCAGGCGGGCGTGGTTGGCTTTGGCCAGTTCGACGAGCCGGTCGGCGACTGGGTCGATGCGGCTGAAGTCGAACAGGTCCACACCGTCGATCATGGGCTCGGCGAGGCGGGTCGCCACCCAGGCGCGCAGGGTGTTCTGGGCGTAGGTGTTGCGCCAGAACCCGACGAGACCGATCTCGGCCCTAATACGGGTAACCAGGTCTACAGTCAGCATCCGCAACAGCGCCTCCGCCGGGCTGGACAAAGCCCTACCCTCCTCAGTGAGTTCGCGTTTGAGCAGGTCGTAGAACGGAGCCTCGGTAAAAGGATCCAGACCGCTGTCATCAGCCTGGCGGCCAGCCCGGACGTCGGGCAGCAGTTCGCCGAGAGCCAGTGCGAGCTGTTCCCACTGCTCGCCCAGTTCCTCGATGATCTCCTCCAGACGTTCCGACAGCCGCGCGTAATGCTCAGGGTCTTCGTCCAGGTGCTCGCGCAAGTGGTAGCGGATCGCGTGTTCCATCTCCGACGCCTTGGCCCGGTCCGAATGCAGGTCGGCGACCTTGGTGTCGAAGTCAGTGGCGGTGATCGAGATGGGCGGGATCTTCTGCTCGATACCGAGCGCCTCGACATGGTCGTCGATGAGGCGCCGGACCTTGCTGCCGTAGAGGGAGGCGTCGAACCCAACTTCATCGCGGTAGCGGCGACGCGCCGCAAACGCGATCACTCCGAACGCCTTCGCATCCGGCACATACGGCAGGGCCTCCGGCCGGGGGAGCACGATCTCCATGCTCATGGTGAACAGCTTGAACGCCGCCTCGAACGCCGCCCGCAACCGCTCATCGGCCAGCGCTTCCACGCAGGCGTCCTGGTCGGCCTGAGTATCGAACCTGTCGATGCCGCGGGCCTCAAACAGGTTACGGACCCGCTGGCGGCGTTCAGCCAGCAACGGCACCTGGTCGGCAACGCTGGTCATCGCCCCCTCGACATCCTCGGCCGCGTAGGCGGCGAGGGCCACCTTCAAGTTCTCCGCCACCCCGTAGTAGTCGACGACGTACCCGGCGTTCTTGCCGTGGGCGGTGCGGTTGACGCGAGCGATGGCCTGCAGGAGTTCGGCTTCCTTGATGTGCCGGTCCAGGTACATGACCTGCTCGGCCGGGGCGTCGAACCCGGTCAGCAGCATCGACTTGACAATCAGGAACGCCACCGTGCTGGCGTGCTCCGGGTCTGCATCACCGTCGACGGGTAGCGGCTTCTTGAACTGGGTGATAACCGCTTCCTGCTTGGCCTTGTCGGTCCAGTCCGCCCAGTCGGCCGGGTCGTTTTGCTCCCCGGAAATCACCGGGACGAAATCCAGGGCGGCGATCACATCTCGGAACGGCCAGGCCCGCACCAGCCGGGCCATCTTCCCCGGCAGCCGCTCCGCCTGGTCCGCAGCTTCCACCGTCTTCAGGCCCGCGTCCAGGCTGTCCAGTTCCGAGAGCAACTCGGCACGGGAAGCCAAGAATGCTTCCCGGTACCGCACCGCGGCCACTCGCGATGACGCCACCACCTGCGCCTTAAACCGATTTGGCATAACGGAGTCCACGTAATGCCGCAACATGCTCCGGGCCTTCGCCGCGATCAGCTTCGGGGCCTCCATCACGTTGCCCCGGGTCGCCCACCGTTTCTTAATCGCCTCCAGTTCCTCGCGAGTGTGCTCGGCGAACATGTCCTCGAACAGCTCATCCATGTCCGCCGCATCCCGGACAGCGGCCTTGGCAGTGCGGCCCTCGTACAGGATCGGCAGAGTTGCTCCGTCCGCCTCGGACTGCAAGATTGTGTACTGATCCAGGTACTCACCGAAGATCGTGGCCGTGTACTTCCGGTTGCCCATGATGATCGGCGTGCCGGTGAACCCTATCCGCGCACAGTTCGGCAGCGCCTTCAGCAGGTTCGCGTGCAGCGCACTGCCCTGTGACCGGTGCGCCTCATCGACCAGGACGACGACGTTCTCGGAGGTGTCGAGTACGCCCAGCGACTTCAGTGCCGCGTCGGCGTCCTTTGCGGCCTGCGGGTTGCGATACTTCTGGATCATCGCGAAGATCAGCGCCTTACCCGGCGCCGACAACAACTCCTTGACCTTCGCCACGCTGGTCGCGGTCAGCACCGACTCCCCAGTCAGCGCCGCCGTCGTCGAGAGCTGGTCTTGTAGCTGGGTCCGGTCGGTGACCACGACCACCTTGAACCGCACCAGCTCCGGGTGGGTACGCATCGCCCGGACCAGGAACACCATGGTCAGGCTCTTCCCCGACCCCTGCGTATGCCAGACGATCCCGCCCCGCCGGTCTGACTCGCCGTCCTGTGCCCGGGTCATTCCCGTGGTCAGCCTGTCGAGGGCCCGATGCGTGGCCCGGTACTGCTGATACCGGGCCACGACCTTCACCGTCTTTGAGCCCGTCTGCATGAACAACGTGAAATGCCGCACCAGGTCCAGCAGTCGCTCCGGGGCCAGCATCCCCGCCACCAGCCGCTCCTGGCTCGACAGGGCGGTCACGCCTAGCGAGACGCAGACATCGGCCTCAGGTACCGGTTCGGTGGTCTTCCACTCCGCGAAATGCTCATCCTCAGCGGTGAACGTGCCGACGAGTGCCTTCTCGAAGGACGTCGCTACCACGAACTGGTTGGTGTAGAAGAGGCGCTCGTTGCCTTCGGGCTGGCCGCGCTGGCTGGCGTAACGCCGCAACTGGCGGATCGCTTTCACCATCGGCTCGACCACGGTAGGGGACTTCGCCTCGATCACCACCAGCGGAATCCCGTTCACGAACAGCACCAGATCCGGCGCTATGAACTTGTGCCCCTGCCCCCCCGGCTCATCCACCCGGAACTGATTCACCACCAGGAAGTTATTCCGCTCCGGATGCTCCCAGTCAATAAACTGAACAACCCGATCCCGCCCGTGATCCCACCCCGGCACACCGTCTACGGTCGTTCCCAGCAGCAACCGCTCGGTCAGCTCCTGATTGACCTCAATCAGCCTGACCGCCTTCGGCCGCAGCAGCCCGCCGACGGCCTGCGAGATCCGGCCCTCATCAAGCCAAGGTTTCCCATCGCGGTCGAGGTTGATCCGCTTGATCACATCCCGTAGCCGACCCTCCAGGAACACTTCTCGGAACGACCCTCGCCCCGTGATCGCCGGATCAGACTTCGACCCCTCAATGTGCGACCAGCTCAGCCCCCTGAGTTGCCGAACCAGTGGCAACTCAACGCGTGAATACTCTGGCCCTCCACTCACGCCGAGGCACCCACCCGCGCTCGCCCCGTCAGCAGGTCATCCATCAGTCCCTGTTTCAGAAGCCGTTGCTTGCTGAGTTCCACTTGATGCCTGACGATGTCCGCGTCGGCGGCGAGGAGCTGTGCGGCCGCAGTCTTTTGCTGATCAATCCGAGGGAGCGGAA
>Ga0070706_100001801_pt1 | contig 22190 bp, 20 predicted proteins | sample KBSK5501metaG_FD_65476 | JGI IMG/M metagenome (GOLD analysis project Ga0070706, IMG submission 65476) | Corn, switchgrass and miscanthus rhizosphere microbial communities from Kellogg Biological Station, Michigan, USA - KBS K5-50-1 metaG | ecosystem: Host-associated > Plants > Roots >... | reverse complement strand
CAACTCGGTCTTGGTCAATCGGCACTTCGTCACGATCGAGGAACTCGAAGACGCGCAGTTCGCCCGCTGCGCCGAGCTGCAGCGCCACCCCGAGCAGATCCGCTCGACCACCCGCTTTCATTGGTGGCCTCAACGCATCAAGAAACGACAAGGACCTAGATTAAGTTAGTATAATTGCCTATCGCGTGACGCGCGGCGCGGAGGTATTCGCTGCCGGGCCGGTCTGCATGGGGACCGCCGGCTTCCACACCAGGCGATAGGCCAGTTGGGAGCCCGTGTACGCGAGCGAGGTATCGATGATGATCGCCATCACCGCGTCTGTCAGCCCGCCAGCCCACTCACCGGCGAAGAAGCTCACGCACAGGCCGACGACAATCACGACCGCGAACGAGACGGCCACCCGGTTACGACTGAGGCCCGCCAGCCGCGAAGTGAGCAGAACCATCCCTGGCAGTAGTATGCCGATCAAGAATGCAATTGCCTCGCGAAACAACTACATGCTGCGGAACTCTCGCCGGCATTTGTTTGGCGCACCCTGTGGCGCACTAGCCCTCGTCCGAATCGTCCGAGCCTTCGAGCGGCTCGATCTTCTTCACTGTAACGGTGTACGGCGCGGCTGCAGTGATTGCATTCTCTGAAAAGAGGTTGTTGATGATCTGCATCCCCGTTTGCACGAAGTCATGGGCCGGCGCGTCCTCGCCCTCGATGTAGACGGTGACGCGCATCGACAGGCCCTTCTTGATGCGGCTGAACTCGGAGGCCGAGTCAGGAGCCGGTGCTGATTCAGGAGTCGATCCCCGTGTGGGAGCCGAAGCTGGCTCAGGGGTCGAAGGTGGTTCAGGAGTCGATGCTGGTCCAGCTGCCATTGCTGTTCTCCTCGATGTGCAGAATCGGATGGACCTCCCAGAGGGTCGCGCGCGTTTGGCCGATCTGCTCTGGATGCTCCTGGTCCATCATAAGCCAGCCGCTGATGCGTACCTGTTTGCCGACCATGCCACTCAACGCCGAGCTCGTCCAGCCGGCGCGTAGCGCGTTCACGCGCGGCGTTACCTCGACCACGACCGACTTGCTGCGATCATCGCCCGGCTGCGCTACCAGCCACACGTGGAAGTCGCGGTTGTCCACGTCGTGGCAGTTCGTGCTCTCCGTGCCCTCGTGCTTGACACCCGCGATGTAGCCCGTCACACGGACGGCGATGCCTTCATCCTGCGCCACTGCGGCAGCATCGCTGGCCGACCAGTTCGCGCGATTGGTCCGCTCGATGTCCTGCGGCCACGTCAACGCCAGGATCGTCGCCATGGCGACGTCGTGATAACTGCCGCTCTCGCCGTCGTCCACGCGGTTCTTACGGACGTTGAGCTGCGTGTCGCCGCCGTCGCCGGTCGGCGGGCAGCCATGAAAGGTATGGTCCACCGGCGTGGGATGGGCGGCATCCGCTGGGATGCCCGTGTTGACCGCCGTGGTCGGGCTCCCACAGCTAGCGAACAGCAGCAAGATGCCGCACAGCAGCGGGAGCAGCGCGCGGCGCGCTATGCACATACCTGGCCTCCCTTTCGACGGCTAGCGCGCGAGCGCCGCGCGTATCACGTCCGCCGGCAGCTCGCGATTCTCTCCGCGCCATAGGAGAGCCCCTTCAGGCTCTGCGCGCGTGTCCCAGTAGACTTCGAGGCCATTGCCGTCGGGATCGTCGAAGTACATCGCCCAGCTGATGCGATGGTCCACCGTCGCAACCGCGACGCCCGCTTCCACCAGCGCCGCGTATGCCTGTGCGAACTCACGCTGGCTCGGCACTTCGAAGGCGATGTGATAGAGCCCGGTCGCCCTGGGTGGTGGCGCCGGCGCATCACTCGCAACACGCTGCAGCGCTACCTCGTGGTGCAGTGCGCCCGCTGTCATGAAGACGAAGCGCTCGTCCACACGCTCGACCACATGCAAGCCCAAGAAGCGCTCGTAGAAAGCAACTGCGCGGTCGAGATCACGCACCTTGAGGTGCGCGTGACCGAGCTTGACGGCGTTCATGCCCTGCGGCTCCTCACGAGAGAATGGTATCAGCAGCATAGCGCAGGCGGTGTGGGCAAATCAAGCGCTTACGCGCGTCAGCGTTGCCGGCCGCCGTTGCCGTTCGCGGCGGCTCCCGCTCCTCCTGGCCACAGCTCCAGATGATCGCCGGCCAGATGCACGCGTGCTCGCCCGCCGAATGGCACCGACTCGAGCAGCGCTTTGGGAATCTGCAAGCGGCCGACTCCGTCGATGATGACGGTTTCCTCAGCCTCTTCAGCATGGACGACTTCGGTGCTGGTGCGTCCATCGCGGATGGCGACGGAGCGATCCATAACCTCGGCCACGATCTGGTCGTGCGTTACCACGATCGTCGTCAGCCCCAGCTCGCGATTGAGGTTGCGCAGCAACCCCAGCACCTCGCGCGCGGTGACACTGTCCAGCTCGCCGGTCGGCTCGTCCGCCAGCAGCAGCTGCGGATCATTGGCCAGCGCGACAGCCAGCGCGCCACGTTGTTGCTCGCCACCAGACAAGCGATCTGGCCGGTGGTGGAGGCGCGGCCCCAGCCCAACCAGCTCGAGCAGCTCCTTCGCGCGCCGCTTGCGCCGGCGCGCCGGAAAGCCGGCCAGCACCATGGGCACGATGACGTTCTCGAGCAGCGAGAGGTCGCTCAGTAAGTTGCGGCTCGTCTGCTGCCAGACGTGACCGACAATGCGTCTGCGATAGAGCAGCCGCTCGCCGCCGCTGAGCCTTGTGAGATCCATCCCGGCCACCTCGCAGCGACCGGCGCTCGGCGTATCCAGGCCGCCGAGGATGTTGAGCAACGTGCTCTTGCCCGCGCCGGATGGGCCGACCAGCGCCAGCATCTCGCCACGCGGCACGCGCAGATCGAGCCCTTGCAGCGCCACGACCTCGAGGTCCGCCGCCTTGTAGATCTTGACGAGATTGTGGCTTTCGACCAGCACCTCCGCCACGGCGTTCTATCCCTTCCCTACACAGGCGCTCTACGGTATGCGGCGCCCAGTGCATGCTCTCTGCAGCGTCTAATCTTCACCCAGGCGCAGCGCTTTGCCGAGACCGATGGTTGCCGCATAGCGTGCGGCGATGGCCAGCGCGAGCAGAAACGCGGCCAGCAGCGCGGCGTAGAAGATGGCAATACCCCCGCCGTTGAATGCCAACACATACGGAGGAATCCCCAGCTTCACAGGATCCACTGTCGTGTCACTAAATTCGAGGAACGGCAGCGTCGCCGTCGCCAGCAGCAGGCCAAGCGCGGTCCCGCCGAGCAGACCGAAGAGATACACGACGATCTGCTCGCCAAGGAGCAGACCGGTCAACTGGCGGCTCACCATGCCGATGGTGCGCAACACGGCGAACTGGGTCGCGCGCTGGCGCGCCGCCAGCACCGACTGCGCCATGCTCCCGATCACTGCCAGCAGCGCCGCGGTCACGGCCCCTATGAGGAGCAGCCCCCGCATGCCCGAGGCGACCGGATTGAGCTGCGCCGCCGCCAGCTGATCGCTGCGACTCACCACGTTTTGCGCGTCTAGATCAGGCGCCCGTAGCGCGGCCAGCAGCGCCGCATGCTGCCCGGGATCGGCGGTGGTGCGCAGCCAGAACTCGTTCGGCCCGATCAGGCTATAATCGTTCGACGTCGAACTCGCCTTGATGGCCGCGAAGTAGTCCGCCATGTCGACCACAATAAAGCTACCGGAGACACGCGTGGGGTAGAGCGTGGGAAACGCACTCACGATGTCGCCAACCTCGAACGCTGTCGAGCTAAACGACGTCTCCGAGATACTCAAAACGAAGCGGTCGCCACGTTTGACATGGTGCGTGCTGGCGAAGGCATCGCTGACGAGCGTCCAGACGGGGCTGGAGCGCGTGCCGGCGTCGGTCGGATGTGAATTGGCGCGCATACTGCTGAGCAGCGCCGGCAGCGGTTGGTCCGCGTAGTCGCCCCGCCAGGAAATCACTCCCGCCTGCTGATAGAAGGTGGCGGGGTCGATGCCCAGCACATCCACCTGGGCGCCGCCCTGCGCGAGCGCCGTGGCATCGGCGCGGCTGCGATAGGCGGGAGTGAGGCCCAGCACACCGGGGAGCTTCAGCAGGCGTTGCTCTTGCACGGCATCGAAACCGTTGCCGAGCCCCGCGCTCTGGCCCAGGCGCACGTCCGCTCCGACGCTGTAGGCGACGCGGTCGCGCACGTTCTGTTGGAGCGACGTATCGAATGTCAGCGCGAACAGACCCAGCCCCACGGCGAGCATGAGCAGCAGCGTCATGCGCGTATAGCGCGCGGGGCTGCGCTCGACCTGGGAAAATGCGAGCAACGACGTCATGCCGCGCCGGCGCGCGGCCAGTCGCGCGCCGAGGCCCGCGCCAAGCGGGAAGACGCGCAGGACCAGCAGCGAGCCGGCCAGCAAGAGCAGCGCTGGCGCGACGAGCAGCAGCGGGCTCGTCGCCTGGCTCCCCAGCTCGGCACGCGTGGCGACGCCGCCGAACTGGCCCAGCTCCACGTAGCCGGCGACGCACAACACAGCCAGCAGCAGATCCAGGTAGTAGCGGCGCCAGAGCGGCTGGCGAGAGGCCCTGCCTTGCTCGCGGCGGAACGCCAGCACGTCCAGACGCGCCGATTGCAGCGCGGAGAACGCAACAGCCGCTACGCCGAGCAGCGCCCCGATGATCGCCGGCACCACCACGGACTGGGGCTGGGCCACGCCAGTCAGGTAATTGGAATGCGCGCCGCCGCCATACTGGAGGGATGCCGGCACGAACCAGCGGGTAAGCGCTAGCGCGAGCAGCACAGCGATGAACGGCCCGGCAACCGCGGCGAGCAGCGCCAGTAGCGCGCTCTGGGCGGTGAAGGTGCCGAGGATTTGCCAGCCGCTGGCGCCGCGGCTCTTGAGCGTCGCGATCTCCTGGCTCTGCCCTTCGATCAGCAGGCCGGCCATCGCGATGACGAACAGCAAGGCGAGGCCGACGACCTGCGCCACGATCACGTACAGCGGGAGCACCAGCAGCGTCTGCTGCGCGCGGATGTCTTGAATGTCGTGGTCGAGCGCCGTGGCGACGCCGACGGCTTCCACTCCCGGCTGGGGCTGCACGTCGCCGTTCATGTGCGCGCGGAGGCTGGCGATGCCGTCCGCGATGCCGTCCATATTCGTGATGGTGATGGCAGCGGGGCGGGTGTAGTACACCAGGTGCTGCATCATGGAGACTTGATCGAAGGGAGCCAGCTGCGAATAGAAGGTGCTTATGGGCAGCTGTACCGGATAGACATCTGACGATTCCTTTCCGGAGCGCGCCTCAAAGCTGCGCCCGTTCCAGTATGGATCGTTGACGTCGGTGGGCTGCCAGATGCCGGAGACCACGAGAGTGACGGTACGGCGATGATCGCCGAACTGCGTCACCTCGAACGTGCTACCGACATGCAGCCCGTGATCGGTGGCCATTTCGAGTGTCACGATGACCTGCGGCGCCTGGGACGAGTCTTGTGGCGGGCCGCCGCTAAGAAACGTCATGTGCGGGGCGGCGGCGGTGAAGTCGATGGCCTGGAAAACCACGCGCGGCGTATTCGAGTTCGCGGGCTGGAAGACATAGTCCGGCAACCGTAGGATCAGCATCTGCGCCGACTCGGCGGAGGAGGTGATCGCGGGCGCCGTGAAGCCTGCCAGATACTTCCGCCCGAGCGCCAATACTTGCGCCTGCGCCGCCGCCCCGGCGGCCGCGTTGACCCGCTGGCTCTGCACGGATGCGTCTATGTTGCGCTCGGCGGGTTGGGCGATGGAGAGCACGCGCTGGAGCTCCACATCGGCGACCAGGGTGTTGTAGAGCGGCACCGTGCAGATCAGCACTACCGCGACGAGGATGCCGAGCGCGACGGCAAGCAGCAGCCGCCACTGATGGGTGAGGCGCATGCCGGCGAGCCGGACGACCGAGCCGACGGGCGCGTGGCCCGCACCCCGCACGCTGGCTCGTCCTCCGTTCCGCCGCGATGCATCGGCGCCCGGTAGAGCGCCATTCCGTCTCCCCCGCGCGACACCCAACCCCATCCCACGCTCCTTCTCCCTGCCGGCGGCGGCGGCCGCGCAACGTCTGTAACTGAATGCGCCGCACGCCGGCCAAATCTCTCACGGCACACCCCTCGCATTGTACCCGACGCGTCAGCCCCGCAAACTGCCTTTCCTCTTTTCGCTGCCAGCGCTGTAAAGGAACAATCGAGCCCGCGGGTAACGGATTTTCGAGATAGGGCACACGAGGTGAAGAGAGAGTGGCAAACATAAAGCGCGGACAATCGCGAGTGAAGAGGCGAGCCGCGCTCGTCTCAGCTGTCGTCCTGTGCACAGTGCTGGCACTGGGCGGCTGCCGTGGCGGCTTGCACGCCGGCTCCGCTGCCCCCCAGCCGGCACAAGCAGCGCAGCATCTGCTGGCCGAAGGTGGCGGCCCTCCGGGGCACCAGACCCATTGAGAAAGCGCTCCGCCTTTGGGTTGTCCAAGGGCGGAGCGCCTGCGCGACCGCAGCCGCGGGTGCGGTCGCATGAATGCATCCAACGCGGTGTCTCGCATATATTGAATTGGTGCCGGCCCTGCTTGGCCTAGTAGCTCGTGCTCTCAGGCACACCGGCGCGAAATGCCTGCTTCAACATCTCGAACGCGCGCTTATTGTCGCCGCGCCGCTCGAGAAAATTCGAGAACTGGGCATACGCTTCGCGCATGTGCTCGTTGGACTGCGTCGTACCAAGCAAGTCAACCGCCTGTGTGTAATGCTGTTCGGCGCTCTCCAGATCTTCCTGCGCTTCACGTACGCGCGCCATCACCAAATGCGAGTCCGCCTGCTGCAGCGGATCACTCATCGCGTCGGCGCGATCTAGCGCCTCCTGGGCGGCTTTCTCGGCGTCTTCGATGCGCTGCTCCTGCAAGTAGACGGTAGCGAGACTGCGCTGCGCTTCGGCGATGCCGCGTGCATCCTGCTGACCCGAGGCAATCTCATACGCCGTGCGCAGCTGAGCAAGCGCATCACCCACCCGGCCCGCCTGTGCGTAGGCGCGCCCCAGCCGGTTATACACCTGGGCGACGAGCCGCCGATTGCCCGCCTCTTCATACTTGCCAATGCTGCGCAACGCATACATCTTGGCCTGGGCCGTATCGCCCTTGCTGCCGTAAGAAAGGCTCAGTACCCAGTAGATCGCGCCCAACCCCTCTGGATTGATGATATCGGGCGCGAGCGCTGCCGCTTGTTGGAGATAGCCGATGGCGTTCTCGAACTCACCACGATGCCAATACTGATTGCCGATGTTGTACAGCACGTTGAGCTTAAAAGTCGGATCCTGGATGCGGCCCTGCTCGATCGCAGCCAGACTGGCACGATAATTGTCCAGCGCGAGCGCATGGCTGTGCAACATCGAGTAGGCATTACCCAGCTCGTTGCGCACCCGCTCGATCAGCTCCGCGTCGCCGAGTCGCTCGGCCATCGGCAGCGCCTCGCTGGCCTCGCGGCGAGCATCTTCGGCGCGCCCGAGCGCCACATAACAATAGGTCAGGTGCCAGCGCTGCAACACCGCTTCGCGCAGTGAAAGATGCTGCGAGCTCATCCGGAGCAAAATGTCAAGGGCAGCGTCTGCTTTGCCCTGGCGCGACAGAATCTGCGCTTCACGCAGCCGGGCGTCGATCTCGTCGCGGACACGCTCGTTGCTGGCTTCTCGGCTCTCCGCCGGTGAGGGCCCGAGATTGTCGAGCCCGCCCTCGCCCAATAGATCCGTCAACGGCACTTGTAACCGTTCGGCAAGCTTTTCCAGCGCTCCAAGCGAGGGGCGTATTTGACCGCGCTCGACCGCTGACACATACGAGACGCTAAACTGATTCCTTGCTACTTCTCCCTGGGTCAGATTCCTGGCCAAGCGGGCACGACGCAGTCTCTGGCCAAGCCGCATCGTCGAGGTTTCCCGCATCGCAGATTCACGCACAGCGTTTTGCGGCTCCACTTGTGTGCTCACTCCCATCACCACCCACTAATCTTCCAGGAGTTCCAGACAGGTGCCCAGAGGCAGCGCTCGACGGACTGGGAAGATCAGGCGGATATGTACTTTCGCGTTAGTCAATTCACTTTGCGCCGGGCAATCTGGGACGCTCGCGTATGCGGCTTCGCACTGGAGAGGACGGGAAACTGCTCGTCCGTACTGGAAGTGGATTTCGCATACCGTAGCGAGGCGATATCACACGTGAGTCGACGTGCACCGGCTTTCGCGAGGCGACACGACGTGGTTGAAGCTCTGCCTAGTGGGGTACCAGTCCTTGAACCCCACAAGAATCCCCTCACCGTAGTCTATGTGGCTTCACGGCGTACCTGAAATGTTGCTACATGGTACACACTCCCGCGGACCCAAACAGCAGCGCGGCGGTGCCCGTTTCACTCCTTGCTCGTTGGCAGCGCGTGAGCTATGAGCGTAGTGTTGATCGCTTTCGCACGATTATAGTTATGATAGCACTGCCCGTCAACGTTTCGCGCGTGAACTGGGACTTTTTAGCGCGATTTCATCGAGAACTCGCCATGCTCTTCCATGCTCTAATATGACTCCAACCCGCCTCTGCGAGTTCCTGCCATTCCACATGCGCAAGAGTGCGGTTGAAGTCTCGACGAATACGCCTGCTGGGCAAATAAAAGATATCTTGATTGCAGACTTGGTGCTTGCTTCATTTCTAGGACCCGAGTGCAGCCACGTGCCCACAAGGAGCGATTAGCTCATCTGTTGCTGCTCGCACGTCATTGGCGCATTGATGCACGTCACGGGCGACAGCAGCACCACTACAAAGCGTCCGCTCGGCGTCCCATTCATTCGTCCGCAGACGCGACGAACAGCAAGCGTTCCCCTGCATAGCCATCAAATGTGAACGCGCTTGGTGCCGTGCGGAGATGACGCGCGCTCATGCCAGTGTGCATGTGAGTGATATCGGCATGAGTTGGATACGCCGCGCGTACAAGTGCAGTGACCAAACGCCGAGCTTGCATGTGCCACGTGCACTGCACACGCCCCCCTTTCGTTCATGGGATCGGGTTGCTTTCAAGGTGCGCTTCGTCCGGCTTATCGCTGAGCCTACCGCGAGGTGTGTGCTACACTGACTCCGTGCAGCACACCGTGACGGTGGGCGCCATGCCGGGTGGAGGGCTTTCGTGACATGAGCGGGCCGGGGGATCGGCGGGTCGTTTATCGCACTGGAATCGGCCGAGTACGCACCTGTAGCCGTTGTGGCCGACCTGAAGGAGAGTGCCGCTGTGCCGCCCAGCCGCCGCACGCCGGCGCTGGCGCGCGGCCCGGCATGCCACGCGATGGCGTCGTGCGCCTCGCACGTGACCGCAAGGGACGCGGAGGCAAAACCGTGACCGTCGTGACGGGGCTGCCAGACGACGCTGCTCTGGTAGACGGCATCGCGCAGACGCTTAAGCGCCTCTGCGGGACGGGCGGCGCCGTGAAAGATGGCGTGATCGAGCTGCAGGGCGACCACCGCGAGCGCCTCGCGGCAAAACTCAGCGAGCTCGGCTATCGAGTGAAAATTGCCGGCGGCTAGCTCCACGCTTGACACGCGGCGGGACCGATGCATACAATCACGCCAGGTGTCGCTGCATGCCCAGGTGCGAGGCGCGGCGCCTGTCGCAAGATATCCACACGACTCGTGAAGTTGTCCGCAATCGGATGACCGCTCGTGTGGTGATGCAGGCACATGCCAGCAAGGTGAATGATGACCAGGAAAGATACGTCCCAGGAACTGGATCGCCCCCACTACTATTCACAATTCTGGGTGGACGTCGCGGCCGGCAAGCGTAGCGTTGCCGACGGTGGGAACGACGCCGAGCCGTTTGAGGCGGACGATGAGCTGCCTCTCGCACTGCCAGAGTACGAGACGGCGGTGCCCGCACGGCCAGCGGCCAAGCCGAAGGCAGCCAAGCCAGAAAAGAAGCCAGAGCCGGCGCGACCTACCATCACGTCGCTGGCGGATCTCGCGAACATCGACCTGCTCATGAAGAATTCAGCCGAGATGGACGGCGACGAAGTGCCGGACCTCGAGGCTGGCGCCATGGATGACCTGGCCCCGTTCGGGGAGTCTTCAACCGAGGAGACGCCTGTCGTCACGGATTTCGAGGTCGAGCCGGAAGACGCCGCTGAGGCTGAGGCTGGGGCCGTGGACGAAGAGGACGAGTTCGGTAGCGACGACTTCGACGAGGAAGAAGAAGAAGAAGAAGACGAGTGGGGAGGCGCACGTCGCCCCGGCAAGGCGCCGAAAGCGCCCAAGCGGCCACCGCGGCGCACGTTCTAACGCAGCCAGTAGCGTAAGCGACGAGGGACAGCGCAGCACGCTGTCCCTCGTTTGTTGTCTTCCAAACTCTACGTCGCGCGCAGGTCAATCGCGTGGCCGGGTTGGGTCAGTCTGGCGGTGCCCGGCGGCAGCTCGACGCAATACAGCGCGCTTGGCACTATTGGCCCAACCGACCAGGGGCGCAGCCGGCGGCCCACCCGCTGCACGATGCCGTCGGCGCCGACGAACACCACGTCTAGCCGCATGAACATGAAGAACATGTGGACACTGTTGTTGGGCAACAGCACCAGGCCCGTGCCTTTCGGCAGCGATCGGCGCCATTGCAGCCCCAGGAATCGCGCGAGAAATGTCTCGGCGACAGCGGCACGCTCGGCCAGCACCTCGCCGGTGGATGTATTCACGACGGAGACGTATCGCATGCGCGTGGCGCTCCTTCAGCGCGCGTCGCCATGGACACCGCGCCATTCGGCGTCCAGCACGACCGATGTGGCATCATAGGCGCTGCCACTGCGACTGTCCACTCACTAGGGTGAACGTCCGCCCCGCCAGGTGCCACAAGAGGGCAATCTAACCCGTACCGATACGTTTCGTTCGCGGTCGGCCTCTCGCGGCGGCTCCGTCTCCCCTGGACATAGGGCGAGAATGAGACCGGGGAGTTAGAGCCAGCAATCCCTCATGGCTCAGCGATATGCTCGGGGGCGCGCTCGCTATTGGGGGTGACATGCGCCGCGCGCGCAACGCGGCGGTGGTTCCAGAGCCAGACGCCAGCCAGCATGGCAAGGAAGGCCGCCAGCACGAGCCAGCTCAGACTACCCCAGCGATGCGCCGCCGCCTCATATGACTTGCCCAGGGCCGCCCCGAGCAGTATCCAGGCGGTGATCCAAATCAGCGAGCCGGCGGTCGTCGCGGCCAAGAAGCGCTCGAAGGGCATGCGCACCGCGCCGGCGGGATAGCTGATGAAGCTGCGCACGACTGGGATGAGCCGCCCGAGGAAGACCCCCCAGACACCTCTCGTGCGCGACCAGTGCTCCACTTCGTGCACGAACGCCGTCGTGGGGCGCAGGTAATACAGCCAGCGCTCGAAACCCTGTGCGGGACGCGCCGCCGGCCGCGCGAGGGAGAGCAGATCGATGCGGCGGCCGAGCCAAAATGCCACGCATGAGGCGGCAACCTTGCCGGCCAGGGCGACGGCAATCGCGGCGGCGAGATTCAGCTGGCCGCGGTGGCCAAGGTAGCCGGCGAGCAGCAGCAGCGGCTCGTCGGAGATGGGGAACCCCGTGCTCTCCACGAAGAGCCAGGCGAGGATGAATGCGTACAGCCCGCTGGCAGGCAGATGCTGTGCCCACACAAACAGCCCGCTCATCCTCCGGCCCCTTCCGTCACGCAGTGGAGGCGCTTTGCGCACCAGGCTCCGGCGCATTGTACGCCGCGCATGTTAAATCGCGGTCCATGCACGACACCCTCTTGCACTACACTGGTGCAGCACAGTCACGTCCGAGGGAAAAAAGCGCGTAGTGCGTACGTGGAGGAGGCGGTTGTCCAGCCGCGAGGAGGACCGCTCAGCGCAGCGCTGCGGCCTATGACGCGTCAACCACCGCATGACGCGTCGAACTGGACCACGGCCGGCGCGCCGCCCTCAGAGTCGGCGGATTGGAAGCTCACAGAATCCTGATGCGAGCCCAAGAATGTCCGGTTGGTAATCGTGATCGAAGTAGTATGCCCAGACTCCAGTCCGCCCGAAGACGGCGAAACGCTGACCTCGGGCAGGCCGAAGTTGGATGGGATCGTCGCCGTCCACTCCAACGTGTCGGGTCCGTTGTTCGTCAGCTTGACAGTCTTCGAGTGATTGTTCTTGCTGCACCCCAGCGTAATGCTGGTCGGCGAGACGGAGAGCCAGTTCGCCAGCACAGTCGCCGTGGGTGAGGGCGAGGGCGAGACAGTCGGCGACACCACCGCCGGCCGCGGCGTGCCAGCTCCGCCACTGCTGAAGAGCCCGCCTCCAGTGCCATAGAGAATGTTGCCCAGGCCGAGGCCGATGCCGAACACGAGCGCGGCAAGCACGAGCGCCGCCGTCGCGATGAGCGCCGCGCGGGGCAGCCAGCCGCCGGGTGGAGGCGCCGGGCGCGCGGGCAGTGGCCACACCGGCGCCTGCTGGCGCCACGCCGGCGCCGCATCATGCAGCGTGGCGTCGTCCGGCACGAACGCTGGCAATCGTGCCGCGCTGTCGGTAGCCCCGCTGGGCGCCTGCTCGATTCCCGCAGCCGAGTGCGCGCTCAGCAGCTGGCCGCTCTCAGCAGGCACCGGCCTGATGGCCCGGCGCATTCCGCCTGAGAACGGCAGCGAGCGGGTGGGCCCCGGCGTGCGACCGAGCTTGAAAGGGCCAGCTGGCGCGCTCATTGCTGCCGGGTGGCCGCCGCTCTCCTCAGTGCTGGTCCAGCCCCACAACTGACCGAGCGTGCGCGAGCGTCGTGAGTCGCGCAGCGCATGGGCAAACGCGCCCGCGCTGGCTGGGCGGTCTTCCGGCTCCTTTGCGAGCGCCCAGAAGATCGTCTCTTCCATGCGGGGCGGCACGTCGGGGCGGAGGAAGCGCAGCGGTTGTGGAGGCTCGATCATTTGGCGGCTCAGCACCTCCCTCAGCTCGCCGCCGCCGAACGGGGTACGCCCCGCCAGCAAGATATATGTGACGATGCCCAGCGCGTAAGTATCGGTGGCTGGACCGACCGGTTCGCCCTGCACCTGTTCGGGCGCCATGTACTCTGGTGTGCCCATCGCTGAACCGGTTTGCGTCAGCGCCACATCCTCAAACGCCGCGCCGGTCCGCTCATCGCCGAGCTCATCCATCGTCGCCAGCGGATCGCCGGCAAACGGCCGCGCGATGCCGAAGTCCGCCAGCAGCACCCGGCCATCGGGATGGAGCAGCAGATTCGAGGGCTTGACGTCACGATGGACCAGCCCGCGGCTGTGTGCGTGGTCGAGCGCGGACGCCGCCTGCTCGATGTATTCGAGCACCCGCAAGACGGGCAGCGGACCCTGGCGAGCCAGCATGGTCGCGAGCGAGCCATCGGCGAGGTACGGCATGACAAGGAAGGCCATGCCGTTCTCTTCGCCAAACTCGTAGATCGGCATGATGTTGGCGTGATCGAGCGTCGCCGTAGCGTCTGCCTCACGGCGAAAGCGCGCCAGGAACACTTGCCACGCCTTGGGGTCGGTGGCCAACTGCGGCCGAAGCACCTTTACGGCGACCTGGCGATGCGGGCGCTGCTGGCGCGCAAGGTAGACCGCGCCCATGCCTCCGATGCCGAGGGGGGCTTCGAGCACGCACGAACCCAGACGCGTTCCTACTAGCGTGTCCGGATCCCAGGCCTTACTCATAGCTATAGCTTCTTCTCGAGATTCCCCACGCCCTGAGTGATCGCGCCGATCAGCTTGCCGGGCGCTGCGATCTCGGACTTGATCTCATTCTCGGCGGAGCGGATGGACGATACCAGGAAGTGGATCACCTCACCCACCAGCACCGTGAGCGCCGCGGCATAGCCGAGCGCCAGGCCGATGATCGCGGCGGTGATGTGCACGAGTAGCGTCGGGGCATAGGGACTGGGCCGCCCGGCGGCAAAGTACGCGACGAGTTCCGCTGCCCCGCCGCCCACGATCAAGAGGAGGAAGAACCAGAGAAAGACTCGACCGATGGCGCGGCGCAACGCGCCGAGCAGATGAACTACGGTCCCGGCGGCTACCATGTGGTTGCTCCTTATATACAGGCTGGTGACCCTCCCGGCGGGTCGGGCTACACGCGCCGCGGCGCGCGGCGCTACACTGGCATGTCACGGCGACGCCGCCAGTGTAGCACGTGGTGCGTGCCTGGAGTACTTCACATAGGCGCTGTGTACTATGTGTACCATCCCCCGCGGCTGCTTCTGCTCCTCATGGGCAGATGAAGACTGCCGCTGTTCGGCGCGGCGGCGAGCCCCACGGCATAAACGCAGGACTTTTGGTACGCATCTAAAGCGATGAGGCGGCGCAAACGCAGGCAGGAAGCGGGCTGGTACGGATCAGCGATTGACAATGTTTGATACAATCAATGATGGCGTAGCGCATTGGGCCGTATGACGCACCACCTCCCACCACGACGTCAGTCCGTGCGCGCAGCCCTCAAGATGGGTGGAGGAATGCCGGTCATGCCTGATCTCGCGGGCATCATCTTCTGGATCCTGGCCATTACCCTGGTCGGCTCCTCGCTGGCGGTCGTCATCGGACGCAAAATCGTGCACTCAGCGCTGTTTCTGGTGCTTGTCTTCGGCGCAGCGGCGGGCATTTTCGTGCTGTTGAATGCTGAGTTCATCGCCATCGTGCAGGTCTTGATTTACGCCGGTGCGATCACCGTGCTGATCCTGTTCGCCATCATGCTGACGCAGCACAGCATGGGGCCCAACAGCAATCCCTTCAGCGGACAGTGGTGGCTGGCGGGGCTGCTCTGCGTGGCGCTGGCGGGCGGCCTCATCTACGCCGTCAGCGGCAGCCAAATGGCGATAGGCTCGCCGGGCGCGCTGGCGAATGTGGCGACTGCGGGGCCGGATGGGGGAACGGTGGTGCGCATCGGGCAGCTGCTCTATAGCCCGTTCACCTACAGTTACGTGCTGCCCTTCGAAATCGCGTCGGTGGTGCTGCTGGTGGCGATCGTGGGCGCGATCATGATTGGCCGAGAGGACTAGGCGGATGCAGCTCACCCTCAATCATTTCCTTATTCTCGGGGCCATCACGTTCTGCATTGGCCTTTTCGGCGCCCTTAGCAAGCGCAACGCCGTCTCGATTCTGATGAGCATCGAGATCATGTTGAACGCGGTCAACATCACGATGATCGCCTATGCGTCGGCATTCATTCACCATCCGCCGACCGGCACGCGCCTGACCGGGCAAATTTTCGCGATCTTCATCATCACGGTGGCAGCGGCGGAGGCGGCTGTCGCGCTCGCCATGATCATCGCCATCTATCGGCGCCGCAACACCATCGATGTCGGTGAGATCAACCTGATGCGGTGGTAATCGCCATGCGTGTTGGAGACGTCCTCTGGCACGCTGCCAGGCGCGAACGGTAATGGAGTGAACGCATGTCCTTCTCCCCTGTTGAATACGTATGGTTGGTGCCGGCGATACCGCTCGCGACCATGCTGATCATCTTTTTCGTCATCCGGCCCATCGAGGCGTTGACGACGCCCCGCCATGAGCCGGCCGCCACCGGAGCTGGTGAGCATGGCGGGCACGGCGACCCCGGCGACGCGCACCCCGCCGAGTACGCCGCGGCAGGGGAGACGGCTGCCGCGGCGACTGCGACTGCGACGGCAGTTGCCGCTCCCGGTGGTGAGGCGCAGAAGGTGGCGGAGGACACGCACGACGCGGGCGCGAGCACTGGGGGAGCCGATCACGAACATGGCGGCTCGACCACTGGCTGGGGCATGGTCAGCAGCGTGCTCGGCGTCGGCGCCTTGGTGCTCTCCACCGCCCTCTCGCTGGCCATCGGCTGGCAATTCATCAACGACAAAGCACTGCTGGCGAACGGCTACTTCCAGCACCTCTACACGTGGTTCACCTTCGGAAGCCTTCAGTACACCATCGACATTCGCGTCGACGCGCTCACCGCCGTGATGCTGGTGGTGGTCACGTCCGTCTCGCTGCTGGTGCATCTGTACTCCGTCGGCTATATGGCAGGCGACCCCGGCTACGCGCGCTTCTTCATCGAGCTGCTGATCTTCACTGTCTCGATGCTCATTCTGGTGCTGGCGGCCAACTTCCTAACCCTCTTCATCGGCTGGGAGCTGGTGGGCCTGTCATCGTACCTGTTGGTCGGCTTCTGGTTCTACCACGCCCCTCCGCCACCGGGATCCGAAGTGCCCTACCCGCCGCCGGCCTCGCTCAAGGCGTTCGTCACGACGCGCCTGGGCGACTTCGGCTTCCTGATCGGCATCCTGATCCTGTTCGTCAACACCGGCACCTTCCAGTTCACGACGCTCAACACGGCGACGCAGACGTTCGCTGCGCACGATCAGGCCACGCTTACCCTGGCGATGATCCTGGTCTTCTGCGGCGCGGTCGGCAAGTCCGCGCAGTTCCCGCTGCACGTCTGGCTGCCGGACGCGATGGCCGGCCCGACGCCTGTCAGCGCGCTGATCCACGCCGCCACGATGGTGGCCGCCGGCGTCTACCTGGTGGCGCGGCTCTTCCCGATCTACGCACAGGCGGCCGGCCCACAATCACTCGCCGTGGTGGGCTACATCGGCGCGTTCACCGCTCTCTTCGCCGCGACCATCGCACTGACCCAGAACGATATCAAGGGCGTGCTCGCCTTCTCGACCATCAGCCAGCTCGGCTACATGTTCGCTGGCCTCGCCGTGGCGCCCACCAATGCCGTCGGCACGTTCCATCTGTTCACGCACGCCTTCTTCAAGGCGCTGCTCTTCCTGGGCTCCGGCAGCGTGATCCACGCCGTCGCCAATCAGGACATGCGCAAGATGGGCGGTCTGGCGCGCGCGATGCCGATTACGGCGTTCACCTTCCTCATCGCCACGCTCTCGATCTCCGGTATCTTCCCGCTCTCCGGCTTTTGGAGCAAAGACCCGATCATCGGCCTGGCCTGGGATCGCGGCAATTACGTCGTCTACGGCATGACGCTGGCGACCGCCGTGCTGACGGCCTTCTACATGTTCCGCCTATATTTCCGCACCTTCGGCGGAGTAGGCGGCGCGTTTGCTGGCTTCTGGGGCGACCAGCGCCAGTATCGCGGTGAGGGCCACCCGCACGAGTCTCCCTGGGTGATGACGCTGCCGCTCCAGATTCTGGCGGCGCTCACGGTGCTGATTGGGCTGGCGGGCTTCAGTTTTGGCGCCTGGCCGGGCATGAATCGCGCCTTTGCGGATTTCCTGTACGGCGGCGCGTCGGTAGGCTATGAGCCGGCGCCCCTGCCGGACACGCTCACGCTGGTTGGCCTGGCCGCCGGTGTCGTCGGCATCGTGGTCGCCTGGTCTGTCTATGCACTCGGTGCGATTCCGTCCGACGTGCTCATGCGCAATCCCGTCGGCGCCTGGGTCTACCGCGTGCTGTACCACCGTTATTACCTCGACGAGCTCTACATGCTGATCATCAAATACATCGTGATTGGCCTCTCCAACGGCGTGGTGCTCTTCGATCGGTACGTGATCGACGGTATCGTGAACGGCTCCGCCCGCGCGGTGCGCGGCCTGGGCGACCTGACACGCCGCTCCGAGACCGGCGAGCTGCAGAGCTACGGCGCGGCGATGTTCGGCGGCGCCCTGATCATCCTCATCGCGTTCTTCATCGCCATCGGCGCGATTGGCCGCTAACCAGGAGGGGAAAGGCACTCTCATCATGTTGCTCACCGCCATCATCTTCCTACCCCTGGTCGGCGGCCTCGTCGTGCTGCTGCTGCCCCAGCGCCTCGCCAGGTGGCTGGCCGCCGCCTTCACGCTGGTGGTCTTCGCCCTCAGCCTGTGGATGTATTTCGGCCGCACGGGCTTCGGCGACGTGTTGAACCCGCAGTGGTACGTCGATCAGCCCTGGATCAACATTTCGCTCGGCAGCTTCCACTTCAAAGTAGACTATGCGCTCGGGGCCGACGGCCTAAGCATGCCGATGATCATCCTCAACGGCCTGCTCTCGTTCCTGGCGGTGATCGGCTCCTGGCACACCGACCTGCGCCCGCGCTTCTACTTCGCGATGCTGCTCTTCCTCGAGACCGGCGTCATGGGCGTCTTCGCCGCCTTCGACCTCTTCCTCTTCATCCTGTTCTGGGAGGTCGAGCTGATCCCGATGTTCCTGCTGATCGGCATCTGGGGCGGCGCGAACCGCACCTACGCCGCATGGAAGTTCCTGCTCTTTACCCTGGTCGGCTCATCCTTTACCCTGGCGGGCATCTTCTTCATCTACGTGCAGACCGGCGCCAATGACGCCAAGTATCAATCCTACGCGGCCGCCGCGCCGCATATCGGCGGCAGCCTGCCGCTCTTTGGCGGCACCATCTCGGTAGCGCTGCTGCTCTTCTTGTTGCTCTTCGCCGGCTTCGCGGTCAAGCTCCCCATGTGGCCGCTGCACACCTGGCTGCCGGACGCGCACACCGAGGCGCCGACGGCGGTGAGCGTGTTGCTGGCAGGCGTGCTGCTCAAGATGGGCGCCTATGGGCTGATTCGCGTCTGCCTGGGCTTCGTGCCGCACGGCGCCAGCGAGTTCGCCCCGGTGCTCGGCGTGCTCGCCGCGATCAACGTCTTGTGGGGCGCCGGCGCCTCGCTTGTGCAGCGCGACATGAAGAAGATGATCGCGTACTCCAGCGTCAGCCACATGGGCTACGTGCTGCTTGGTGTCGCCGGTGCGGCGGTGGTGGGGGCGTCGCTACCAGACTTCCGCCAGGCGGCGCTGACGGGTGCGACGCTGCAAATGTTCACCCACGGCGCCATTACCGGCGCGCTCTTCTTCGCGGTCGGCGTGCTCTATGACAAGGCACATACCCGCGATATCGACGCCTTCGGCGGCCTCGGCGTGCGCATGCCAGTGGAGAGCACGCTCTTTCTCATCACCTGTTTCGCCTCGCTGGGTCTGCCGGCGCTCAGCGGCTTCGTCGCGGAGTTTCTGGTGTTCACGGGGACGTTTGCGCTATTGCCCATCCCCACGGTCTTTTCGGCCTTCGGCATCGTGATAACGGCGGGCTATCTGCTGTGGATGTTCAGACGCGCCTTCTACGGGCCGCTCAACCTGAAGTGGAGCTGGATCACGGACGCGACCCCGCGCGAGGCGTTCCCGCTGGTAGCGCTGGCGGTCGTGATCCTATTCGTTGGCATTTATCCCGCGCCCATAGTGGACTTACTGAAGCCCAGTCTGACACAGATCCTCAGCTCGGTGCAGCATGTGGCGGCGGTCCGTTAGGCCTTCTCTGGCAGGAGCACAACAGTGACATCTCATATCGACGCCGTGCAAGTCTGGATGCTCTCGCCCGAGCTGAGTGTCGTGGTGCTGGGCTTCATCGTGCTCGGGCTAGACCTGTTCACGAAGAGTCGAGCACTGATCGCCTGGGTCGCCATCGCCGGCCTGCTGGTGCCGACCTTCTTCACCATCTCGCTGGCCACCGATCTCTTTGGCAGCCATCCGACGCACGGCTTCTTTGGCATGCTGGTCGTAGATCAGTTCTCACTCTTCTTCAAGTTTCTCTTTCTGGGTGCCGGCTTTGGCGTGCTGCTCGTCTCGTATGGGTACGTGGGCAAGTACTTGCGCGCGACGATTGGCGAGTACTACAGCATCATCCTCCTCTCGCTCGCCGGCATGATGCTGATGGCGAGCACGGGCGAGCTCATCTCGATTTACATCTCGCTGGAGCTCACAAGCATCCCGCTGTACATCCTGGCGGGCCTCTCGCGGCGCGACGCACGCTCAGCAGAGGCGGCCATCAAGTACGTCCTGCTCGGCGCGATGTCCTCGGCGATTCTGCTCTACGGTATGGCGCTGCTGTACGGCGCAACCGGCAGCACCGACCTGAGCGAGATCTTCACCGCCGCGACACAGTCGCTGCACAGCAGCAATCTGCTGCTGTTGGCGGCGGACGCGCTCATCTTCGCGGGCTTCGGCTTCAAGATCTCGGCAGTGCCGTTCCACATGTGGGCACCGGACATCTACGAGGGCGCGCCCGCTCCCTCGACGCTGTTTTTCTCCGTCGGCTCGAAGGCGGCGGGATTCGCTGCCATTCTGCGCGTCTTCGTTGCCGGCGGGCTGGTGGCTTCGACCAGCAGTTATCTGTGGGTGATGGTTGCCGTTGTCGCCGCCGTCACCATGACGCTCGGCAACGTCGTGGCACTCTTGCAGACCAACATCAAGCGCATGATGGCCTATAGCAGCATCGGGCAGGCGGGCTACCTGCTCGTCGGCCTGGCCGCGGTCATGATACACAGCGGTGCTGGGGGCGACGCAGCAAAGGCCGCCGGCAACCTCGGTATCCTGACCTTCCTGGCGGTCTACGTCGTCACGAATATCGGCGTTTTCGCGGGCATCATCGCGTTGGCCGACGCCACCGGCAGAGAGAGCATTCGCGATTACGACGGCTTTGGCCGGCGCAGCCCGTTCATTGCCTTCGGGATGGCGCTGTGTCTGCTCTCGCTGGCGGGTATCCCGCCGATGGCTGGCTTCTTCAGCAAGCTCTTCATTCTCTGGTCGGCCTGGAACCAGGGCTCGGCGCTCACCTGGCTGGTCGTGCTTGGCCTCATCAACAGTGCCATCTCGCTGGTCTACTACGCCAACGTGATCTGGCGCATGTACACCGTCGAGCCAGCCAAACGGGACCGCTTGAGCACGCCGCGCACGGTGACCGTGACGATGGCGTTTTCCGTGGTCGCCATCCTGGCTCTGACCGTCGCCTTCGGCGTGCTGCTGAACAGCCTCGGCGCCGGCGCGAGCAGCCTGTTCACACTCTCGAAGTAGGCAGCCGCGCAGATCGGACAGGAGCACGAGCTCGCTGGCTGAAGGGAGGGGGACACATGCCCAGGAAAATGCAGGCGAGCGATAGCGGCGCCACGCCGAATGTGCTCGTCGCCGGCGAGATGGCGCCAGACTTCACGCTGCCCGATCAGGACGGTGTGGCCGTGCACCTGACCGATCTGCGCGGCAAACCCGTGATCCTCTATTTCTATCCCAAGGACGATACCCCCGGCTGCACGACGGAGGCCTGCGGATTCCGCGACGCCTGGCATGAGCTGAGCCAGGCGGGGGTCGTCGTGCTCGGGGTCAGCCGCGACAGCGTGCACGCGCATCGCAAGTTCGCCGACAAGTACGGCCTGCCCTTCACGCTGCTCTCAGATGAGGGCGGCAAGGTTGCCGACCAGTACGGTGTCTGGATCGAGAAGAGCATGTACGGCAAGACGTACATGTCCATGGCGCGCACGACCTTCTACATCCGCCCCAACGGCATGATCGGCCATGTTTGGACACAGGTACGTGCCGAGGGCCACGCGCAGAGCATCCTTGCCTACCTGGAAAAAGTCTGACCCGACTTCTCTATCCAGACCCGACCGGCGCGATGCCACCCGGCCTCGCGTCGTGGCGGGACCGTTGGCCCGTCAGGCCGCCTGCCCGCCACCACTGATGCTCGCCCGACGCTGCAACCGTACACGTACTCCTGCTTGCGGCTGGGCTGTTGGACGATCGCCAGGGCTTTAGCCCGCTGCCCACCTCGTGCGCCGGCAGGTCACTGCCGCGCTTGCCCAGCGCCAACCAGTATAACCCCAATCCGCTCCAGGCCTGCATCCGTGATCCATCTTCACTCACCTGCTGGCTGTGATGCTTAAAGCAAGCATAAAGGCAGTCACTGGCACGCGCATTGCACAACGCACCTCCGGATCGAAATGGATTCGGAGAGGAAGACATGGACCGTCACAACGCTCAATACGCACACCACGCGCTATCCGTCCCCGATGCGGGCCAAGAGCCTCACGAGCCTCACCAGCCGCGCGAGGATGCCACTCAACAGGAGCAGCCAGCGCGTCTGGAAGAACGAATTCTCGGCGTTTGCCGCCTCATGCGGCTGCTGGGCGCCGGTGGTATGGGCGAAGTGTACCTTGGGGAGCAGGTGCGCCTGGGGAATCGCCTCGTCGCCGTCAAAGTCGTGCCCCCCGAGCAGGCTGTCGCGCAAGGTGAGAACGCCGATCCGAATTTTGACGCGCGCTTCGTGCGTGAGGGCAAGCTGCTCGGCCAGTTCTCCCATCCCAACATTCTGCCGGTGCATGATAATGGCCTCGATGACGGCTATCTCTATCTGGTGATGCAGTACACGCCTGACGGTTCGCTCGCCGACGCCATCGGTGGCACCGCGCCGTACCGGCTCAACCTGCCCGCGCGCC
>Ga0070706_100001798_pt1 | contig 22203 bp, 13 predicted proteins | sample KBSK5501metaG_FD_65476 | JGI IMG/M metagenome (GOLD analysis project Ga0070706, IMG submission 65476) | Corn, switchgrass and miscanthus rhizosphere microbial communities from Kellogg Biological Station, Michigan, USA - KBS K5-50-1 metaG | ecosystem: Host-associated > Plants > Roots >... | reverse complement strand
TTAGTGTGTCCAAGAAGGACGATTTAGTGACGGTTTTCGATCTATCCGGGAGCGTCGAGATTGTCGATCTGATGCTCGTCGTGTCGCTTCGCTACGGCACTCCAGTCGCAAGTCCTGCGCGCCTATGACACGTTACGCTAACGCCTTTCACTATGAGCGCCGACGCACGCGTGCGGTGATGGTTGGCCAGGTCGGCGTGGGTGGCGCCAATCCTATCCGCGTCCAATCGATGATTACTTGCGACACCATGGACACAGAAGCCTCAATTGCGCAGACGCTGGAACTGGCGGTCGCTGGTTGCGAGATCGTTCGGATTACGGCGCCAACGGTCAAGGATTCGCGCAACCTCGAAAATATCGTCAAAGGTTTGCGCGACCGCGGCTGCGAGGTCCCGATTGTCGCGGACATCCATTTCAAGCCGGAAGCAGCACTGGAAGCGGCTAAGTGGGTGGACAAGGTCCGCATCAACCCTGGCAACTACGCCGACTCAAAAAAATTCGCGGTGCGGGAGTACACCGACGAGCAATATGCGGCGGAGTTGGCCCGGATTCGCGAACGTTTCTCGCCGCTGGTCGCGCTTTGCCAGCAGCGTGGGATTGCCATGCGAATTGGGACGAATCACGGTTCACTCAGCGATCGCATTCTAAACCGGTACGGCGATACGCCGCTCGGAATGGTGGAAAGCGCGTTCGAGTTTGCGCGGATCGCACGCGATTTGGATTATCACGCATTCGTGTTCTCGATGAAATCCAGCAATCCCAAGGTGATGATCGCGGCGTATCGGTTGCTGGCGGCGCGGCTGGATGAAGAAGGCCCAGACTGGAATTACCCGATTCACCTTGGGGTGACCGAAGCGGGCGAAGGGGAAGACGCCCGGATCAAGAGCGCGATTGGCATCGGTTCGCTGCTGGCGGACGGAATTGGCGACACCATTCGCGTTTCGCTCACGGAGGACAGCATCCACGAAATCCCGGTGGCGAAAGCATTAGTCGCGATGACTCAGAAAACGCCGAACGCCCAACGCCCAACGCCCAATGTCGAATTATCTTTCGACCCGTTTTCGTATCAAAGACGGGCGACGGGGACGATTGAGCGGGATGGGGTGCGCGTGGGCGGTGAAGAACTGATCCGCGTAGTGATTCGGCAAGCAAACTTCGACAAAATCGCGCACAAAATTGGGAAAATGGGCGATTACAAACCGGAGATCATTTACGAGAACGCCCAGATCGAGGAGGTCGATCCGCGCGACGATGGCGCCATCGCGCGCTTAAGCAAAAAGTCGAGTCCGCAGTTTGTGACGGTGAAGGATGATGTGGCTCTTCCCGTGATCACAGCATTTCGTCTGCTGGCGGCAAAGTTGCAGGCGCGGCACCCGATTCTGTTGAAAGACAGGCTCGGCCGCCGGTCGGCCGCAAATGACGAAGCCCGAATGACGAATGAAGGAAATGACGAAGCCCGAATGACGAATGACGAAAGAAGCCCGAATGACCGAATGACGAGAGAGCAAACGGAGGGCGATATTCGTCATTCGGATTTCGGCATTCCTTCGACATTCGACATTCGACATTCGTCATTCCTGCACACCTTGCTAATCGCTTCGACAAACATTGGCTCATTGCTATGCGACGGAATTGGCGATGCCGTTCTTGTTCAAGGCGAGGAAGCACCCGGGCAAGCATTACGCCTCTCTTATAATATATTGCAGGCCGCCGGCTCGCGGATTTTCAAAACCGATTATGTGGCCTGCCCGTCCTGCGGCCGGACGTTGTTCAATCTGCAGACCACTACGGCGCGCATTAAGGCCGCTACCTCCCATCTCAAAGGTGTTAAAATTGCCATCATGGGCTGCATTGTGAACGGCCCGGGCGAAATGGCGGACGCTGATTTCGGATATGTCGGAGGCGCGCCTGGCAAAGTCAATCTCTACGTCGGCAAGACGCCGGTGAAATTCAATATTCCCGAAGCCGAAGCGGTGGACCGTTTGCAGGATTTGATTCGCGAACACGGCAAATGGATTGAACCGGCGTTATCGCCGGCAATGGCCGAATCAAACCGCTAATACGCAGCAGTTTGGGTTAAACCCGGGCTTTCGAACCGCTTGCTCGATCGTTAGGTAGGATTCGAGCAGAGTGCGTGCTGCGAATTCGGTGTGCCGATTGAGATTGACTCGTTGGGCAACATCTTGGTAGGCTCGCGCTTTCGGAGGACAACCCGCAAGTCCGTAACCCCTTCTGACGCTTATGAAAAAATCTTGGCCTCAATTTGGAGTGATGTTGATCTTTGCTCTCGGCGTAATTCGCGCAGAGGCAGGAACGATATCATACGTCGCAATCCCAGCAGCCCAGAGTGACGCGAACTGCGGCATCAGCACTGATCACGGTTACACGAGCGCAGTGGATGGCGGCAACACCCGTGGCACCGATCGCATCATCAACGGAATCACGCTGTATGCCCTAACGGGCAACGGACAAAACAGCAGCACGGCCGACAATTGCACCTTAAACGCATTGTCTGGCACGCTGACCGACAGCGCAGTGACTTCCAAACGCATCCAGGCTGATGGGACAATGCGAGACGCATTGTCGGCCATGGTTGTGAATAACGGAGGCGGAGACAATTCGCAGCAGGAGATTGTGCTCGATCCTGAAAGTCTGGAAGAAGGCTCGACCTACGATCTGCGCGTCTATGTCTCCTCTTCCTCCGGCCAGAACAGGCAGGTTAGCCTTGCCTTTTTTGGGGACGGTCAAAACGCCGCTGAAACCGGATTTTTCAATGAAGATGACGCCCGGACTTCGGCGGGGGGATTTAAGGATGCCAATCAAGTCTACTACATCAATTTTCGTTACACTTGGGACGGGGATTCGACGCCGGGAATTACGATTACGCAAAGATCCGGCGGCGCCCCATTCTGTTTATATGCGCTGACGAATGAGCTTGTTTCAGAAGGCGGCGGAGGAGCCGCTGCCGGAGAAGAGACAGCCGCAGCCGGCGCGGCTGGTGGAGGAGCAGAGGCCGCGGCTGGCGGAGGAGTGGGGGCCGAGGGTCAACAGGGCGAGGGGCTGAGCAGCGGTCTTGTCGATCAAGAATCGGACGAGGTCGGAGTGCAAAGCGATGATTTTTATAATAGCGAGTCGCTCAACTCCCATGGGCGCTGGATTAAACTATCAAAGTGGGGCACCTGCTGGCAGCCCACCGACGTTCCCGAGGGTTGGTGTCCGTACACAAATGGAAACTGGAAGGAGTGCGATGATTGCGGTTGGACCTTCGACTCCGACGAACCGTGGGCGTGGGCCTGCTATCACTACGGGCGATGGTGCAAGGTAAAAACAGGATGCGGCTGGGCCTGGGTCCCGGGCAAGGTTTGGGCGGCTTCGTGGGTGTCGTGGCGGAGAGGCCGGGACGAGTCCTCATGTTCGTGCATCGGCTGGGCGCCATTGCCGCCTGAAGCCGGCTGCGAGTTCGGTGTTGGCATTAGCTCCTGGGTGGATGAGACCTGCAATATCGGGCCTGAGTGTTACACCTTCGTCAATATTCGTGATTTTGGCTCCGATTCTTATTGGGGCTGCGGCTGCATTTACGAGCGCTCGCGCAACACGACCATCATCATCGACACGTTTAATTGCACCAACATCTGCCACACTCGGATCGGCACTTACTGCGGCGGGCCTGATTTTAATTGGTGCAACACCGAAATCCGTAGGCGTGGCGGTAGAGAGTGCGGCAAGATTTATGTCAACCGCTACGATAACGCCGGGAAATTGGGTGGAAAATTCGCGAGGCGCGAAGGCAATCAACTCGGCCTGGTCTCGCCGCGGATCAGGGGCGAAAGAAATCCCAAGCATATGCCCAAAACGGCGGAGAATGTCGGCGCCAACAAAATTGACCACGGTTGGGGCGGCGTAAACAAGAAGCAGGAAGGCGAGCTGAAGCAGCACATCGCGCAGGAAACCAAAGGCAAGAATCCGAAGAATTCGCCGGCGACATTACCTCCTGACGTTGCTCAGAAATTAGGCAAGCAGCACGGCGCCCGAGGCGCGGCCCAAACGGGTCAGGCTGGAGCGGGCACTCTGCACCCGGGAGGTAAGGGCAAAGGAAAAGCCCAGGGGGCGGGACTCCAAGCGGGCGCCGCCGGCCAAGGGCAGGCTCAAGGGGGCTTCAATCAGCATCCTGGCAAAGGAAAAGGGCAGGGGGCGGGGCGGCAAGGTGGTGCGGTTGGCCAAGGGCAGGCTCAGGCAGGCTTCGATCAGCATCCTGGCGGAAAAGGGAGACGCAAGGGTCAGGGTCAAGTTGGAGGTGCCAACGCAGCCGCGGGTGGCGCTGGCCAAGGCCAACACCCGGGAAAAGGAAATCGAGGACGCGGTCAAGCGGGCGCCGCCGGTCGTGGTGCTGGAGCCAATGCACTACAGGGAGGTAATCAACAAGCTGGTGGATTCCAGGGAGGCCGTCATCCCGGTCAGTCGCTGAAAAAACAGAAAGCGCTTCAAGGCGGGGCAGGGCCAGCTGGCGGTGGCGCCGGCACGGCGGGAGGCGGTGGTCAGGCTGGTCAGGGCGGGAAACACAAGGGCCGAGGAGCTCAAGGCGCTGGTCAAGCGGGTGGTCAACAGGCTGGAGCGGGAGCGCCGCAAGGGACTGCTGCGCAGGGCGGTGGTGGACAGGGCCAAGGGCGCACTGGTAAGGGTCGCCACAAACAAGGTCAGGGGCAGATGGCGCAGCAAGGTCAACAAGCCCAAGGCGGTCAGACTGCAGGTGGAGGTGGGGGCCAAGGCAAAGGTCGTCGGCGACAGCAACAGCAGCAACAAGCGCAGGGTCAAACGCAATCCTATGGCCAAGGTGCCGGTGGAGGTCGTCGGCAGCAACAACAGTATCAACAGCAGCAGCGGCAGCAACAGCAGCAGCAACAGCAACAGCAACAGCAGGGCGGACGTAAAGGCAGGAAAGGAAAGCCCACGCCGGCGCCGTATTGAGATATAGCAACAAGAGTTTCCAACGAGCTGACGCGGGATACCATTTCCGGACCACTACCATTCCGCCTCGAGGCCACTATCCCGCATCCAAAGTCGCCGTTACGGCTGTTCAAAACCGGATTCTCGGCCTCAAGAGAATTGAGATCTCCCTATTCAATCTAGGGAGCTCGTTAGCGGGTCGCATTGTATTTTGCGACGCCTGCTGACCCGTGCTCTACGTGAGCACAAACTCGAAAAAGGGCGAAACTCCACCGTAAACGCCACGGGTTAAATAAATGGGGCCGGTATGCGTCTAATGAAAATGAGGAGGGTAATTATGGGAAAATTAGCGTTACTACTGGCAGCTTTATTCTGTACAAGCGGCATCTTCGCGACCACAGCGAGTGCAATCGGGGTCTCCATAGAGGTTGGCGATCAACCGTATTATCTCCACGGCCCGGGTTATTATGTCGGGCACGTCTACTATGTCTGGATTCCGGGACATTGGGCCTGGCGTCATCATCACAGGTACTGGATCCACGGGCATTACGCGCCGCGGTAATAACGGCGATCACCTAACAGAAGACACAGCACCACCCCGTCCTAGCGGGGCGGCGTGAGTCCGGCTGGGCGACCCAAGCTTGGGTGGGCCGCAGTCGTGCTCTTTCTTTTTGGTGGATGTCCATGGCTTGGCTTCCACTGTTGACGCGGCGGGCCAACGCGGGCATATTTCGCGCTCATTTAACGGCAGGGCCAGGCGGCCGCCCCGGCGACCTGCCGCTGTCACGCGGGAACCGGAGCTGCTACTCTGCCAGGCAAGACCTCCATGGATAAGATCCGTAACATCGCCATCATTGCACACGTTGATCACGGCAAGACCACGCTCGTAGATCAATTGCTGCGCCAATCCGGGACGTTCCGCGCCAATCAAAAAGTCGAGGAACGCGTCATGGATTCGATGGATCTTGAACGCGAAAAGGGTATCACCATTCGCGCCAAAAATGCCTCATTTCAGTGGAATGGCTATCGCATCAACATCGTAGACACGCCGGGGCATGCCGACTTCGGTGGCGAAGTCGAACGCATTATGAAAATGGTCGATGGCGTATTGCTGGTGGTCGACGCCCATGACGGCCCGCAGGCCCAGACGCGCTTCGTGTTGCGCAAGGCACTGGAGAATAACGCCGCTCCAATTGTCGTGATTAATAAAATCGACCGGGAGAATGCCCGGCCGCACGAGGTTCTCGACATGGTTTTCGATCTTTTTGTTGAACTGAAAGCCACCGACAAGCAGCTGGATTTTCCGATTATCTACACGAGCGCCAAAAATGGCTTCGCCATGCGGGAGTTGTCCGCCGCAGCGGATCCGTCCGGTGGCGGACACGAGAACGGCCAGGATATGACTCCGTTGTTTGAAGCGATTGTGCGTCATGTGCCTCCGCCGGCGGTCTCGCCGGAACCATTTTTTCGAATGCTGGTCTCAAATCTCGATTACAGCGATTATCTCGGGCGCATCGCACTCGGCCGCATCGTCAGCGGTCGTGTCAACGTCGGGGATTCAATCGTTTGCATTCATCGCGACGGGAATCGCGAACGTGCCGTTGTCACCGCCCTATTTACTTATGCCGGACTGGAGCGAGTCGAAATCAAGCATGCCAGCGCCGGCGACATCATCGGCTTGACCGGGTTTGAGGAAACGTACATCGGCGAAACTTTAACCGACAGGGAAGAGCGGACCCCGTTGCAATTTGTCGATATCGATCCGCCGACTATTCGGATGAGGATTTTGGTCAATGATTCACCATTCGCCGGGCGGGAGGGAAAATTTGTGACGGCACGTCATCTCCGCGAGCGGTTGATTCGCGAGACCCGCGGAAATGTCTCGCTCCAAGTGGCCGATACCGAAACGGCGGGCGCATTTGAAATTAATGCGCGTGGTGAGATGCAGATCGCAATCTTGGTCGAGCAAATGCGGCGCGAAGGGTACGAAGTTTTGATTTCACGGCCCGAGGTCATTTTCCATCGGGACGAAAATGGCAACCTCCTGGAGCCGATCGAAAATCTCTATGTCGACGTCCTGGAGGAAAATCTAGGCGACGTCATGCAAGCGGTGGCAAACCGCAAGGGCGAAGTCACCCACACTGTTCATCACGCGTCGCGGGTTTCCGTTGAGGCCTTGATCCCGACTCGCGGATTGATCGGATTTGAAACGGAGCTGGTAAATCTTACGCGAGGAGAAGGCGTCATGAGCCATTTATTTAGTGAGTACGCTCCCTTTAAGGGCGAAATGGCTGGGCGCAATCGGGGCGTTATGGTTTCGATGGAATCGGGCACGAGCACCGGTTACGCGCTGAATAATATTCAAGAACGTGGCCGACTTTTTATTGCCCCGCAGGAAAACATCTACGCCGGCATGATCATCGGAGAGAATGCGCGCCCTGACGACCTGCCGGTCAATCCATGCAAGGCCAAACATCTCACCAACATGCGCAGCCAGGGTGAAGGAAAAGGCATTCAGCTTGAATCGCCGCTCCGTATGAGTCTCGAGCGCGCAATCGAGTTCATCGACGTCGATGAGTACGTCGAAGCGACGCCCAAATCATTGCGTTTGCGTAAACGGATTTTGGACGCGACTGCGCGAAAGCGCGCCACCATGGCGGTCGCTTAGTTGGTTGACCAACCAAATCCCTGTTGCGCTCGGGATCGCAGTAGGCACCCGGCCGTGGTCATTCCGGCTCGTTAGGCGCGGAGGCTGGCGACGAGAATGTCGATCTTCGTGCAGCGGCGAATCGGCCTCCTCGAGCAAGGCGCGGATTGCGTTAATTCCCAAATATTTCCTAATAAATTGAGCTTGACGTGTTTGCGCTAGATCGGTCAGTCTCCACCGTTTCTTCAACTCTGCGTAAATATTTATGAAAACTACTGGCTGGTTCACTCGTTCAAATCCCGTTAAGTCACCCTTGCGCATCGCGACTGCGGGTGCGCTCTTCATCGCAGCGGTAATCGCTTTCCTGGCGGCAACCAATACCGCAACGGTGCGCGCAGGAAGTACCCAAACTTATATCGTCCTTTATAAAACGCAGTCTGTTTCGAGCGATGCCGCCAATGCTATCGCAAAAGCTGGTGGCACCCTGGTCGCCAATTACAACGCCATTGGCGTGGTGATCGCGCGCTCGTCTAACGATGCGTTTCGCAGCAACCTGATGAAGAACTTTGACGTTCAGGGCGTGGCGGCAACTGAAAAGTTCGCGACGCGGCTATCGGATGATGCGGATGACGCAGCCGTAGCCATAACGCCGAACACTCCTGCGCCCGGCAGCGACCCCCTCTCCGGCCTGCAGTGGGACATGGACCAGATTTCTGCGCCGCAAGCCCATGTCATCAACGGCGGTAGCTCGTCAGTCCTTGTCGGCGATATTGATACAGGTCTCGATTATACGCATCCCGACCTCGCCGCGAATGTGGATGATGCTGCCAGCGTGAACTGCGTATCGGGCGTCCCCGTGCCAGGGGCGGTCGCGGCGAACGATGACAATGGTCATGGCACTCACACTGCCGGCACGATTGCGGCGGCGTTGAATGGAATTGGCATTGTGGGCGTCGCGCCAAATGTCAGGATCGCAGGCATCAAAGCCGGCAATGCAGCGGGCTTCTTTTTCCCTGAAGCCGTCGTGTGCGCGTTCATGTGGGCAGCCACACACCACATCAATGTTACTAACAACAGTTACTTCGCGGATCCGTGGCTCTTTAACTGCCGCAACGATGCCGAGCAGCGCGCGATTTGGAACGCAGAGCGGCGCGCCATCAGCTATGCTATCTCCAAAGGCGTCGTCGTCGTCGCAGCGGAAGGAAATGAAGCGGATGATCTCGCGCATCCAACGCAGGACGCGACCAGCCCGGATGACACGACCCCGGTGCTGCGGACCATTCATAACGATTGCGCCGTTGTCCCCGTCGAGGTACCGGGCGTGATCGGTGTGACAGCGAATGGAAACTTGCAACTCAAGTCGTTCTACTCGAGCTACGGCGTGGGCACCGCGGATGTAATCGCCCCCGGTGGCGATTCTATCTTGCAGCGCACCGCTGCTGCACCGAACGGACGTGTGCTTTCGACTTGGCCTGCCGCTCTCATCAATAACTGCAGGCGGAAGGTCTTTGATGGGGCTGCGACCTACTGCTACCTGCAAGGCACCTCGATGGCATCGCCGCACGCCGCGGGCGTCGCTGCGCTGATCGCAAGTCGGGGCATGACAAGTCCGGGTGCTATCGCAGCTAAATTGCAAAACACAGCTGATCCGATTGACTGCCCACCTGACCCTTCAGTTTATGCGCCCTTTCCAGCAGTGGACAATGGCGCGCCGCAAGAGTGTCAAGGCGCCCTGGGCTACAACTCGTTCAACGGGCACGGCCAAATCAACGCGTTGAGCGCGGTCACACAGTAAGATTTACAAAGCGAGCTACGTTGTTGGGGTCGGTTTACACCGACCCCATTTTTTTTTGTCAATCCATTCAAGCCAAACATCTCACAACCTGCGCAGCGCTAGGGCGAGGGAAAGGGCAATTCAATTGGAGCGCCGCTGCGGATAACTTTGGAACGTACCATTCGAGTACATCGGTCCGGATGAATTGGCCGAAGCGACGCAAAATTCGCTCCGTTTACGTAAACGGATTTTGAACGCGGCTGCGCGGAAACGAGTCGCGGCAAACCCGCCTTAGTCACGGTCTAACAAGTTGAATCGGCGCGGCTCCGTCGATCCGTTCTTGTCTCATTGTCGATGCGGTCTGATTTCGCTGTAGGCGATGACCTGACAATTATTACGAGAATAACGGGGGACGCCAGCGCTGGGTGCCGCCTAGTAACTGTACCAGCGGAGTTTACCCATCAAACATTACGAAAATGTAATGAAAAAAGTCTCGACCTGTTTAGCAGCGATCAGCCAATCTGATTATTCGCTCAACTCGTTCTTCTTAATACTCAATTCTATGAAAATTCCTTACTGGCTTACTCGTTCAAATTCTCTTCTGTCATATCTCCGGATAGCGACTGCCGGATCCCTCATCATTGCCGGTATGGCAATGGCCTTAGTTACGGCAACAACCACCGGCGTGCGGACGACCGGCAACGGCTGGTCCAAGGCCCGCCCCACAGCTCTGTTAGCCGGAAAGCTGACGTCTCAGGACCTGGCCGGTAAGGGTGGGGAGCCGGGCGATAAAGATGGGATCAATCGCGCGGCGCAGGAGGCGTACCGCCACCGCGCGTATCCGGCCGCCGTAGTTCGAATTGCGGACACGCGAAACGCTCAGAAGGCTTGGTCGAAAATTAAAGCAAAGTCAGCGGCGGCGGGAGTAAACGCGCAGGGGCAGTGGACTCTGATTGGCCCTAGCATTGCGAGCTATCCCGGAACTCTAACATTCACCGGCCACGATTACATCGCGTCGGGTCGCACGACGGCGCTTGCAATCGCGCCGAATTGCACGCAGGCCAAATGCCGCCTCTACCTGGGCGCCGCTGGCGGAGGAATCTGGCGGGCGGACAACGGTCTTGCGACGTCGCCCAACTGGACGTTTGTCTCGGACAGCTTCGCCACGAACGCGATTGGCGTGATCACGCTTGATCCGAGTGACCCGACCGGCAACACACTCTACGTCGGCACAGGCGAGCCCAACGGTTCGGGCGACTGCAACTCAGGTCTTGGCATCTACCAATCGACTGACGGTGGCAACAACTGGACCCATCTTGTCGCCAACACGAGCGTCGCCGCCGCAATGGGCTGCGGGGCCACGCCCGTCATCGGTCCGTACAGCGGGCCAGCATTCGACGGTCGATCGATCAGCTCGATCGTGGTCAATGGGAACACCCTTTACGTCGGCTCAGCCCGGGGCGTCCTCGGCGATGGGGTGCCGACCGGAGGCGAATTCACGCAGAATCCCAACTTCCCGCCTGTCGGTCTCTGGAAATCGATTGACGGCGGCGCGACCTTCACGTTGATCGGAAGCCCCGTTCCGGTTTGCAATAATCCGCTGCTTCCCGGCGGTGCGTTCCTCTCGAGCTTCGGCTCCCTTCGTGGGGTGAATGACGTTGAATTCGATCCTTCGACGACTAGCACCATCTACGCGGCCGCCTTTGGCAGGGGTATTCGGCGCTCGACTGACAGCGGCGCGAACTTTGTGCAGATCTTTAAGCCAGCCAGCTCCTCGAGCGCGGATCGGACAGAGTTTGCCGCCACGCATCTATCGAACGGGAAAACGCGAATCTACGCTGGCGACGGCGCCAACAGCTCGACCGGCACTGCATTCTACCGAACAGATGACGGCACCCAGTCCGCGAGCGGGCTCTTTGACGGGACGAACAATACTGCCGCGTGGAAGAAGTTAACGAGTTCTGATCGGACGAATCCCTACTATGCAACGTTCAACTACTGCACATTTCAGTGCGTCTACGACAACTTCGTCGTCACACCTCCCGGTCACCCGGATGAGGTCTACGTCGGCGGTTCGTACCAGTACGGCGAGTACGGCTTCCGATCGAACGGCCGCGCGGTGGTGCGCTCCACGGACGCCGGCGAGCATTGGTCCGACATGACCTTCGATGCGACGACGCCCCCGGTGCCTCCAGGTAGCTACGCATCCACCTATCCGCCCATGTTGGTCGCGCCAAATGGCATGCACCCGGACCAGCACGCGCTCGTCGTGAATCCCAGCAACACCGGCGAGTTCTTTGAGGCCTCCGACGGCGGTGTCGTCCGCTCGAGTGGCTCGTTTACCGACATCACGTCTCAATGTGACGACAGGTTTAACGCGGGGCTTATCGGCTCCTTGAGCAGGACGGCCTGCCATAATCTGTTGTCGGCCGTGCCATCGCACCTGTTCAGCTCGAACAAAGGGCTTTCGACGCTCCAGTTCTCCACCTTGTCCGTTGATCCGACAAATCCGAAACATTTGCAGGGCGGGACGCAAGACAATGGAACGTTCGAGACTTACGGCTCCGCTGTGGTGTGGCCGCAGATTATCTACGGCGATGGCGGCGAGTCCGGGTTCGACATCGGCAACCCGGCGATTCGCTTCAACCAATTTTTCTCGCCGTTCACCGACGTAAACTTCCAGAACGGCGATCCGACCAAGTGGGTCATCATCGGCGGTCCGCTCGCTCAAAGCGGCGAGGCCGTCGAATTCTACTGGCCGGAGCTGATGGACCCGACGGTCTCGGGCACAATGTATACCGGGCTCCAGCACGTTTGGCGCACGTTCGATAACGGTGGTAGCCAGGCATATTTGGAGGCGAACTGCGCCGAATTTACGGTATCAGCTGACAACCCCGCCTGCGGTGACTGGGTTCCACTCGGCGGCTCGAATGGCGACCTGACAAGTTCGTTCTGGGGTGATCGGGATCAGACCCTTGGCTTTACGCCCATCATTTCGCAGGTCGAACGGTTTCCGGGCGACACCAGCACAATGTGGGTTGCAACCGATTCGGGCCGGCTCTTCATCACGAATAATGCAAACACGGCGAATCAAGACAATGTGACTTACACGAGGGTCGACTCGCTCGCATCGAACGACCCGGAACGCTTCATTAGTTCGGTCTATATCGATCCGGCGAACAAGAACCACGTTTGGCTTTCTTATTCGGGCTACAACGCTCACACGCCAACTACTCCGGGCCATGTGTTCGAGGTGACCTACAACTCAACTGCCGGTACGGCGACATGGACCGACCGGAGCTATGATCTCGCCGACCTGCCGATCACAGATCTCGTCCGGGATGACAAGACAGGCGATCTCTACGCCGCCAGCGACTTCGGCGTGATGAAGCTCGCCAATGGCGGGAGCACCTGGATAGAAGCGGGCGGCGGCCTGCCCAAGGTCGAAGTCTCCGCTCTGACTATCGTGCCGAACTCGCGTTTACTCTATGCCGCGACCCACGGACGCAGCGCTTGGAAACTGACACTTCCGTAAAGGTAAAACGTAGTTTACATACTGGGCGGGGTGGTCAGTCTACCCCGCCCAGTTTTTTTCTGGAGGTAGTGTATGTTCGCCAAAAACGTGATTCGCGGGTGCGTTTTATTGATGCTGATCGGCAGTGCCCTGTTGAGTGATCCTGTGCCGCCAGGATTTGTCGAGGGGCATTTGAAGATTTTTCCGCTCAGGGACGTCAACCTTGCCGATGACGGCAACGCGGAGAAGACGGTTACCGAAGCGCCCTATGCTGAATATCCCCTAGTCGTGTTGACACGCGACGGGAAAAAAGAAATCACGCGGATGACGGGGGATCGCAACGGTAACTATCGCGTCGAGCTGCCCCCGGGGGATTACATCCTGGACGTGGGAGCACGCACACCGAAGCGGCCAAAACCTCGACCCTTCACCGTTGTCTCGAGGCAGACGGTTCGCATCGATATGAGCATCGATACCGGTATTCGTTAATAGGTTTTATCGATTCGGAGAAGTGCGGATAATTTGCCCAATCCTTCTCCCGCAGCGCGGGATCAGAATGACGGCTTCTTGTTGCTTGCATCGATAGGTCATTCCGAGCCTAGCCTGCCCTGAGACCTCGAGAAGCTGGGCTTCCTCGGGACGGCCAATGAACCTCCTCTCTCACTAGCGAATGCCTCAACTTCATTGGCAACAAGATGCGAGATATTGGCGTGCTGCGTAGCTCTGTCATGTCGACCGAAGTGTCCCGCCATGGCGGGATCACTATTCTCCGAACACCTGGTCGCCGATATCCCGATATAAACCCAGAAACTGTAATCGCGTGCCACAGCTCGAAATAGAAAGAGATTTCTCCACTTCGGTCGAAATGACAAGATGCCAAACTCGGCCTGCGTATCACGCGCTCAAAGTCATATCGACCGAAAGCTTACCCTGAAACCTGCAGAAGCCGGCACTTCTTCGGGACAGCCACTGGACGGCCTTCCCACCAAACAAATCCTCAAGTTCATTGGCAGCGCAGTCGAACGGGAGGAATTCGGTTTACGGGCGACACAAACCAGGATTTAACCGCGCCTAACAAGTCGGCTTTCGGGAACCATGGTTTTGCGGCGACTTTTTCATTAGAAAGTCGCAAAATATACTTAACCCTCGTTAGGAATTAGCTCCGCAAGCGGCACTTAGTTATTAACATTACCAAAATGTAATCAAAAAAATCGCGACCGGTTTTGCGGCGATCAGCGAATTCTAATCGCTAATTGTGCACTCTGACTGTGTACTCAACTCGTCGCTCTCAATACTAAAATCTATGAAAACTCCTCGATGGTTTAGTGGTTCAAATTCTTTCCGGTCAACCCTGCGAATTACCCTCGCGGGCTCTCTCGTTATTGCCGCCGCGGCTCTGGGCTACACGGCCGTGAAAATCTCCAGCCCGCCATCGCTAGCCAAGTCAGAGGTTAAGAGGCAAGTTAGCGATAGGTTCCGAAGCCATTTCGAGACGCTCCTCGGCCGCGAAAAATCCAGCGGCGAGGGATCGCGGCTGGATGGTTTTGCGCAGGAAATGTACGACAACACTGCGTATCCAAGTAAGTTTATCGCAGAGGCCCAGCGGAAGGGAGCCCACAACGCGGCCAAGGCGCTGAATCAGCTGGCCCCTGCGGCTGCCGCAAGCTGGCAGCCGCGCGGGCCGAACGGTGTCCCGGCGTCAGCCACTGTCGTACGCGAGTCCACGGCAGGCACTTCGGCGACGATCTTCTCTGGTCGTACAACCGCGATCGCAGTATCGCCGGACTGCAGCCTAGCTAGTTGCACCGTTTACATCGGGGCAGCCGGTGGCGGCGTGTGGAAAACGACCAATGCCCTCGCCTCTAACCCGAGTTGGACTCCGGTGAACAACGGGCTTACGTCGAACGCCATCGGTTCCCTTGTGTTCGATCCGAACGACGCGATTCACAACACGCTTTACGTCGGAACGGGCGAGCCAAACGGCTCAGGCGACTCCGAGGCGGGCGTCGGGCTATTTAAGACAACCAACGGCGGCAGTTCATGGTCGCCGATCTCTGGCGCCACCGCGGTGGCGACAGGCCGTTCAATCGGTGCAATTGCTGTCGATCCAGCCAACGCCAACCACATCTTCATCGGCACCGACGTAGCACGCCATGGCTCGTCCTCTTCCAACGGCGGCCGCTTTACGCCGCCCGGGTCGGCCCCGGTCGGCCTCTATGAGTCGACAAACGGCGGAGTCACGTTCACGGCCAAAGTGATCCTGCCGCAGGACGCCGTCAGCCCGGGCAGTGCGACTGGAGGTGATTTTTTCCGCGCCGGTTGCTCACACATCGAGCTCTACCGCCCGAGCACCGTGACGCAAGTCTACGCTTCGTTCTTTGACTACGGCGTCTTCCGGCGCGGGTCGCCGCTTGACGCAAGCTCGACAACCTTCTACCAGGTCTTTGGCTCTGGTGGCGGCGGCACTGTTGACGCCTCGAGTGTCTCACGAACCGAATTCTCGCTCGCGCCGAACGGCTCGGCCCTTCGTATCTACGTCGGAGACGCTGATGCCTCGGGGCTCGGCACGCTGTACCGGGTGGACAATGCAAACGTCGCGGCCACGACGCTCTTCAACGGAACGAGCAACGTTGGCTGGACATCCCTCTCCAACTCGGCCAAGGGCACGCCCGGCTTCTCTTCCTACAACTACTGTGGCGGACAGTGCACGTACGATATGCCGGTCCATTCGCCGCCCGGCTTTCCGGACATCGTCTACATCGGCGGCGCCATGCAGTACAACGAAGGTGTCTTTACCGCGCATCCGGCCTCGAACGGGCGTGCCGTGCAACGCTCCCCCGACGCTGGAGTCGATTTTACGGATATGACGATCGACTACTCCCACCATCTGAGCCTGCACCCCGACCAGCATGCGATCGCTGCGACACCGTTCAATCCGGACATTGTCTTCATCGCCAATGATGGCGGTGTCTGGAGGCTGGACGGAACATTCTCCGATGCCTCCGATCAATGCAGCAGCCGCGGCTTGACGGGCGCGGATTTGACCGATTGCCAGATGTGGCTTCGGGCGATCCCGACCTCGACCGCGTCGCTGAACAACGGCTTGCAGACGCTGCAGTACCAGAGCATCTCGCTTAATCCTGCGAACCCGCTGACCGACTGGCTGGCCGGCACGCAGGACAATGGCACGCACGCCTTCCAAAACGGCAGCTGGTTCGTCACCGTCTTCGGCGACGGCGGTCAGTCTGGAACCAACCCCTTCCACTCGAACATCCGTTTCCATACCTACTTCGCTGCGCAAGTGGACGTGAACTTCCACGGCGACAGCGAGACGGGGTGGGATTGGATCGCCGACCCAATCGCCTTCGTCGAACCTCAATCCTTCTACATCCCGATGATCTTCGACCCGAACGTGGACGGGACGATTTTCGCCGGCCTCAACTTCGTCTGGCGAACAACGGACAACGGTGGCAACCCGTCGCAGCTGGACAAACATTGCAATGAACTGACCGGCGACTTCCCATCGGGATTCACGTGCGGTGACTGGGTGCGATTGGAGAACATAAATTCCACTTACGCTCTCGGTAATGGAAGCCACTGGGGTACCGACAAGAGAGCCGGTGGCTTCGTCGTCGCGACGGTGCGGGCTCCGAGCGACAACGGCACCCTCTGGGTCGGGACGCGGCGGGGTCGTGTCTTCGTGGCGTCGAATGCGAACGCCGTGAAACCCAACGATGTCAGCTTCAACCGCATCGACACTTCGGCGCAGCCGGCGCGGTTCGTGAGCGGCATCGACGTCGACCCTCAGAACCCGAACCACGCCTTCCTGTCGTACTCAGGCTACAACGCGTACGCCACAGCCGCGGGCACTGCCACCGGGCATGTCTTCGAGGTCACATACAACCCCTCGACCCACTCGGCGACGTGGTCCGGCGATCTCGCCGGGAATCTGGGCGACCAGCCTCTGACCGGTATCGCTGTAGATTGGCAGACAAACAACGTCTACGTCTCCACTGACTTCGGCGTCTTCGTGCGAACCGGCGCGACGACTTGGGCGACGGCGGCTCCTGGCTTGCCGCCCGTCACTGTCTTTGGCCTAACGATCAACGTCGGGTCTAGAGTGCTCTATGCAGCAACTCACGGCCGCAGCATCTGGAGTCTGGGCTTGTAATAAAGCTGGTTTCGCAAATGGGCGGGATAGGTAAAGTCTATCCCGCCCATTTTTTTGGGAGCCATGGTATTCAAGTACTTAATTTCAGGTTGCTTCTTTTTGATTCCGTTTGGCTGCGTTGCGTCCGATAACGCCGCGCCGCAAGGTTTTTTGGAGGGACATTTGCAGATCACGTTCCTCGGGGCCGCTCAAGACTCCGATCAAATGCCGCGACCGGCAGGTGGGCCTGAAACGTACGCTGAGTATCCGCTGCTGATCTTGAGCCAGGACGGGCAAAAAGAAATCGCGCGGGTAACTGCAGACGAGAATGGAAACTATCGCGCTGCGCTGCCGCCGGGCGCTTATATTCTGGATGTGCAAGGACGCATACCCAAGCGGCTGCGGGCGAGACCGCAAGAGTTCACAGTCGTCTCCAATCAAACGGTCCGCGTCGATATGAGCATTGTCATTGGCTTTCGCTAACGAATAGACATTTCGACGCCATAAATGCGGGAAGCCGGCGAGTAGTAGAGATTTTTCTCCCGCGACGGCGGGATAAGGCAATGCACATTTCACTGAAAGAAAGTAACTGGCCTAACAAGCCGCAAGGGGGGGTGGAGCTCTCCTTAGGGCGCCGTAGCCATGGCGAAGGTGGCCGAGCTCGACATTAAGAGCTGCCTGCGTAGAGGTAACCGCGACCCCAACGCAGATTTGAGCTAGATAGTGAGCCAAACATTGAATAAGCGCGCCTAACGATCGGGCGCTGAAATTCAACAGGTGCCTTTTACGCGTTTGCGAAAGCGAATTTTCGGATGCGTTCGCGCGAAAAAGGGAGGCGGCAAGGTGGCTTAGCCTGGTATAACAAGTCGAATGGGTGGCACCGCGTCAATCCGTTCCTGTTTTATTGTTGATGCCGCCTGCTTTTGCTGTAGGCAGCTGCCTTTCAGTTCTTACGAGAATAACGGGAACGCCTTGCGTCTGAGTGCCGCCTAGTAACTGTACCAGCGAAGTTTACCCTCGAACATTACGAAAAGGTAATGAAAGAAAATCTCGACTTGTTTACCGGCGATCAGCCAATCTGATCGTTCACTCAACCGTTCTTTTCAATACTCAAATCTATGAAAACTCCTCGTTGGTTTAGTCGTCCAAATTCTTTTCTATCATATCTACGTACCGCAACCGCAGTAACGCTAATGTCTGCCGCGGCAGCAATGGCGTTCGTCGCCGGCGGCGACAAGCTCGTTAGCGTCAGCAGCCCGCCCTCGCAGGACCGCGTGGCTATATCCAAGATTGCCGGCGAACCAGACGGCATATTGACAAGCGCCCGCACCACACCGGGCGAAGGGCCAGTAGGCGGTTATGAAGCGTACAAATCCGCAGCACGGACTTATCCAGCGAACGTGATTCCGCCATGGATGGTGGAGAACGCCAAGAACACTTTCAACAAGATTGCCCTCAACGGCGACCCGAACGGAAATAACCATTGGAACGCGTATGGACCAATTCAGCATTCCATCGAGCCCGGTGTGCTGGCATTTTCAGGGGCCACGGACGCAACGGCCAGCCGCGACACGGCGCTAGTCATTGCTCCGACTTGCGTGCCAGGCAATTGCCGCCTCTGGGTTGGCACTTCTGGAGGCGGAGTGTGGCGGACTAACGACGCCCTGGCCTCCGATCCGACGTGGACGTTTCTGACCCCCGATCTTGCGCAGAATTCGGTTGGCGCGCTCGTTGCCGATCCGAACGATGCCAGCGGGAACACGCTTTACCTCGGCACGGGCGAGGGGAACCGCTGTTCGTCCGGTTGCGAGGCGGGCGTCGGTGTTTACAAAACCACGAACGGCGGCAACACCTGGACGAAGCTTCCCGACGCTTGTGTCAGCAACACGACCTATTCCTGCGTGAACTCGGGCGACGCCTTCTTGGGGCGCGGGATCAACCGGATCGTCATCGACCCGACCAACCCCAAGCATATCTTCGTCGGCTCCGCGCTCGCGATACGCGGACTGTCGCACGTGATCGGGGTGGGGGTTGAAACGCAGCGGTTTGAGCCGGGTGCAAACCCCGTGGGCGTGTACGAGTCGACCGACGGTGGTAACACGTTCACCGAGGTCTGGAACGGCAACGGCGCCACCTTCGGCGTCAGCGACGTCGGCCTCGACCCGCTGCATGCCGACACCGTCTACGCGTCGGCCTTCGACCACGGAGTTTGGCGCCGGTCACCAACTTTCGACGGCTCGAGCTCGCAAACCGACTTCCGTCAAGTATTCGCGCCGCAGTTTCCGGGTGGCGGCGTGGACAGGACAATGTTCGCGGCCACGGTCAAGAACGGAAAAACGCGGATTTACCTGACCGACGGCAGGGCGGCCGGCTTCGATCCGACCGCTGCGAACGCCGCGAACTTTTGGCGGACAGACAACGCCGACAAGTCGGCCGCGGCTTTGCTGGCATCGCAAGCTGCCGGATCGACGGTGCCACCGGGCAGCGGAAACCCGTTCCCGGCCACGTACAACGGCTGGCAGGTGTTAACGGCGAAGGTGACGTCGAGCCCGTACTACGCGACCGACAACTTCTGCACGGCCCAGTGCTGGTACGACGAGGATGTCTATACGCCAGCTGGATTGCCCGACACTGTGTACGTGATCGGTTCGTATAACTATGGCGAGATCCCGTGCAACACGAAGGGCGTGGGCTGCGGGAACGGCCGTTCTAACGGCCGCGCGGTGCTCTACTCGACGACCGCCGGTGACCCGGATGCCAGCGCGCCAGGCACGGCGATCAACAGAACTTTCACCGATCTCACCGATGATACGCAGAACACTCCCGCGACCTGGTGCAGTTTGGGCGCCGCGGGTGAGGCGTTCTTCGGCGGCGTGGGGCCGGCATTCGCATGCCTGTGGGCCCCCAACAGCATCCACCCTGACCAGCACACGATCGTCGTGAATCCGTCCAACCCGACCCAGATCTTCGAGGGCTCGGACGGAGGGGTGATCCGCACGGACGGGACGTTTGGCGACCTCTCGTTCCGATGTAACTCCGGGGAGCGGCCGCTGCTTGGAGCCGCGAGCCTCGCGAACTGCAAGCGAATGCTGTCGAAGGTACCGAACCGGATCACGCACATCGACACGAATCTCGACACGTTGCAGTTCATTAATGTGGCGATCAACCCCTTGAACCCGGCTGAGGTTCAGGGCGGCACGCAGGACAACGGGACGTGGTCGAACAACAATCCCGAGGGCGATCAGAATACATGGCCGCAGGTTATCTACGGTGACGGCGGCAATGCTGGCTACGACGGCGCGAATGCCTGGCGCTTCAACGAGTTCACGGGGCCGGCCACGGACGCGAACTTCGAGAACGGCGACCCGACCAAGTGGGTGATCATTTCGGCGCCGTTAGCCAACAGCGGTGAAGCTGTCGGCTTCTACTGGCCGCAGATCAGCGACCCGAACCCGCCGACCGGAGCGCACCCAATCTTCTCCGGTCTCCAGCACGTCTGGCGCTCGTGGGCGTTTGGAGCGGGTGCAAATCCCACCGCCGTTCCGCAGAATACGACACCGGACATCGCCAACTACGAGGCCAACTGCCCTGAGTTCACAGCGTCTTTCAACCAGCCCGGTTGTGGCGACTTCCAGCCAATCGGGGGCGATCTGACCAGCAGTACCTATGGCAGCGACCGAGCAGGCGGCGCGGTCTCGTGGATCGCACGCAACAAGGCCGACCACGGCACGCTGTGGGCAACGACCTCGGCTGGGCGCGTTTTCGTGACGCACAATGCAGATGCGAGCGACCCAGCAACTGTCGTGTGGCACCGCATCGATAGCTCGACCTCGGGCAGCTCGCCGACACGGTTCCCAAGCTCAATCTACCCGGATCCGGGCAACGTGAATCGTGCGTTCGTCGGCTACTCCGGCTACAACGCCGTCACACCTGCCACGCCAGGTCACGTGTTCGACGTGCTGGAGGGCGGCAGTGCCCCGGGATCTGGCTCGTTTACGAATCTCAACGTGGAGAGCGGCACGGGGGCGTTCCCGACGCCGACAAACAACGGCGACCTGCCGGTGAACGACATCGTCCGCGACGATGCGAAGAAAAAGTTGTACGTGGCGACGGACTTTGGCGTTCTCAGGGGCGACACCGACGGCAAGAGCTGGCACGTGACTCAGGGCCTGCCGCGCTTCGAGATCACGCATCTTGAGATCGAGCCGTCAGCGCGCGTTCCGACCTGCGTGGGGTCGGCCAACTGCCCGACACTGATCTACGCAGCGACGCACTCGCAGGGTATCTGGAGGCTGGATCTAGGCGGGAAGTAACCGCTGCTTACAGGTGCTCCAGAGTTATTGATCAATCGGCCGGGGAGGAGCCTCGATCTGGCTCCTTATCCTCACCGCGGCAGATTGTAAATAACTCTGCGGCGCCGAGCCGGGTGCTCGGCTATCGCTTCGGCGCGCCGCTCCGTCTCTTAAACATTTAATGTTGTAGCAGGGCGGGATAGGTGAAAATCTATCCCGCCCTGCTTTTCCGATCGCTTAATGTCATCGTTTCTCAAGAACCTGATTGCCGCCTGCATTTTTTTGCTTCTCGTCGGCTCTGTATCAATTGACGCCACGCCCCAAGGATTCCTTGAGGGACAGTTGAAGATTCTTTCGCGTAGGCCGGTCGAGCTCGGCGATGAAAACACGACGCCGGTGGCAGCGAAAAACTACGCTGACTATTCGCTAATTATTTTGAGCCAAGCCAACAAAAAAGAAATTACGCGAGTTACCGCGGATAAGGACGGAAACTATCGCGTTGCGCTGCCGCCGGGCGATTACATTTTGGATGTGCAAAGGGGTGAGTCCGCGCATCTCCGCGCAAAACCGCAACCATTCACGATTGTCGCTAATGAGACGGTCCATGTTGATATGACGATCATGATAGGATCCAGCGCAGAGGCGATCGCCCCGCAGGAGTAGTCCCTATAGGGATTGCGGCGATCAACGTGACGCGGTGATACGCCTGCTACCGACCCTGCGACGCCGCGCGAGATCACCAGTCGAATGTCTTTGCGGCAGGCACTGTGGCAGGCAAACGTAGCCTAACGAGCGCACTCCCAGACGCCTACCTTGGTGAAACTCCCGCGCTCGATCATAATAGCGCCGGTGTAGATCGCCGTTCGGATGAATTGGTCGAAGC